>Ga0222716_10003476_pt1 | contig 12568 bp, 16 predicted proteins | sample C33_13DmetaG_FD_165044 | JGI IMG/M metagenome (GOLD analysis project Ga0222716, IMG submission 165044) | Estuarine water microbial communities from San Francisco Bay, California, United States - C33_13D | ecosystem: Environmental > Aquatic > Marine > Unclassified | place: USA: California... | reverse complement strand
TGTTACTTACATCAATATCTTCTGGTATATTTTCCTCTAATAATTTTTTATATAATATATTTTCTATTTCTTTATTCATGTAATCGTCGCTAACTTCAAATGTATTATTTTGACTATTTTTAACATCGCTGTCAATAGTACCATATTTCATTGGTACATATTGATTAAATTTATTTTTATTCATAATATCATATGCGCGATATGGATGGAGAACAATTTTATCTTCTGAAACTACACCAATTACTTTTACCATTATTATATTAATAGTATATCCATTTGATACTACTACCATTTTAACATGTTTGCCTTGAAACTTACCTGCGCGATATAATATCATATCAACGTCAAACATAATATAGCTATCATTTTCTACATTAATTCTATATCTCAACATTATATCATGTACTACTTGAATATCACGTTTTTCATCAGACCCTGGTAAATCCATAATACCATCTTCATTTAATTTTTTAGTTATAAATTCTAATATATTATTATAATATGATACTAATTTACTTTTGAGCATTTCATCTTTTAACTTTTTTGGATTAATCCATTTACTCCATTTGTTACCTTCAACAGCAATTATTGTTTCTTCACAATTACTCTTGAAAAGTGTCTTTAATTTATCAGTATAAGTATCATTGTTATACTCATAATAATATACATTTTGTGCTTCGTGTTTTATATCAATATCATAAGGTATGCTTGAATTTATTATATGTCGGTTCCATGGTAAATCACCAGTATTATTATACATTATTCTAGCATTAGAAGGCTTGTAATCAAAAAGATTATTATACCTAATATTTGATTCATTCATATTAAAAGTTTCAACATTTTCATCGCTATGTATATACTTTCTTATTACAATAAAATACAATATAACTATAATAATTATTGATACTAAATTAAAAGAACATACTATGTAATTATTATTCATAATTATTATGATACTCTATAATTTAATGAGGAAATTATTGTTCTTAAATTATTATCTATTCTATCATTAAAATCATTTTTAAATACATAATCTAAATTACCATTATCATATTCAATATTAGCACAGCAATCATAATTAGTTGTATCACTGCAATTATAACATAATGGACGATTTACATCTGTATCTTTATATTTTTTGAAACCTATACGTTTTACACCAACAGGAAACTCACAAAAACCATCTTTGCATCCTCCCCTGTTATTTGGATAATTCTTATTTGATTTGTAATAAGGACACTCTTCATTTTTTGTACATTTTTTATCCCATTTACTATAATACTTTTTTGCAGTACCATCATAGTTATATAAAGAATCACACTCAAATTTATTTGTTATCTTATCATTTCCATAACAACCATAGTTTCCTGTATTATTACCTTTTTCATTTTTTCTATCAACTGCCTCTAAATAATCTTCTGGCATTTTAAGTCTTGTAATAAAATTTTCAACTGAACTTACAACATCAAGAGACATCGTAGGTATTAAACTTGTTTTATTACTTAAATAAACATCATATGTACGATCATTTAAATTTTTATTAAAATATTGTCTAATATTACTATAATTTTCTTCAATAAAAGGATAAAATGCTTTTATTCTATAAATATCAACATCATTAAAACCATTAATAAAATAATTTTGTTCTTTTAAATAATACATATAATTACTATCAAGAACAACATAAGTAAATAAATAATCAAACTTTTTATCCTTACTTTTTAAATCCTCAGCAGTTATTTTAATAACATTTATATTTGATATATCTTGTCTATATGCCTTAATAAATGCTTGAATAAATAAATAATCAGTCATTGAAACATATGCTATGACCTTTTTATTTAAATTCCATATACATTTATTTATTCCTAATTTGATTGTACTAATACATACAAATATTCCTGGAACATATTTTTTCGTCATTGCATTATTATTGAGAACATAATAATTGATATATGGATCTAATATAACTGTTAACGATTTATTTATACCCACGATACTTCCGTCAATTTTATTTGTTTTTTTAATATTATCTATTAAATCAGCCATGCTATCACTGGAAACAAATAGTGATCCTGCTACATTTTTTTGATTATCTGTAATTAATGTTGTACCACTTACAAAAGTTTCTTTACAATAAAAATTCAATAATAAAATTATTAAAATTATAACTAGTATTAATAGTAATATATTATAATTCATTTTTTTTCTTTCCTTATTAAAATAATAGATAAAGAATGTTTTCAAGAAGAATTATAACACTTGTAATTTATTTAATAATTGTTGTCATAATATTTATGACACAACCTTATATTATGTTTGATGATGATAGTAATATGAAAAAATTCGGTTATAAAATAGATGACGAAACAACAATGATACCTGTTATTTTAGTGCTACCATTACTTGCTCTTATTTTATATTTAACAGTTTTAATGATAGAATTAATATATATATAAATAATGAATGAATTAATTAATGGATTTTGCGGTAATCATAATATTTATAAAGAAATATTAACATGGGTGGAAAATTTTAATTATAATACTAAAATATCGTCAGAAAGTTGTATAATAGTAGCTGGGGCTTCATGTATAGGAAAAACTTATACAATTAACGCTATATGTAATTATTTAAATTATGATATAATAACAATCGATAATAATAATTGCTATACATCTGCGCATATGAAAGATGTAATACAAAAAACTACAAGCTCATCATTGATGCAAATACTTACTAATAATATTAGAAATAAAGTTATTATCATAGATAATTTTGATTGTATATTTATCGCTGATAAAACAATTAATGTATGTTTATTAAAATTATTAAATGAAAAAAAGCTTAAAAATATACCTATTATTTGTATAACAAATAATGATATAATCAAGAAAATCGGTGAAATTAAAAAAGTATGTAAAATATACAATTTGCAAATACCAAATTATAAAGATATCAAATCTTTATTAAGTAGAAGAAAAATTAATAATATAGATGAGTTATTTAAAGCATCAAATGGTAACTTAGATAAATTATTTAATGATATAAAAAATCCAAATAAAGAATTAGAACAACTTATTGTTGAAGATTATACTGATATTAGCTTTTTATATGGAGATAATTTTGAAAGAGAAAAAATTGAAATAATAATAAGTAAAGATTCATGGATGATACCCTTAAAATTTCATGAAAATTTAATTAAAGATTTAGATAATCGCAAAGGGACATATAAGAAAAAAATTGAGTTTTATAAAAATTTTATGGATATAATGTGTTATTATGATTATTATATTTTTAAAAACAATGTAGATTCATGTGTAAATATATTTACATCATATGTATATTACTTGTCATTATTTAAATATAAAAAAAAAGCTGTATCAAATATAGGAAGTTTTACTAAGATATTAAGTTACTTGTCATTACAGAAAAAAAATATTAAATCAACATATAATTTTAGTAATTTTCCATATTATCAAATATCAAATTATCATACAAATTTATTTAATAGAAAAATTATTTCCTTTAATTAGGATAATTAAAATAAAAAATGGTGGATGTTGTACCACAGAATACAAATAAGGATGTTTTAAATAATGTTGGAGATAGTGTTTCTAGCGCTTTTTCTAATGCAAGTGAAGTTGCTACTAATAATAAAATAGTTCAAAATACAAGTGCTGCTGTAAGTTCTGCTGCTTCTTCTGTAACTAATGCTGTTAGCAATATATCCATTCAAGAAACTAAGGATGCTATTGTTGAAACATTAAGTGATAATACAAGTGTATTATTCTTACTAATAGTATTATTGGTAATAGCTTCTGTTGTGGGATATATTATATATTATATAATAACCGACACCGTTTTATATCAACAAAAAATATTAATACCAGGTTCTGATGTTCCATTATTTTGCAACCAATTAACTGAATTGCCATTTAAACAAAAATTAGAAAGTGGAAATGGTAAAAAACGCTCTTATTGCTTTTGGATTTATATATTCAATATAAACTCTGGTTCAGGTAGATATAGACATGTTGCTCATATAAGTAATAACGATAATAATAAACACATCACAAACGCAAGCCCACATATTATATTAGATAAGGATAAAAATACATTACATATAAGATTCGCATTAAATAATAATTCTGAACCATATTGGACAAGAACAGAAGACTATTCTGAATCAAGTATTAATGATTATTTATCAAATGAAGGTATTGCAACAGGTTTCTCTATTAATTACGTACCAATACAAAGATGGGTACATGTAGGTTTCGTAATAAATGATATTGGTGGTGGTTCAATAACAACATACATTGATGGTAATTATTATGAAACTCTTGATAGAAAAAAAGGAATGTTAGGAACATTAAGATTAGATAAATTAAATTTAGATAGTAAAGGGACCTTATTAGTTGGTGGTCAAGGATCTGGTAGCCCATATGGATTTTCTGGTTTATTGAGTAAATTTACTATGTTTAATTATGATTTAAATAAAAACGATATGTATAAGGAATACCGAGCTGGACCAATAAACGGTATGTTAGCTTCTTTAGGAATAGGTGCATATGGTTTAAGAAACCCAATATATAAATTAAAAGCTGCTGATGTAGAAATGAGAGAATAAATTAAATTATTATTATTTTTATTTCCATATTTTAAATAGACAAAGTAACAAATAATGGAAGGTAGTCCTGTACAACAAATTATAATTTCGTTGATTGTATTATTATTAATGGGCTATGTAGCTTATAATATATATTTAATTGAATTACAAAATATGTTTAATGGTGAAAATAATATAAGAAGAGAAGTAGACATAGTAGAAGGTATTTTTGATTTTAATTCAAACAAAGAATGGAAATATAATACTAACAATAAAATGCATAATAATTATTTACCAATTAAATCATCAATTAATCAGCAAGGTGGTGCTGAATATTCATATAATTTCTGGTTATATGTTAACAAAGAAAAATTAGAAAAATATAATCATGAACATAAAGATATTGCTTTGTTGTTGAAAGGAGAAAAATTATTTTATTATAATGTAAATAATTATAATTGTTCTGCACGTTCAACTGATGAAACAATAATACCAACTTTATTAACAAAAAATCCATTAATTCGTATTAATCATAATGGTTCAAAATTAGCGGTTGATTATAATAATATATTATCACCTGATTCATATCAATATAATTCATCATACGAGGAATGTAATCAAACACAAGCTAGTGCCAATTGGGAAACTAAAAATAAAAATTTATTAGGTATTTGGGATATACCATTTGATGATAAATGGTTTATGATTACAATTGTTATGAAAGAAGTAGCAGATAGTGCTAATATATTAGCAGTAAATCGTGCTATGTGTAAAATATATATGAATGGTATGTTGGTTTTTGATGACAAGGTTGAAACTAAATATGGTGTTGAATTAAATAACGTACACTCAGCAACACATAAAGATAATAAATCACCACTTTATATAAATCCTGCTTTAACTGATATAATATCTCGTGATGCAAATAATGGAGTTAATTTAGATCAATTCTTTGATACAACCAAATTAAATGAAGATAATGTTCTTAAAATGGGTGATATCAAATATTTCAATTATGCTATAAGTGAAGATATGATTAACAATATTTATAACAAAGGTCTTAAAAAAAGTAAAGCAGTTAAAAAAGAAAAAGTATCTGTTGATTATAATAAAATGGTTTCATTTTACGAGCTTGAAGATAGTTCAATTAAACAGCTTTAAATATTTTGTATATATTAATTAATAATGCCTCCAAGAATTTCCTTATCCGAATTGTATAATTTAAAAGAAAAGAAAAATAGTGCTAAATATACTACTTTTGATAAAATTATTGAAACATGTCATGTTAAAATTAAAAATACAGCTACAATTGGTGGTATGAATATATTTTATGAAATACCATATTATGTTTATGGAAAGCCTCTTTATAAAATTAAAGATTGTATAGATTATGTCGTTGATTCATTGAGAAAAAATGGATTATATGTTCAAATATTACCAGAACCTAATCTAAATATTATATATATATCATGGAATCCTAATGAAATATCCAAGAAAAAAATGTTAATGTAACTGAATCATCTACAATAAATACATGTGCAATTTTCATAATGCGGTGTTAATTTTTTAGCACAATCCGTACAAATATTTTTATAATTATTATTATTTGGTTTTTTACATATGTTACATGGTTTTGTAATTAACATATTATCTAATAGATTATTGATATTATTCATTTACATTAATATATATAAAAAATATTTATATATATAATAATAAGATATGCAGATTTTTGTTAAAACTTTAACAGGTAAAACTATTACACTTGAAGTAGAAACTTCTGATACTATTGATATGATTAAAAGTAAGATTCAAGATAAAGAAGGTATTCCACCTGATCAACAACGATTAATTTTTGCGGGAAAACAACTTGAAGATGGTAGAACACTTGCCGATTACAATATTCAAAAAGAATCAACCCTCCATCTAGTTTTACGTTTAAGAGGTGGATATTAATTTTATTTTTATTAAATATATGAAAGAATTATATTTCGGACAAGGGCGTATAATACTTGTTGGAGTATCCAATAATATAAATTTAAAAGATATAAAAAATAAAATAAAAAAATTAATACAAAATAAATTATCTTCTTGATCGTTGACTATTTAATATATTATTAGATGTTCTAGGTATTCGTCTTGATAGCACTCTACTGATATTTGAATAACTTTCTCTTGCATTTTCTATATTTATTCTACGTTCTGTATTAGGAGACATTCTTATTGTACGTGTTATACAATTGAATGTTGATGAATTTCTTGCTCTTGCATGAAATGTAAATTTTGTTCAACAAGTCCATACATTGTATATAACGTGGATCACTATTACATTTTACATATGCTTTTAATGATAAATTTTTACAACGCGGATGTTTGCATTTATAAGGTGTGGCTTGCAAATTTTCTCCAAGTTTTTTGAAACACACGCGACATCTTTCTGTCTCACCTGAACTACTACTAGATGATGTTCCGGATGACTTATTAGATTTATTTTCACCTGCAATTATTCATTATTTTGTTCTATTTTAATTAAAAATTGATAAATATTATTTGTAACAAAGTAATATAATGACAGCTATTATGATGTCTCGTTCTCAAATGATTGACGCTCTTCCTGATGATATTCTTAGGGAATGTGCTAAATATATTTGTATCCCACCTGTTTCCTTGTTAAAAGAAATAGAACATTATGGAAAAATTAGGAAAATTCTTTTCTGGGCAAAGCAATTCAAATATAATGACTTATCAGATTTTCATTACAAACTGCTAAAAATATGGTATCAAGAAAAAGCTAGTAATTATATTAATGAATTAGATGCCGAGCACGAAGGAGTTTGTGATTTAGTAATGTCTTATGACAAAAACGAACAAAACAACATATTTATTGAAATTATTAAGAAACTATTAATGGATATTAATTTCAATAATATAGGAAATATAACACAAAAATACGAAATATACTACAAAAACACCCAATATATGGGTTGTTAAATATAAAAAAATGACTATATATATAATATATTTTTTATTATAAAACATGAAGAATTGTTTTAAGTGGCTATCAAGTAGAAATACAAAAATTATAGATTTTCCAATAGAAAACAATATAGCAAGTATTTTAAATATTGAATGTTGTATATGCTATAATATATATAAAAAAGATGAAATTATGGTATTTATACCATGTGGACATAGAGTTTGTTGTAATAATTGTATTGAAGAAATAAAGTATAGTAAACGAAATTGTTGCCCTGTTTGTAATACAGATATAAAAGACAAAATTAAAATTTATGAAAATGTAATTTAAGACAAATAAAAATTGATTATGTTATTTGATATTTTTATTATTAAAATAATCTCAAATGTCTACTTATAAAATCTGCTCTCACAAGTTCAACAGCTACGTAGAAAAACACGATGACATTGGAGATGTTGTTAAAATTCCTAGAAGTTATAAAAATAAGTTTAATGGAGATAATATTAAGACTGATAAGAATATTCGCGCAAAGATGAGAGATAGTCGCTATTCTCATAAAAATCGTCGTAAAGTTAATAAGGATTGGAAGGATTTCAATAATATGCTGTAATAAATTTGTACTAAAATGTTGTAAAAAATATAAAAATTGATAATGCCTGTTTTATTTTTTTATTTATCCAACAACCAGGAATACGCAAAGAAGTCAAGAAACCTTACCCAACCGAACTTACCAATTGAAACAAGCTATCTCAACAATGACCACTATCAACGACTGGAACTTCTTGAAGTGGACTTCTTGAAGTGGACTTCTTGAAGTGGACTTCTATCGCAATCCAGATGGAAAATCCTGAGTACAGAAAGAGCGCCAGTATGAAGCTTGCTATCTTAGAGCTCAAAAAAGAAATACAGATAAGAAAATATATGAGGATGGTATCTACGCATATCCAAAAAAAGAGAACCCTGGTATCACCAAGTCGGCTTCTATCAAGCAGGCTATGGCCGAATGGAAAGCTATGTAAAGTGAATATTGTGATTTGTATGTGTGTGTGTATTTTTTATATTTAATATTATATGATTTTCGGTTTTGGCATCAATATGTCCATTTTTTAGTAAAAATTGAAAGCTATGTATGCTTTATACTCCTTTATAGTTAAAGATTGGAGCATTTAAAATATCCAAATAGTTTTCCAAGATTACACAAGAAGAATAATTGAAAGGATGACAACTCAATCAGAAGGTTTAAGTAAAAGACATAAGGATATGAATAACGAAGGTAATCATCTAAATGATGATAGCAAATTATCGGAAAAAACATTGAATGAATCTATTCGCGAAATAATAGATTATGCAAAAAAAAAGTTCGAACCACTTGGATATAGTATTATAGCGGAGAATACAGTTTCGCTTTATGAATGTCAAAAATATTTTCAGATGGCAGGAGGTCCCGAACCAAATAATGAAAATAAGAAGTATTTTATGAAACCAGACGGTGGTATTATATATGCTTTAAAAGATAGTAAAAAAATACCGATACTTATTGTCGAAGATAAAGTACAAGGAACAAATGATAAACTTTATTGTCAAGATAAAAAACGCCAAAGCACAGGTAATGCTATTGAGCGGGCAGCAAAAAATATAAGGGGTGCTGAAATGATGTTTGTTAGTCAAGATATATTCCCTTATGTTTTATTTGCTGCAGGATGTGATTTTCATATCACAGAAACTATTAGTAAACGTATAGAAATGATGAATATGGGATATCCAAATCATTATATTAATATCGACGATAAGATAACACCAGAAAAAGTTCAAATAAATATGGAAAAAATAATATCAGAAATAAATATTAACAAAAGATGTGGTAGAAGCATTGCTTCTGTATTTATCAAAGCGCACAAATGGGATAATATGAATCATTATTCGTCATTATGGAAAAAAGAAGAAAGAGTATATATTATGAAAAATATTATAGATAAAGTGTTTATGTCGTTTTCTTAGATATTAGATACATTATTTCTAGAACTTTATTATTTCGTTCTTTGAGATTTCTACTACCTTTATATGTATCATACATTATTTCATATTTTTTAACATTATATGGTTCAAATAATTTTTTCCAATCATCGTCTGTAATAATACCCTCGTTATTATATGAAATCAATAAATATTTTGATTTGGCAATTCCATTTTTCATTAAATCTTTCATTGATTCTATTGCATTTCTGTTATTATAATTAGATTTATTCCATTTTTTTGGAATACCAGAAACATATGAAATATTCTCAGGCTCTTCATTTTTTGCAATAATATTTAACATGAAATAATTACTTCCATACGGATGTTGGTTATAAGGAGGATCTAAATATATAACATCAATGTTGTCAGGTAGTTCATTAACTAGTATGTTAATATCTTTATTTGAAATATAAGCATTATACTCTAAATTATTCCAAATAGGAATATCCAATCTAATAGGCTTTTTAATACGACTTAGAGCATGTTGACCTTTTCCTCCAAAACATCCAATATTATTATTTTTATAAAATCCTTTGAATACACCAGCCGTATTTGTATGAATACTTGCTTTATTTAGTAAAGGAACAATACAATAATTTACAATATCGGACTCTACATTATCTGATATATATTTTCTAAGAGTATCAATTATTAATGCATTTTCTCTTGTATAAAAACATCTTTCACCTTCTTTTATATCATCACTATTTGCTGGGGCATAATATTTACATATAATACCTTCGTAATAAGGTCCATTTTCTGCTATTTCATTCATTTTATCAATATGATTTATAATATTGTTTTTTTGAATATCGGATGGTTTAACTAAATAACAATATGCCATCAGATATGAATATAATTCTAAATCATTTGTATAAATATTGTTTGAAATATAACTAAGTTCTCTTGAAACGACAGATGAACCAGCAAAACCATCAACTATGTTCAACTTATCTTTCGAAAGAATAATTCTAATATCATCAATTATAGAACGAATATTCGATACAAGTTTTCTTTTATTACCGATACATGTTAACATCGTTTGATTAACGTATTCATTATAATGAGTATCCATTATTATACTACTTATTATATAAGTTAGGTTAATATTTATATATCAATTTTTAAAAAGTTTAAAAAGGGGCTTTTTTATTATTTTTTTTGATATTTAAGATGTAACCATTAATACCATTATGATATTATGTTATATAAATTAAGAAAAAGAAAAACAGATGAGGAACTATATCAGGATGGTATCTACGCATATCCAAAAAAAGAGAACCCTGGTATCACCAAGGTGGATTCTATCAAGCAGGCTATGGCCGAATGGAAAGCTATGTAAAGTGAATATTATGATTTGTATATGTGTGTGTGATTTTTTATATTTAATATTATATAATCTTACATGTGTCATGTGATATATTACGAGATTATGACGGGTAATTGATTAAATATATAGTGTAATAATAGAGTAATATGTCTAGTAAACCTGCTACTTCACGTGTAAAAGTTAGGTGTACAGAAGATAAGAAAAAAGAATGTGAAAAAAAAAAAATGAAATGTTATGAAGAAACAGGTGTATGTCATAGTCTCAAATTCTTTGAGAAAAAATCTACTAGTAAAAGTTTAAAACCTGCACCAGAAGTACAAAAGAAAACACCTTCGCATGTGCAAAAACAAGAAGAAATTAAAACAGATAAAACAATACGCAATTTTATAAAAGAATTAAAAAATTATAAAACAGCAAAAGAAGCTATTGAAAAAATATTTAAAGATGATAACAACGCTGACTCTATAATAAAAGAATTAAACGAAAAGGATAAAGAAAATACAAAATCAAGACAAGGATTTATATATGATTCATAAAAGGTAAAAATGATAATTTATTTAGATGTTACCCATGTTATAGAGATATAAATGATATTAATTCTTTGGAATGGTGGTTTGTATATTATAAAAAATAAGAATATATAACACACAAACCACAATATTAAAATTATATAACCTTCTTATTCAATAATCACATTTTGATAGGATAATGTATCAGCATTATTATTCTCTTAATCTAAAACGATACGCATGTACCATAATACTTAAAACCATTATAATGTTTTTCTAAATCTTCATTTATCTTATCTTTATTATTATAATAATTTGTAATAGGAAACTGTCCTAATTTTTCATCTATTTTTATATTTTGTTTTTCAGTATTATAAAGATTAGTATAATGCAATTCAATATCCCAGTCATCACCATCCCATCCTTGTTCAATACAACTTGTTGTTTTAATTTGTATCAATAATTCATCTCTTTTATCTAATAATTTAGTAAATGTTGCCATTCCGATTATCTTATTATCATTTGATTTATTACATAAAAACCATAAGATATCGCCTTCTTTTATTTTTAAAGCTGAATTTTTAACTACATCATTTTTTCCCGCTTTTAATCCCCAGAAAGGAATTTTGCTATTTTTAAAGTTTTCCCCATCTGCAACTTTTAATATCCAATGATTTTGCTGCATGCTGTTCTCAATATAAAATCCAGAGGTCATTATTGCTGCTTCTTGGATTATTGTATTCGTTTCCTTTGGGAAGTTTTGTTTTAATGATTTTTAATCAGATATTCAAGATTGTTGTATGATAATTATTTATACAAAATAACTCAATTTTTATATAAAATAGAACATATTTATCTTATGTAAGAATATTTGTGGGATATGATGATTTAAATGACCCAACTGAATATACTATATTTGTTAAATGTGCTTTATTAGAAGACAATAAACAAAACAAAAGTATATTGGATAAATATTATGGAAAATAAAAATTTTTAAAAAGTTAAGAAAGGCCCTTTTTCATTATTTTTTTGATATTTAAGATGTAACCATTAATACCATTATGATATTATAATATACTTATAAAATGACTAAAAATAAAAATTCAAAAAAATCCTAAAAGTAT
>Ga0222716_10003472_pt1 | contig 12576 bp, 9 predicted proteins | sample C33_13DmetaG_FD_165044 | JGI IMG/M metagenome (GOLD analysis project Ga0222716, IMG submission 165044) | Estuarine water microbial communities from San Francisco Bay, California, United States - C33_13D | ecosystem: Environmental > Aquatic > Marine > Unclassified | place: USA: California... | reverse complement strand
GCAGGTTCGAAGCCTGCCCCCCGCATTGTTGAGCAACAGCAGGATGAGAACTGCACGCCTGAAAGGCCGTGTGAGTGAGAATCCTGCCCCCCGCATTGTCGAGCAGCAGCAAGATGAGAACTTCCGTCCCTGAACGCTGGGGCAGGGCTTTGTAACACCGTTCCATGGGCGTCATGTGTCCTCACAAAACGGCCTGAAGGCCAAGGTCCGCACCTTGGCGTCCTTTGGACCGGCCTTGTTTGATACCATCTCGAAGCGGATTCTTGAGATGGGTGCCCTGATGGAGGGCAAGGTGAAGCAACCGGACACTCGGGCGGAGCGTCTGAGGTACACCAAACTCATGGGGTACGTGGCCGTTTTGCGCAGCGCTGGAATCGGGGCGTTGGCGACGGCCTTGCCCATCGTGGTCATCTACTTCGCCCTGGCCCCGTTTTTCCCGTCCATTCACCCCGACCATGCGGCGTTTGGCGCATGGAGTGCCGTCGCCTTTTACGCCGCCCTCATCGCCGTGTCTCTGCTGGCGACCTTGCTTGAATTGTTCCTGCTCTACAACGACGCCATCCGCTACGCCGGCAAGATGAACCACGCCACTGCACGCCGTGTTGACTCCAGCGGCGAGGTGAACTTGGCGATTGAAAGCGCCTTGCCTCAGGGCTTGACCAAGGCCGCTTTGGGGATGGTCAAAGACCGGGGCCCGAAATACGGCATCAACCCCCTTGAAGACGGTTCAAAGGCCGGTGCAGCCGCTCGTGGTGTGGCCTTCAAAGCGAACGTCTTGATGGTCAACGCCCTCATGAAACAACTGCTGCGCCGCATCTTCGCCCGCCTCTTTGGACGGGCTGCGCCGAGGGCTTTTGTGGAGTGGCTGTTGTTGCCGGTCTACGTGTTTTGGAACATGATCGGGACGACCAAAGTGATGAACGAACTCATCGTTCGAGCCAACGGCCCGGAAGCAGCAGCAGAAATCGTCGCCCAAGTTGGATGGACGGAGGGCCTGTCCGAGGCGATGCGCGGCCCTGCAAAACACGCCATCGCCCAACACGTGAAAGCCACCAAATCCTTCCACCCGAACATCGAGTTCGTGCTCTTGACCTTGGGGTTGAACGACGATGACGCTTTCCCAACCACCTTCGAAGTTGGCCATCTCAGCGGAGAACATCGAACGGAACTGGCGAAATTCATGCTCGCCCTGCCGTTTTTGGAAGTCCGAAGAGCGCGGATTGACGAGGCGTTGTGGCCGTTTGTCCTCCAAAACATCAGCGACGAGGAGCGCAAGGCTTGGCGGACAGCGTGCAAGGCCTACGTCAACAAGGGAACCCCGTTCTGAGGGCCAGCGTGAACCGTCCAAAGAAGGCTTCATGGTTCCCGCCCGCTCACCCGAAGCATGGACCGCCCTTCACGAAGCCCGCTGGCGGCTCATTGGGGCTTGGACGAAGACACGGTCTTCCTTAACCACGGCTCCTTCGGGGCCGCTCCGCTCGCAGTTCGTGAGGAACAGCGCTTCTGGCAGGACCGTATGGAACACGAGCCCGTGGCCTTCCTCGACGGTGAAGGGCTGGAACAGATGGTGGCCGCCCGTCACGCCCTCGCCAACATGCTCGCCTGCGACCCGGACGATTTGGCGCTGGTGGACAACGCCACCTCGGGCGTGAACACCGTGATGCGTTCGCTTATGTTTGCTGAGGGGGACGAAATCCTCGTGCCCGACCACGCCTACCAAGCGTGCCGAAACACCCTGGATTTCGTTGCAGAGCGCTGGGGGGCTACCGTGGTGACGGTTCCTCTCCCCTTTCCCATCGAGGGACCGCACGTCGTCGTTGAGGCCATCCTCGGGGCCGTGACGGACCGCACGGTGTTGGCGATGATCGACACCGTCACCAGCCCCACCGGCCTCCGAATGCCCTTCGAGGAACTCACAACCCAACTTGAGGGGCAAGGCGTCAGCGTGCTCTTGGACGCCGCCCACGGCATCGGCATGGTGCCGCTCGCCTTGGACGAATTGGGGGCGTCCTACACCACGAGCAACTGCCACAAGTGGCTCTGTGCACCCAAAGGCTCGGCCTTCCTCCACGTGCGCAAGGACAAGCAGGCCGACATCCATCCGCTCACCATCAGTCACGGGATGTCCTTCCCGCTGGGCGACACGACTCGGTTTCGCCACGAATTTGACTGGACCGGAACGCGTGACCTTTCGGCCCACTGCTCGCTACCCGCCACCGTTGAGCATGTTGGTGGGTTGTTGAAGGGCGGCTGGCCCGCCATCATGGAACACAATCACGACCTGGCCATCCGTGGCCGCAACATTCTGTGCGAAGCGCTCGGTTTGGAGGCCCCCTGCCCCGACGAGATGGTGGCCTGCATCGCCACGCTGGTCCTGCCGCTGGGCGACGACGACGAGGTGTCGGTGCACGAGCGCGACCCCCTGCATGCCACCCTGAAGGAAAAGTACGGCCTTCAGGTGCCGGTTTGGTCGTGGCCATCGCCCAAAGGACGTTACTTCCGTATCTCGGCCCAACTCTACAACAGCGAGGAGGAATACCGCTACTTGGCTTGGGCGCTGCAGCAAGAACTTGGTTGAGGAGGTGAAACGATGGATTGGGTGGCCTTTGGAGAATTGTTGACGCTGCTCGCCATCGGCCTCATCACCCCCGGACCGAATGCGCTGACCTGCTTTGCCCACAGCGGCCTGTTCGGGCCAAAAGCCAACGTGAAGCTCATCGCCGGGATGGCGGTCGGGTTCGTTACGATTGAGGTGAGCGTTGGCCTGCTGGTCGATGCCCTGAGCGATTCGGCCACCGCCATGACGGTGCTTCACTGGATCGGAATGACCTTCTTGGGTGCCATGGTCGTCGCCATGTTCCGGTTTGACCCAGCATCGGTTCACAACGAACAGAACATCGAAGGTATGCTCGGCCTGAAGGTTGGCATCGGCATGCAATTCGTCAACGGCAAGGAATGGGCCTTCATCATCATCATGATGAGTCAGTTCATCGAACCGCTGGGCGGCGGCATGACCGGCATCGCCACCATCGTTCTCGTCACCTTGACGATGTGTCTTGGCGCCATGGTCCTCTGGACCTTGGCCGGTGCTCGGCTCAATCACCTGTTCACCGAGGGTACGACCGGAAAGCGCATCTTCCGAATTTGTGGTTTGCTCTTGGGACTGCTTTGGGTCGCTTTCTTGGTGCAAGGCCCGGCTACAGCAGCCGCTTGAGGCACCACCAACAATAAATATGGCATCTGAGACGTTAAATCATGCCCCAAAAGCAGGTTTCTGTAACAGTACTGTTACTTCTCGCGCTGCTCCTTCCGCTGGTGGTCAACCCGACCGGCGGAAACAGCAACCCGGCCCTCGCCGAGCCAACCGATGCAGCCCACGCTTCCACAACCTACGGTGTATCGCCAGCAGAGGGATGGACCACGGGTGGTCAAAACATCACCATCACCGGCTCGGGCTTCCTCGACATGGCCTTCAAGAACATCACCAACGACGGAGAGGCCTACACGTGGACCACGAACACCATCAACTACGTTGACGGCAGCGGTGTTGCTCCTACGGTGGTCGTTGACAGCAACGGAACGGTCCACATCGTGCATGTCAACTACAAAGAGAACAAACTCTGGCATCAGTACTCCAACGGCGGTTCGTGGAGCCATCAAGAAATCCGCAGTTGCCCCACCTGCCGCTCGGCCGATATGGCCGTTGACAGCAACGATAATCTCCACGTGGCCTATTTTGTTCAGCGAGACGGCACCTCTGGTTACCTCGAATATTCATTTTTCAACGGTACGGATTGGACATCACAACGCCTTGACGGTAGCGCGCAATACGACCAAGTTCGAATTGTCCTGGATGCCAATGACCGCCCGCATGTTGCGTATGCACGCGACGGTTACTTGTGCAACGCTGCGATGTTGACTTACCACGATGGTTCTGCTTGGCAGACGCTCGCCTTGGACACGTCCAGCACCTACATCGGCTGCGATGCCTCCATCGCCATCGATAACGACGGTTACGTCCACGTTACCTACCGTCATCACGCAAACAGGGACCAAATGATCGCTTCGAACGTCAGCGGTTCATGGCAGAAGTACACCGTTGATGGAGGAAGCGGCGTGGGCTACGGCAGCGGAATTGCCGTTGACCAAGAAAACAACTTGCATGTGCTTTACCACACGGATGCCTCTGGCGGCCAGTACAAACACGCTACCGGCTATTCAGGTTCGGCATGGAGTGTGACCGCCACCACGAGTGGAGACGGCGAATTCCGTCTTCAAACCGATGAACTCGGCATCGTGCATGCATCAGCCTACGACAGTGGAAGCGACGACCTCCTTCACAAGATGTTGGTGCCCGGCGATTCTTGGGTCACCACGACGGTCGACAGCCCAGGGAACGTCGGCACGTACAACGATATTTTCGTTGACAGCAGCAACATGATTCACATCGCCTATCACGACCAAACCAATGAAGTTCTCAAGTACGCCAACCGATCAAGCGGCAGTTACCTCAACCAAGAAGTGACGGTCAACTTCGAAGGCTACGGCTCGGTGACGGGGAAGGTCCTCAACGACACCAGCATCGTAGTGGAAACGCCCGCTGCAGGCAGCGTGGCTGAACACGTGAACATCAGCCTCTCGGGCGACAACGGAGCCCAGCAAAACCTCGGTATCCAATTCCTCTTCATCTCGCCTGACGACGTGGACATGGACGGTGTGCTCAACGTCGACGACGACTGCCCGAACACGGCAGGGGATTCAACCATCGACAGGGACGGATGCCCCGACGCCGACGGCGACGGCTACAGCGATGAGAACGACGACTTTCCCAACAACCCCTCTGAATGGTTGGACACCGATAACGACGGCGTGGGCGACAACACCGACATGTTCCCCAACGACACCGGTGAATGGATGGATTCCGACGGCGACGGCGTGGGCGACAACGGCGACGCCTTCCCGTACGATGCCAACGAAACGATGGATTCCGACAACGACGGCGTGGGCGACAACGCCGACATGTTCCCCTTCAACGCCTTTGAGTACCTCGACAGCGACGGTGACGGAGCGGGCGACAACAGCGACCGGTTCCCCTTCGATGCGAACGAGACGATGGATTCCGATAACGACGGCGTGGGCGACAACGCCGATGCCTTCCCCAACGACCCCAGCGAAACGATGGACTCCGACGGTGACGGCATCGGCGACAACAGCGACCCCTACCCGTTCATCAACAACTTCCTTGACAGCGACGGCGACACCATCGTCGACCTGCAGGACGCCTTCCCTGATGACATGACGCAATGGGTGGACGCTGACGGCGACGGTTACGGCGACAATACGACGGGCAACAACCCCGATGCCTTCCCCAACGTGGCGAGCCAGTGGTCGGACCTGGACGGCGACGGCTACGGCGACAACTGGGGCAACGGTTCGTGGAACGAGACGCGCGGAGCGTCGGGCATCGGTGCTTGGGTGCAGGGTGCTGTGCTCGCCGACTACTGCCCTGAGGTGAACGGCAACTCCACCTCCAGCGGTTACTATGGATGCAGCGACGACGACGGCGACGGCATCCCCAACATGTTCGAACAAGAAGAGGAGATTCTCGACGCCGACGGCGACGGGATTTTGGATGAAAACGACGAATGCCCCGGCACGCCGATGGGCGTTGAAGTGGATTCCTTGGGCTGTGAAATCACGGTGCAGAACGAAGAGGAGGAGGCTTCCTCCGAAGAGGACTTCTTCTCAAGCGAGTTGGGACAAGCGGTGGGATTGGGCGCCGTCTTGCTCGCCATCTTCACCCTGCTCCAAACCAACATGGCCGCCTCGGTGTTGCCCGATGCTGTGCGATGGGTCCAGGTCTTCCGCCGCAACTCCAAATTGACCAAGGAGGAAGAGAACGAATTGACCTATTTGCAATCCTTGGTTCAGGCCTACTTCCAAGAGCCAGAAACCCTGCACGAGGAACTTCGCTCCCTCCGGGCCGACTTGACCGCTCGCTTCACCAACAACGAGATCAAAGCTGAAACCCGAGCGAAAATCTCGGTGCTCATCAACGACCTCCTGTCCAGCAGCGACGAAGATTTGGTTCACATCGCCCACAACGACGCCTACTTCGGGCTCGTTGCAACGGTCACCGCTGCCGAGCGAACCGAACTGCTTCAGGAGCGCATCTCCATGGAGGGCAACGACGAGCAGGACGTGTTTGATGAGGCGGCCCCGCCCAAAGAGGCCGAGGGACGCATCAACGACCAGGACGGGTACGAATGGCTGGAGTACCCCGAAGGCAGCGGCGTCCACTACCACCGAGGCCGAAAAGGCGACGAGTGGAGCAAGTGGCAGGGCTGAGCCCGCCCATGAGGTTGAAGAGGTTCCCCCACCTCCACAGCATGTGAGCACGACATCGCTTGAGGCCCTGCCGTGGCTCGCCCGCTTCGTGAGCGAAACGCCCGGCGACGAGTTGGAAGGCGGCCGACCGCGTCAGGTTCCCGGCAAATGCTGGTCAAAGGTCACGCCCAAGCCAGCCCCCGATCCGCACCTCGCCCTCTGGTCGACCGAGATGGCCGAAGCCTTGGGGTTGGAAGGGACCGAGGACGTGGGCGTGGTGCTTGGTGGCGGCCAGCCCGTTGAGGGCATGCAACCCTACGCTCAACGCTACGGAGGCCATCAATTCGGCAACTGGGCGGGCCAACTGGGCGACGGCCGAGCCATAACGCTTGGTGAAGTGGAAACGGACGAAGGCGTGTTGGAACTGCAACTCAAGGGCGCCGGCCTGACGCCCTATTCGCGCACCGCTGACGGCAAGGCCGTGCTGCGCTCGTCCATTCGTGAATTCCTTTGCAGCGAAGCGATGCATCACCTCGGCGTGCCCACCACCCGAGCCCTGTCCCTTGTGACGACCGGCGAGGCGATCGTGCGCGACGTGCTCTACAACGGCAACCCTGCGCCCGAACCGGGAGCGGTGGTGTGCCGTGTCGCACCCAGTTTCATCCGCTTTGGGAGTTTCCAAATCCACGTTTCCGACGGCCACCACGAGACGCTGCGAACGCTGGTGGACCACACCGTTCGCCACCATTTCCCGCACCACGACGCCAGCACCGACGACGGTCTCATCGCATGGCTGACCGAGGTGGCCGAAAGCACGGCGACGATGATCGCCCATTGGATGCGCGTCGGCTTCGTCCACGGCGTGATGAACACGGACAACATGTCGATTCACGGCCTCACGATTGACTACGGCCCCTACGGCTGGCTGGAACCCTTTGAGGTGGACTGGACGCCCAACACGACCGATGCGGGACGACGACGTTACCGGTACGGCCACCAAGTGCACATCGGAGCGTGGAACGTCGCCCGTCTGCTCGAATCCATGGCGCCGTTGATGAAGGACAAAAGCCGACTTCAGCCCGTCCTCGACCACTATATGGAATTCGCCATGAACGCTCAGAGCGAAACGTGGGCCGAGAAGTTGGGTCTCGGCACGTTGCAGGAATCCGACGAGGCGCTCGTCAACGACCTGCTTGGGCTGCTGGGCGCCACCGAGGTGGACATGACCCTCTTCTTCCGCCATCTTTGTTCCATCAACGAACCCGACATCGCGCACCTTTCCGACGCCTTCTACGAGAGCGGCAGCGAGCCGGACCTCGAGGCGTGGAACGCATGGCTGGAACGCTGGTGGGGACGGGTGGACGGCAAGCCCGACCGAGCGGGCATGCGAAAAGCGAATCCCAAGTACGTGCTTCGCAATTGGATGGCGCAGTTGGCCATTGATGCCGCTGAAGAGAAAGGCGATTTCTCGGTGGCGCAGGAACTTCACGAATTGCTCAAGCGACCCTACGACGAACAGCCCGAGATGGAAGCGAAGTGGTTCCAGAAGCGACCCGAATGGGCTCGTCACCGTGTGGGCTGCTCGATGCTCTCCTGCTCGAGTTAGGCCAAGGTTTGCGGGTCGTATCGCAGGCCCACACCGAAGACGAGAACTCAGCAGAGGTCGACGCAAGGCTTGAAGGGTGCGCGGAAGACGGTGAGCCATGAGCAACAGCGCCAACGCTCCCTACCAACTCTACTACTTCCCCATCCCCGGCCGAGCCGAGGCGAGCCGCGTGGTTCTTTCCCTGGCCAAACTGGATTGGGATGACGTCGAAATCAGCGGCGAGGAATACGGTCGGATGAAACGAAACGGCGACCTGCCTTGGGGCATGGTGCCCGTCTTGCGAACGCCCGATGGCGTGCTCGCTGAATCTTCGGCCATCCTTCGCTACGTGGGCCATATGGCGGGCTTGACCCCGGAAGACCCGTTCCACGCCGCCAAGGTGGACGAATTTCTTGACGGTATCGAACCGCTGACGCAAGTGCTCAACGGCACGTTCTCCATCGAGGACGTCGAAGAACGCATTCAGGCTCGCCAAGGCCTGTTCCTCGAAGGCGGTGAGGGCACGAAGAACCTCACCTTGTTGCAAAACAAAATCGCTGAATCGTCCACCGGCTGGGTGGCGGATACGCCCGACATCAACATCGCCGACATCCGGGTCTTCACGGCGCTCTTCGGCCTCTTCTCCGGCAATTTTGACGGCGTGGACAAAGCGACGCTGGCCGATTACCCCGTCCTGCTGGCCTACCACGACAGGGTCGCTAACGAGCCGCGCATCAAGGCGCATTACGCCTCCTTGCCCGAAGGTTCCCTTCGCTGGACCTACCAACCCGGAGCCTTTTCTCACCTCGTTTGAAACACTCGTCGAGCCGTCCGATGGCGAGACCGTTTCAGCGCCTCACGAGCGCAATGCGCTGGAAACCTCACCGGTCAAACAAGTCGTCCATGCTCTTCTCGCTTGCCGTTGCCGCTTCGGGTTGAGCCTCTGGCAAGGGTGAGGAACCTTCGGCGTCATCGGCCGTTCGTACTTCAACCTCGTGTTGGGGTACACGCCTGGTTGACCGATAAGCGTCGTTGGTCGGTTTCAATCCAGCGTTTGCGGGTCGTAGCGCAGGCCCATGCCGAGGGCAAAGCCGACGGTGTTGACCACGAGGTCGGCGATTTTGTTGTCCCATGTTTCCTCAACAAATTCGAAGGGCAGGTAGAGTTCGAGCACTTCCCACCCCACGGAGAGGGCGAGGAAAACCCACCAGTTGGTCAGCAGATAGCGGCCAATGAAGGTCCATTGAACAAAATGACCCAGCGACCACAGGTTGAGCAACACCACGGTTGACCCACCTGCGATGAACACCGAGGGGGTGCAGTGCCTCTTCCAACCTCAGAGAGCGGCCTTGAAGGCGTTGATGACGTCGTCGTTGAGTTTCTCCCAAGGGAAGGTCCCGCCTTCGGGCGAACGACCAAAGTGGCCGCCAGCAGCGGTGACGCCGTAGATGGGCGCAGCCAAACCGAGGTCTCGGATGATGTGGCCGGGCTTGAACGAGAAGTGAGCGTCGACAAGGTCGGCGATGGCGTCGTCGGTGAGGTTGCCCGTCCCGAAGGTGTCCACGCGGATGCTCACGGGGTCGGCCACGCCAATGGCGTAGGCGAGTTGGATTTCGCACTCGTTGGACAAGCCGGAGGCGACCACGTGCTTGGCGGCCCAACGGGCAGCGTAAGCGGCGGAGCGGTCCACCTTGGTCGGGTCTTTTCCGGAGAAGGCACCGCCACCGTGACGGCCGCGGCCGCCGTAGGTGTCGACGATGATTTTGCGCCCGGTCAACCCGGCGTCGGCGTAAGGACCGCCGGGGTCGGCAAAGCGCCCGGTGGAGTTCACGTGAATGGTCGTCTTGTCGGTCATCAACGCCGCAGGAACAACGGGACGGATGACGTGCTCGATGACCTGCTCACGGACGAAGGCCTGCTCGGCTTCTTCGGAGCCGTGTTCGGCGATCATGTCCTGGTGCTGGACGGCGATGACGACGTTGTCCGCATAGAGCGGTTGGCCGTCGTCGCCGTGCATGAGGGTGACCTGGGATTTGGCGTCGGGGCGGGCCCACGGCAGGGTGCCGTCAAGACCCAACTTGCTGACGCGTCGGGTCAAGGCTTGCGAGAGGGCGATGGCCAGCGGCATCCAGCGACCTTGGTGTTCGGGGTAGCCCTCGGTCTCGTTGCAGGCATAGCCGAACATGAGCCCTTGGTCGCCCGCACCTTGGTCGTCGATGGATTGCACGACGCCTCGGTTGATGTGAGCGGACTGGCTGGTGATGAGTTGGGTGACCTCGCACAAGGATTCGGAGGTGGCGTCCATGCCGATACCGTGGGAGGTGTAGCCGATGGCGGCGGCGGTCGCTCGGGCAATGGCGATGTAGTCGGGAGCGTCAAGGCCAGCAGCGAGTTTGACTTCACCGGCCAACACAATGTGAGAGCGGTCTTCCCGACCCTTCACGAGGGTTTCAACGGCAACCTTGGCCTTCGGGTCGAGGGCGAGGCAAGCGTCAACGATGGCGTCGGAGATGGCATCGCACAACTTGTCAGGGTGCCCAGCAGCCACCGATTCTGAAGTAAACAACCACTCTTGCGCCATGTTGGGCGCCTCAGCCCGCCTCTATTCAAGACTTGCCGTGGCCCCCGTCACGCCTTCATCGCCAAGGGTGCTTGCTCGAGCGGTACTCAGCGTTGACGGGGCGTGGACGGGCCGTGGTGGTGCAAGCAAAGCACCGCGGTGACGAGCCGAGGGGCTTCACGTACCAACGGTGTAGTCGTCCAAGTAGGCCAGTTGAGCGTCGGTCAAGGTGTCGATGCCGAAACCGAGCGTGTCGAGCTTGGTCGTGGCCAAGTCTTGGTCCTGTTCAGTCGTGATGTCGTAGACGGCCTTGCCCATCGAGGCGCCTTCCTTGGCCAGGCGGCACAGGGAAAGGAACTGGTTGGCGAAGGACATGTCCATCACTTCCGAGGGGTGACCTTCGGCAGCAGCGAGATTGACCAGTCGGCCACGAGCGAGCAAGAAGATGCGGCGGCCGTCGGGCATGAGGAATTCCTCGTTGTCCTGACGGATGGTGCGCACCGAGGTGGCTTGAGCCTCAAGGTCGGTGATTTTGATCTCGCAGTCGTAGTGGCCGGTGTTGCAGACGATGGCGCCGTCCTTCATGCTCTCAAAGTGACGACCAACGATGACGTCTTCCATGCCGGTGGCGGTGCAGAAGATGTCGCCGAGTTTAGCGGCCTCGTCCATGGGCATCACGCGGTAGCCTTCCATGACGGCTCGCAGAGCGGGGAGCGGGTCAACTTCGGTGATGATAACGTTGGCGCCCATGCCGCGAGCTCGCATGGCGACGCCGCTGCCGCAATGGCCGAAACCGGCCACGACGAAGGTCTTGCCAGCGAGCAGCACGCTCGTGGCTCGCAAGATGCCGTCCAAGGTGGATTGACCGGTGCCGTACACGTTGTCAAAGTCCCACTTGGTGACGGCGTCGTTGACGGCGATGACGGGGTAGCGCAGGTCGCCAGCGGCGGCCATGGCTCGCAGACGGTGAACGCCGGTCGTGGTTTCTTCGGTGCCGCCGATCACGCCCTCGGCGTACTCGGATTTCTCGCCGTGGACACGGACGATGAGGTCGGCGCCGTCGTCGAGGGTGAGCGTTGGTTTGAACTCGAGGGTTTTGTCGATGCACCAGTAGAAGTCCTCGGTCGTCTGACCGTGCCAGGCGTGAATGGAATAGCCCTCAGCAGCGAGCCATGCAGCGACTTCGTCTTGGGTGGAAAGCGGGTTGCAACCCGACCAAGAAATATCAGCACCGGCGGCACGGATGGCCTCGATGAGCACCGCCGTTTCCTTGGTGACGTGGAGACAACCGGCGACGCGCATGCCGGCCAACGGCTTGGTGCGCTCGGCTTCTTCCTTCAATTTGGCGAGGACGGGCATTCGGGCACGGGCCCAATCAACCAGCAATGCACCGCTTTCGGCAAGTCCCATGTCGCGAACGGTGTAGATGTCACCTTTGTCCAAATCATCCATGCTTCGCCGACTTGCTTGCCCCTCTTGAAGTCTATCGTGCGTCCACGCCGGGAAAGCGAAGCCAAACCTGCGGTCGATGACGACACGGCGTCAAGCGCTTCATCGGCGCTACCAACGACGAGAACCGAGCCTGCGGCTCACTTCTTGTCCTTGTGCAACTTCTTGGCCTGCTTGGCCCACTCGTCACGCTTGACACGACCGGGGAAGAACTCGATGGCGCCGTTGACCTCTTCTTCGATCTTCGCCGTCATCTTGCTGACCTGCTCAAAGGTGTAGATACCCAGCGCATTCAACTTCTCTTCGATGAACGGCCCGATGCCCTTGATGGACTTCAGGTCGTCCTTTTCGGCGGCTGATGCAACGCCCAGCGTGGCGAAGTCAATCGTTTCGGCCTTGGCTTCAACACGGGCCAATTCCTCGGCCTGCTTGAGCGCCTTCTCGTCCAACTTGACGTCCTCACCGAGCAGGATCTTGGCTTGGTTCACCCACTGGTCGCGCTTGACACGGCCGGGGAAGAACTCGATGGCTTCGTTGACCTGGTCTTCGAGTTTGTCCGTCATCTTGCTGACCTGTTTCCAGGTGTAAATGCCCAAGGCGTTCAACTTCTCTTCAATGAACGGCCCGATGCCCTTGATGGCTTGGAGGCTGTCCA
>Ga0222716_10003469_pt1 | contig 12582 bp, 10 predicted proteins | sample C33_13DmetaG_FD_165044 | JGI IMG/M metagenome (GOLD analysis project Ga0222716, IMG submission 165044) | Estuarine water microbial communities from San Francisco Bay, California, United States - C33_13D | ecosystem: Environmental > Aquatic > Marine > Unclassified | place: USA: California... | reverse complement strand
TATGCACCATAAAAAGTTGATTATTTAAAATGCTACGTTCTCTGATGAAAGTATCTGGCTTCACGGCTATAAGTCGTGTGTTGGGTTTTTTGCGGGATATTTTAATTGCGAGATACCTCGGGTCAGGCCTGTTGGGCGATGCATTCTTCTCAGCATTTCGGTTTCCAAATCTCTTTCGTCGTATTTTTGGTGAGGGAGCATTTAATGCGGCTTTCGTGCCGATGTTTGGTCGCCGTCTAGAGAAGGACGGCAAAGAGGAGGCGATGAAGTTCGCATCGAATGCTTTTACAAGCCTGTCTGTGGCATTGCTTATTCTAACGGCTGCGGCCATACCGTGTATGCCATGGATTATGGGTGTGGTTGTACCGGGTTTTAAGGCCAAGGTAGAAATGGCGCCTGTGGTGGATCAATATGAAAGCTTCGATGTTGAGATCAATGGTGCGAGTGATATCTATTTTACGAAGCCCGATGTTGGTTCCGTCTCAATTGTGAGGTTGCGATTTATTGAAGCTAAAGAGCGTCAATTTACTTTCTCGAATGCATTGAGATTTTGGCAAACAGGAAATCGTGGGGATGCGGTTCCGCTCAGTGCAGTGATCCAAGATTTTGATAAGCAGGAGCAGGAGAAAGCAATCCATGGGAGTGATGTACCCCAACGCATGTTGAAGGGTGTTAGTGAAGGGTCTAAGGTGGATGAGCTGTTGTTGTTTGATAAAGAGCAGCTGCATATAAGACTTCCTGATAGCCATAATTATGGATGGCTGGAAGGAGAGGTGACAACTCGCAATACATTCGCGCCTGAGCAATCACTAAAAATTTACTGCAATGACCCCAAGACATTTGAGCTCACTGTCACACTCTCCCAAATCACCTTCTGCTACTTGTTGTTTATGGCACTTGTTGCGCATTTGAGCGGTGTGCTCAATACCTTTAAAATATTTGGCATTCCGGCGGCTGCACCGATATTACTGAACGTTGTTTTCTTGCTTGGACTTGCTGTGTTTGTTCATTGGATGGACTCGGGTGCACCCGCCCATGTTTTGGCATGGTGTGTCGCGATTGCAGGAGTATTGCAATTTATCATGCTCTATGGTGCTTGTCGCAAAAATGGCTACCACGTAAGATTTCAAAAGCCTGTAATAGATGGGTCAATCAAGAAACTCATTTTACTCATGGGTCCCGGTGTACTGGCCGCAGGTATCCAACAGATTAACTTGCTGGTAGGTGGCATCATTGCCTCGTTCAAGCAGGGTGCTATCTCTTGGTTGTATTATTCAGATCGGGTTTACCAGCTTCCTCTGGGGATGATAGGGATCGCTTTGGGTGTAGTTCTTTTGCCTGAGGTGACTCGTCTTGTTAGGCGTGATGATCATCAGGGTGCTTCTAACAGCATGGTGCGGGGCATGGAGCTAGGGTTGCTCATTACGCTTCCCGCGGCTGTGGCGATGTTGATTATTCCTGAAGCCATCATCACTGTGCTTTTTCAGCGAGGAGAGTTTACTGCTGGCGATGCCTATCAGACTGGCATGGCTTTGCGCGGTTTTGCCTTAGGTCTTCCGGGCTATGTGCTTATCAAGGTGCTTCAGCCTGGTTATTTTGCCCGTGAGAACACGCGAGCTCCAATGATGATGGCTGGTGTTACTGTGTTAGTGAATATTCTTGTTAGCTTACTTCTTTTCAAGCCGCTAGGGCATGTTGGTATTGCGATTGCGACATCCATATCTGCTTGGGTGAATGTTTTCCTGTTGGCGAGAGGGTTGAGAGGATTGGTTCATCCTAGAAGAGAGTTCTATGTTAAAACGTTACGGATCGTTGCAGCAAGTATTGTGATGGGTGTGTTGGTGTGGGCGGCTTATGCTAAACTGCTAGCTGCATGGTTTGATTCAGGCTTCTGGCAGCAATGTTTTGCTTTAGGATTGTTAGTAGGTCTCGGTATTTTGGTGTATGCAGCATCAGTTATATTATTTAAGGCGACTAGTATTGATGAGCTGAAAGCAGGTTTTCGCAAAGGGTGATTCCGTAAGTGAGGTTAAATCACACAAATAGATTTGCTTTTTTCGTGACAAATGACCGTTCATTACGCGGTATAATAAGCATGATCATACACCGATTTTCCCATGTTCTTATGTCGAGCTTTGCTGCCGCGCTGGTAACAGTAACTGTTGCTGCTAAAGATGCCCAAAAGAAAAAATATGATACTCCTAAGCAACCATGGAGTGCCTACAAGGTGCATGATATGGACCGGCCTCATCCTAAAAAGGTGAAATCAAAAAAAGCGTTAACCACCCCGCCGCCAGCTGGTGCGGTTGTATTGTTTGACGGTAAAAATGCGGATGCATTTGATAGGGCTTGGCAGGTGAAGGACGGAATCTTGATAGCAACAAAACACCCGAAGCCAAAAACAAGAGGTGATGTGCGAACTAAGCAGTCATTTCGTGATTTAACCTTACATGTTGAGTGGAGGATTCCAGCTGGTAGGAAAATTGAGGGTCAGAAAGGTGGTAACAGCGGTATTTTCTTAATGGACCGCTATGAAATACAAGTGCAGGAGAGTCACACGAATGTGACTTATGCTGATGGCCAGGCTGCTGCTCTCTATGGTCAAGTGCCGCCATCAATCAACCCGTCTGCACCACAGGGTGAGTGGCAAAGCTACGACATTACATTTAAAGCGCCCGTCTACGGTGCAGATGGATTTGAGAAACCCGCCTATATCACAGTGATTCATAATGGAGTGAAAGTGCACGACAATCAAAAGATATACGGGCTGACAACTCACAGGAAAGTAGCCAAATATCCGCCTACACATCCCGACAAAGCCCCAATACGTTTGCAGTGGCATAATGATCCCATTGAGTTTCGTAATATATGGGTAAAGGAACTTTAATGACTCATAGGCCTGTAACGTAATCCCTAGACGGATTATATAAAATCGCCTTTTAGTGATCAGGCTTGCCGTCACCATCGTGATCGTGTGGAACACCGGTGCCTGTATGGTGTCCATGATCATGTAGGCAAACACAGGCATATTCTCTGTAGTTGCAATCAGAGCAATCGGCGAGGTTGAGGTTTAACCTGGCACGGGCGGGAGCTGCATCTGCATCGATTCTAACGGTGATGATGATGGGGACGTTGATGCCCTCGGAGAGCTTGTTGGAGGAAATCAGCGACATGCCGTCATCAGCTTTACTAAAGCCTAGATTGGTTGGGTTAGATAAATCTCCGCTTATGATTATTACCTCTCTGGAGCCAACGGCGATGGGTTTGTTGTTGTCATCAAGAAAAGTGATGCGGACTAGGCGATCATCCGTGATGAATAATTCATTTTTGAAATTGGGCGCGGTCATGATTTTTCCGCCGTTAGGGCCGGCAACTCTCTTGTTGTGCTCGTGAGGGATGGGCGTTTTATTTAAAACAGTGCTGTGATCAGGATTGCTACTGCCAATGTGGTGTTGAGAGCCAGCGGCTTCTTTATCTTTGCATCCCAGAGTGAAGAGTATGAGTGATGTGAGTGAGCCAGCGAGTATCGGTTTCATTAACATGGTAAATATTTTCTAATATTTTGGTTGGGTGAGCATAGTATTTGAAGCTTAAAACCACAAATTATTCTTAGGTTCGGTGTTTTGTTGTGCGTCATCCGGTGTTCATCTCATCTATGAAAAAGTGCAGAGGGTTTTACGATTTATCGCCGATGAATCGGTCTTAACTGAGGTGATTTTATCATCATCGATAATAAATTTCATCGTTGCGGCACCTGACGTCATATGAAAAGAGTATGAAGTGGACTTGCCATGACGTCTGAATTGGTCATGATATTACTTATCTGATCGTTGTATCAGCACCACACACACCGAATTATTCACTTCACAGAAAAAACATGACTGATGATATCACCGAAGTAGCCGAGTCAGAACTTGTCCCGAACGCGAAGGCACTCTGGCTGAAAGCGCAGAGCGCTTATGAGATGAACAACTATACCTACGCTGTTAGTTTGTGCCATGCTGTGCTTAAAGAGGCGCCAGGTTTTCTCGGCGCGCGAAAATTGGCTCGAAAGAGCGCTGCGGCTGACATGGTTGGCAAGAAAAAGAAAAAGGGACTATTTGGCGGCAGTTCTCTGTCTTTGATGAAAATTCCATCAACTGGAAAAAAAGATCCTGAAGGTGCGATGATGGCTCTTGAAAAAGAATTAGTCAAAGACCCCTTTGATGCACAGGGTAACGACCTTCTGTTTGATTGTGCTCTGCGTTTAAACATGCTGGACACAGCTGCCTTCGCGCTGGAAACAGTTCGCAAAGGTGCACCTCAGAATACCAAGCTTCTACACAAGCTGGCTGAGCATTATCTCGCCCGTGACATGCCCCAAGAGGCTGCTGATGTATACAGCGATATTGTGAAGCAGGATTCGACGGATATCCATGCGGTGAAAGGTTCTAAAGATGCTACGGCTAGGGCTTCCATGAAAAAGCAGAAGTGGGAAGAGGCACAAAGCTTTCGTGATGTTTTGAAGAGTGGTGATGACTCTGCAGATGTTGAGTCAGCCAATCGTGCAGCAATGACTGCCGACCAGATGGAGGAAAAACTTGCTCAGCTCTCTGCTGAATATGAAAAAGATAATCAGAACCTTGCGCTGGTTAAACAGATTGCTCATCTCTATGAGCAGATGGAGAGCTGGCCAGATGCTTACTCATTTTATCAGTATGCCTTTGACTTAAGTGACAAAGATGTCGCTCTGCAGAATAAAGCGGCATACATGAAAGATAAAGCATCTGAATATGAACTTTCAGAGCTCAAGAGTGCTGCTGATGCAGATCCTGAAAATACTGAGATCAGAGAGCGTTATGAGCAGGTGCTCCAAGCGCGAACATCTGAGCAGGTTGCTGAGGCGAAGACACGTGTTGAACGAAACCCAACAGATCCACAGCTCCGATACGAGCTTGGCCTGGCTCTCTACAATGCGGGCGAACACAGCGATGCCATTCCTCATCTGCAGCAAGCGACCCGTAATCCGCACATCCGCACTCGCGTTTTGCTTTTGTTAGGAAGAACATTCCGTAAAAAGAATATGCATGATCTCGCTATCAAACAGCTTTCAGACGCTCTTGCTGACTTGCACGGCATGGATGGAACCAAGAAAGAGGTTCTGTATGAGAAGGGTTTGATCCATCAGGATGTAGGTGACTCAGGTGCTGCGCTTGACAGTTTCAAGCAGATCTATGAGGTCGATTACGGATATCGTGATGTTGCCAAGCGCGTGGAAGAATCCTATTCAAATTAGTGAGTTAGTAGCTCAAATTGGGAAAAGCCTCGTTGCCAATCATGGTTGCGAGGCTTTTATCGATGGATTGGTGACAATTTGCTGATGGATCGTCAGGGTTGCTTTTTCATGCTGGCGGCGAATTCGCGCCACATGAGACGGGTTATGTGTAGTTTGACTAGCTCGTCAGGTTTTGCTCCGGCAGGGTATTCTGGAAGCGGAGAGAAACTTGTGTTTGCTGCGAGGTGTGCTCGGACCAATGCGTAAATCCCTGCTTCGATTTGGGCAACGAGCATTTTTTCCTGTTGGGGGTCTGCCATAAACGAAATGGGGGGTGTTCCTGTGGGATTATTCTTACCATTGATTTCACTGGAAAACCAAATAGCTACTGGAATGCGAGGTGTTCGCGGGGTGCGCGCGCGGCCAATTGAAACTTTAGTTTTAACATTCAATATGAATCCAGATGCCTTAGTGATGGTATCTGCAGCTGTCTTAATGGCCTTGATTAGCACCTCGTCGTTTTTGGGAGTAGCACCGACGCACAGGGTGATTGCCATTTCGGCTTCCGGATCTGGATTCCATGGTGGCAGAGTTGGTTTTAATCTTTTAATGGCGCTTACCGCTAACGAGCGATCACTGGCACTGGACTTGGATGTGTCTATTACGCGTTCCCATGCCAGTAGGGCGCGCTGAACTTGCCCTTGGTTTTCGAGTAGCGAAGCAAGACGGATCATGGCATCGGTGTCTACATCGTCTAGGGTGCCGTATTCTGATAGGGCGGGGGAGTGAAGGAAATTACCTGTGGGGAGTTGTGTAATTTCTTGCTCAGCCTGTACCATTGGTTTTGGCGAGATCGGCGGAGAGTTGTTGACTTTGAGTGCTGATTCAACGTTGTTAACAGGATAGGCATTTGGTCGATTTTGCATCCATTCCTTTGTCACTGCGATTAACTCCTCAGGGGTGGGTTCTGAGAGAAAGTCTTTATCGCGTGTTCCTACACACCACACGATACTGAGTGTGATCACACAGCAGAGGATGACGATAGGAATAGGGATTCGGGAGGGCATAAATTGAGTAGACTAAATTCTAACCAATGACTCTAAGGCAGATACCTGTTAAGAGGCTAATAGCTTACACAAAAAAGCCTCCTATTACAGGAGGCTTTTTTAAAAATGGTAATGTGCTTGGTTAGCAGGTTACTTGTCCTTGGTGTCGGTTGTCTCAGCAGGCTTCACATAGAGAGCGCTCTTACCGACGCGATCACGTAGGTAGTTGAGTTTTGCGCGACGCACCTTACCGCGGCGGGTTACCTCGATCTTGGCAACGCGTGGTGTGTGGAGAGGGAAGACACGCTCGACTCCCTCACCGGAGGAAATTTTGCGAACGGTGTAGGATGTATTCAAGCCGCTGCCTTTTTTGGCGATGCATAGTCCGGCGAAGATTTGCAAACGCTCTTTGCCGCCTTCCACCACGCGGGTGTGGACTTTCAGGCTATCACCGACGTTGAAGTCTGCGACGTCCTTAAGCTGCTCTTGTTCGATTTTATCAATGATGTTCATAGCTGCGTGTTGAAAAAAGTGGTTTAAAATTGCGTCTTGGTTCGTTCTGAACTGTCTGCGGGCGGGAGAACTAGCGGAATCATTGCTGTAATGCAACCGTTTTTTCGTTGTTGCAGTGGAAATTCACCATAATTGGTTAAAAAACCATCTCTGGGCGTAAGTCATCAGCGGATCATAATCATTTCTCCAAATAAATTGTCCGCCAGCGGCGCTTGCTAATCTTCGTCTTGCTTGCTAAGGCACTCAGGTCATGCGTCTTGGGGAAACACGTAAATCAGCGGATAGATTCCACTGGCAACATCTGCTTGCGTGGTTGGGTGGTATTCTCTGTGCTATGGTGCCATTCATAGGATATTGGGAAATCGGGGCAATGCACATACCGGTTCGTCATGGGGCTGGGCACTTTGGTTTCAATCTACTTACTGCGGCAAGCTTGTGTATCTTGGGTGGCGTCGGCTGTGGTTCTTGGTGGATGTTTTGCAAGTGGCTTCTTGGTGACCGTGACCTTCCCCTGACGATAATGAGCGTTTTGCTATTTATTCTTGGTGGTGTTGGTCATGTGCTGAGCAACAATGGAGGTATTGAGAACCAGCATGAATTTGTTTATTTCTGGGTTTTGGCAGGTATTTTATTTCTTGGTCTTACTGTCGCAATTTTTGGTCGTAGTGATCACCGCCGTCAGCTTGTGGGATTTGTTCGTTGGTCATCTGAGCGTAAGCGTTGCAATGGGATGTTTTTTCTAATTCTGCTGATCGTCTTGATCGCCAGTAACTTGATTTTTGTACTTGGTATGGATAGCAGTTGGCCGGAAAAAGTGAGCGCCCTGATTGGTAGGATTTTCACTTCTGGCGTTCTGGTGGGGCTATCTTACCTACTCAGCGAGCTTTCTATGAGGACTGCACCGAAACTATTTCGTTGGTCGATTTGGTTGTTAGTCAGCCTGATTCCCCTGATTGTCATCGCTGATCAATGGATGGGTAATGCGTTGGGGAGAAGGCTTATTGAGTTTGTTAATGGATTGACGGCATCGGGTGAATTTTCACCAGTTGTCGAACTGGCTGCCAGTGGCCTAGACGTTGGTCCTGTGGGCGCGATCTTCTTGTTTTTTGGGGTGCTTGCTGGCTCGCTTGGTGTGGCATGGGGTGCATGGGCGCTGTCGAAGAGATGGAATTTGAAGTTATCGGTAGGGAAGGTGGTAACGATCACTATTTTATCATGGCTTGGAGTGGTTGCTGAGCAAGGGATTGGATCAAAGTGGAAAAGCACCAGGGCGTGGCAGAGTGAGCATAAGCTGTTTGATTTGCACATTGGTATATTCGAGCCACCACATGGTCTTGGGTATTACCAAATTGTTTTTTCGCCTGCGGGCGACCCGAGCTTTTTAGGTCAGGCAGAAATACAGATAGCAAAGCCTGATATATTTGTCTTTATGGTTGAGAGTATGCGTGCAGATGCCATGCGTAAAAAAACCACTCCCTTCATGTGGCGGATGAGTCAGGAGGAGTGCCAGCCGTTGGGCACGACGTGGGCAGGATCGAATGGTACGCATCTCTCGTGGTATAGTTTTTTTCACAGCCAGGTGCCGGTTTACTGGCGTGAGACGTTGGAGCAGGTTGGCGAGAAGAATCATGCCAAATATGCTGGTGCGCCACCTCTCAGGTTATTGAAAAATCTTGGATATGAGATTCAAGTGCGGGCGGTTTGTGATCTTGAGTATAAAAAATTTGGGATGCTTAATTTTGGTGGTGGTAATACACTAGCTGCGGTTTACGAGGACTCGGAGATAGGCACGGATTTTGATGGTCTTAATATTCCGGAACGTGAAATCAAAACTTTTGATGCGCTCAGGAATCAGCTTAATGAGAGGTCACATGGGGGTGGGTTCTATTTCACGGCGCTGGACTCACCGCACTACAACTACTACTGGCATGCATCATTCGACCCTCCATTTTCAAATTACGAAGAGGATATTCGATTCCCATTTAATCCTGACCAAGCCGAGGTTAATCGTTATCTGCGTAGGTATTGGAACGCCTGCGCATGGGTGGATCATCAGATCGAAGAGTTCTGCGACTACTTAAAAAAGACGGGACGCTATGATAAAAGCATCATTATCATTACCGGTGACCACGGTGAGGAATTTCAAGAACAAGGAAGTTGGTGCCATTGCTCGTCGCTGGAGCCAGAGCAAGTGCAGGTGCCTTTACTGATTAAGTGGCCTAAGGTGACGGGTCGTGGCCCCACGCAGAAAATTGCCAGTCACATGGATATCATGCCAACTCTTCTCAGTGCGCTTAATATACCCAAACGCCTGCGGCCAGTCATGACGGGTGCAGATCTTTTTTCTGCTAAACGCAAGACACACTCGGTTATTTCTTCCACCGCCTATGCGGGCAAAACAGGGGAGACGATGATGTTGCGCAACGGCGATTTTACCGCCTTCTTTTCATGGCCGAGGTATTGGGAGGCCCAAGTCCCAGAGAGGGTTGTGTTAGAGAGGATGAGCGGTCCCGATGGTCCGATTGTATTGAGTGATTCGACAGCTTACCTGGACGCCTTGAAAAAACATTTCCCTGATGCTTTTCCCCGTATCATCGAGTCGATGAAAGTGATCGATGATTAAAAAAAACAAAGTTTAATGCCTGCTAGCAGGGCAAACCCGACCACGGTCAGCTCAAACACCTTCTGCGGAATCCTTGTGAGCACTATCTTGCCGCCAAATACACCGAGCGCAATTGCTGGTGCTAATATCAGGTTCGCCAATAACGTTTGCCCGCTAATCAAGTTTAGCCCAGCACCAAGAGGTAGTTTGAGAATATTAATGACCAGAAAAAACCGTGCACCCACGCCAATGAGCTCCATCTTGTCCATGCGTCTCGATAGCATGTAGATCTGCATGATTGGGCCAGCAGCATTTGCTAGTACGGTCGCCACACCACCGGTCGAGCCAAAGAAAAAACCAAATTTTTTGGTGTTCGCTAGTTTGTAGAACCCGTCAGGGTAATATTTTCCAATCAGCTGTAGCGATGCCATCAGTAGGATGATTGCGCCAATGATGCGCGCCATCGTTGGGTTATCCACATGATCCAGCACGACCACACCAGCCGCCATCCCAATCAGAGCTGGCCACGTGAGTAGCCACACAGACTTCCAGCAGGCATATTTTCGAAATGCTGGGTAGACGAGTAAATCGGCGATAATCAGCATGGGTAATGCGAATCCTAATGACTCCTTAGCACCAAATATATCTGCCAGAATAAACACTGAAATTAGTGAGATACCGGAAAAGCCAGCCTTCGATACGCCGATGCAGAAAGCAGCAACGGCAGCGAGACTCCAGATCATTATATCCTGTGGCACGTGTTGAGTGCATCATAGGTGACGTGATTTTCAAGGATTCGCTATTGGAATCTTTCCCAGCTGCGCTAAAAAAGCCGCGCCATGGCAGAAAAAAAACCAACTGTGCTCATCATTCGTGACGGCTGGGGTGTAAACCCCGGTGGGAAAAGAACCGCTAAAAAGGACGGTAATGCAAGCTTGCTTGCCAATACACCATATCACGATGATTTGCTCAAAAAGTATCCAAAAGGTTCTGTCAGTGCCTCGGGACTGGATGTCGGCTTACCTGAGGGGCAAATGGGTAACTCAGAAGTTGGGCATCTAAACCTTGGCGCAGGACGCGTCGTTTATCAAGATCTGACGCGTATTAATAAATCCATTGAGGATGGTGAAATTGCTAAGAACCGCGTGCTCAAGACTGCTTTTAACAAGGCTAAAAAGGGAAAGGTTTTGCATTTGATTGGTCTTGTCTCCGATGGGGGTGTGCATTCCCACCAGGATCAGCTTATCGCGTTGGCAAAACTTGCCCGCGAAAATGGAGTAGAAGAGATTTGGGTCCATGCCATTACGGATGGTCGTGATACTTCACCAACGGGTGGTGCTAAATACCTCAGCTATGTTGAGGATGAACTCGCTAAATATGGTGCTCGTATTGTCACGGTGATTGGGCGCTACTATGCAATGGATCGCGACAAACGTTGGGAGCGCACGAAGATTGCTTGGGACGCTATCGTCTATGGTAAGGGTAAGAAAAAAGACATTCTGGCAAGTGAAGCGGTCGCTGAAATGTACAAGCAGGATAAGACCGATGAATTTCTTTTGCCCATGACATTTTATCGTCACGATGCAAAACGCATCAACGATGGTGATGTTGTCTTGTGGTTTAACTTCCGTGCTGACCGCGCACGTCAGATCTCGGAAGCATTTCTCACCAAGCCACGTTTTACAGGATTCAAAACAGGTCGCCGCCCTAATGTGCACTATGTCACGCTCACGGAGTATGATGAGACCTACAAGGTGCCTGTGGTCTTTAAGCCTGAGCTTCTCAAAAATGTGTTAGGTGAGGTCGTGGCCAAGGCTGGGAAAAAACAAATGCGTATTGCTGAGACTGAAAAATACCCGCACGTCACGTATTTCTTTAACGGTGGAAAAGAAAAACCGAATAAAGGTGAGGATCGCTACATTGTTCCGTCACCCAAGGTAGCTACCTACGATTTACAACCTGAGATGAGTGCCCCGGAGGTTATGGATACTGTTGTGGATAAGCTTAAAGGCTATGACCTTTGTATTCTCAACTTTGCCAACCCTGACATGGTCGGCCACACCGGTGTTGTGGATGCTGCGATGAAAGCATGTGAAACCATTGATGATGGAGTGCGTCGTGTCACCGAGGAAACTCTACGCCTTGGCGGTAAACTCCTTATCACCGCAGATCATGGCAACTGTGAAAAAATGATTAATGCGGATGGCTCACCACACACTGCGCACACGACCAATCTCGTGCATGCCATATACGTGGCTGAGGATCACGCGAAGTTCACCGTCAGTGACGGTATCCTAGCTGATATTGCTCCCACATTGTTAGACATGATGAAGGTTAAGCCATCTGCTGAGATGACAGGCAAGAGCTTGTTAAAAAAATCCTAACAATAAATTCAGCGAAAGGTTGATGGGCGGCACGACGCAGTGGTTGTGCTATGCTAAAAAAACATGGAAAGCCGGAGAGAGATTGGCTGTCATGTAGCCATGCCTATGGGGCTGCAATTCCTACCCAAAAAGTAAGCATGGAAACACGTCGGGTGATCAAGTTCCCGGGGTGCAGGAATTTCCCGTATTATTTGCATTGGTAATGCTTTGATATTTTGTCAACCTCACGGCATGAAAATAATAAACATTTCCATATTCCTCTGTCTGCTTGCGTTCACGTCTGCTGCTGTGGCTGACGATCACAAAAGCGCTGTTAGTGTGGCCATGAAAGTGCCTGATCCTGGCTGGAAAATTAGTATTCGGAGTATGTATGTAAATCAAGGCAAGTTGCTTGTCGTCTGTGAAGCAAAACACAATGGGGGCCCTAATTTAGGGGTCATCAGTGAAGCCAAGGCATCCGCTACGGTAGATAAAAAAACCGCGGCGCTCCCCAGAGAAATTTATCTTCTCGGTAAGAAATGGGGTTGGGGCGATGGATATACGGCAGTCACTCCAGCACAGTTAAAAAAGATCATCGCAGGAGGGCAGCAGGTTTACTCAGCTGTTGAGAATAAAGCTCCGGAGCTGAGTGACTTCATCGGCCTTTCAAGCGATGAAGCCAAAGCCCTTGCCGATAAGCATAAGATCCCTAATCGTGTCGTCATGATCGATGGAAAGCATCTGCCGACTACTAGAGATTATCGCCCAAACCGTCTCAACTTCTCTATAGAAAAAGGGAAAGTC
>Ga0222716_10003468_pt1 | contig 12583 bp, 14 predicted proteins | sample C33_13DmetaG_FD_165044 | JGI IMG/M metagenome (GOLD analysis project Ga0222716, IMG submission 165044) | Estuarine water microbial communities from San Francisco Bay, California, United States - C33_13D | ecosystem: Environmental > Aquatic > Marine > Unclassified | place: USA: California... | reverse complement strand
AGCTCAGGATATTAATGTTAGTCCATCTATTAAAAGGATGGTGGATGCGTATGCCAAAAAGTATGAGATAGATGATTTTGAGAATATGGATCTTATTAACAGGATGACTGTTGAGGGATTGAATTTTGATTTCTTCGGCGATACTGGCAGCAAGCCAACTGAGTCTATTTCAGAAAAAGACTTCGATATAAAAGTAAAGGATGGAGACAAGGATTATCGCATTTTAGGGTTCATAGATAAGCTGTTTTTATTTAAAAGAAAAAAAACTGCCATTATACGGGACTTTAAAACATCCAAAAGCATCTTTGAAGGGAAAGAGTATAGCGATAATATGCAGGATTACATGTATTGTCTTGCTGTGAAATACTTATACCCAGAGTACTTAAAGAGGAGGATGGAGTTCTTGTTTCTTAAGTTCGATTTGAATGGAGAGGGTCTTTTGGAAATGGAACCATTAGATGACTTGGATTTAGAGGGATTTGAATATTTCTTAACTGATGTACAAAAAGTTATAAATAATTTCAATGAGAAGACCGCTACTAGTGGTTTGGCTTGGGACAAGGGTTATCCTTCAAAAGAGGAGGGGTTTGCTGGAAAGATAGTTTGTGGTCGGGCAAATAGGGTGGGTCAGTTAAAAAAGAATGGAGATTTAATGTGGCATTGCCCATTTAAATTTGGATTCGATTATTTCCACTTATTAAAAGAAGATGGGTCATTTTTGAAATCATCTTACAACAAGGAAGATCTTGAGGTTCTGCTTCAGGAGGGAAAGGGTTCTAGGATCGAAGAGAAAAAATATAAAGGTTGCCCAGCTTTTTCGTTTGACAAGCCTATGGATCTTCTATAGGGTTCTTTCATGACGCCACTCTTCAAGAGCCAATTCAGTGTCGGGAAGTCTATTCTGACCGCTGAGAAGATTCTAAATATAGCTCAGCTTAACTCTCTAGAAAGGGTCGTGATGGTTGAAGACTCTTTTTATGGCTTCAGGGTCTTTAATCAGTTGTTCCAAGAGAACAATGTCTCTCTGGTTTTCGGTATTAGATTGTCGGTCCTAAATGACGAGATGGTAGAAAACGAAAGGTCGAGTAAGTTAGTTTTTTTTGCTAGGAACAATGAGGGTCTTAAAACAATAAAGCGTTTATATTCTGATGCATCATTGAATGATAGGAATAGCTTGATACTGAGCCATTATTCCGTAGAAGACTTCAAGGATGTCAAGGTGGCGGTACCCTTTTACGACTCATATATATATAATAATTTATTTCACTTCGGCTTATCTCATTTGGGCCTCAAGGGGTTAGATCCGATTTTTTTCATTGAAGATAATAATCACCCTTTTGATTTTCAGATTCGCTCTGTGATAGAAGGCTTAGATGTTGAAACAAAGATGGTCAAAACAATACTTCATCATAATAAAGATGATTTTGAGGCTTTCCAAATGTATAAGGCTTCTTGCAGTAGATCTCAAGGGCGAGCGCCCACTTTTCAAAGACCAAACTTAGACCACTTCTGTTCAGATGATTTCTGTTGGGAGTCTTATAAAGATGTTACCGTATAACCAAAAATATTTAGTATTTGATACAGAGACTGAAGGGTTAAATCTTCATTCTTCTCGTACTTGGCAAGTCTCTTGGCTCATTTGTCAGGGAGATAGGATTTTAAAAGAGAATGATCGATATATTAGTCACAAGGATCTACAAATTAATAAAAAGGTAGAGCATTTGACTGGTTTTAGTTGGGACAAGTATAACGAGAGAAAGGAGCCTTTGAAAAATGTTTGGGCTGATTTCAAAAAAGATTTATTCAACCCTGAATATAAAGTTGTTGGCCAAAATTTATTGGGGTTTGATGTTTATATGGTAGCAGCAATGCAAAGGGCTTTGGGCGAAACTCCAGACTATAGTTATTTGGAAAGGATCTATGATACTAGGGCTTACGGTAAGGCTTACAGGGAAGAATTAGATAAGCCTAAAGACAATTTATTAAGTTGGCAGTACAAGATCATACATGATCGATCCCTTAAGGCTAGAGTGTCTCAAAACCAATTGCTTAAATTTTTTGGGATAGATTTTGAAGAAGATCTTTTGCATAACGCTCTATATGATAACCAGAAGTGCTATGAGGTTTTCAAGGCACTAAAAAAACACATGAATTTATAATGTTTGAAGATTTTACAATATATGACGATTGCGAACCTATTGGGGTAGAGTTACCTAAAACCTTGGTCAGTAATAAAATATTAAAGTCCATAGGTCTCGTTGAGGATAGTTCAACCAAGGAAATAATGTACGAACTTACCCGTAAAGGATTAAGGGATAAGGGCATCACTAAATTTTCCAATAAGAAGGAGTATTTTGATCGTGCGAAGCAAGAGCTTGAGACTTTTGAAGAGTTGGGCTTTACAGATTATATCTTACTCAATTGGGATGTCTTAAATTTTTGTCATGAAAATAAAATCCCCACTGGCGCTGGTCGAGGATCAGCGGCGGGGTCTTTGGTTTTATATTTGTTGGGTGTTACCAATATTGATCCAATCCCCCACAACCTTTTCTTTGAGAGATTTGTTTCGAAGAGCAGGGCTAAAAAGGTATATGATGTTAGGAATAAAGAATTCCTTGTTGGTAGCTTGCTTCCTGATGTTGACTCAGACATTAGTTATGAAAAAAGGCAAAAGGTTATCGAATACATTGAAAAAAAGCATGAAGGTAAGACGGCAAAAATATTAACCTTTAATACTTTTAGTTCTAAATTGTGCATTAGGGAAGCTACTAAATATTTTGATGAAGCTAAGGAGGAGCAAGCAAATGCTGTTAGTGATATGATTCCAAAGCTTCACGGCAAGGTTTCTTCTCTTGCTAACGCAGAAGAAGAGAGTGATAAGTTTTCATCTTGGTGTAAGAAACACAAGAGGACTTTTTTTCATGCAAAGAAGATTGAAAATCTAATCAAGAACACTGGAGTCCATCCTTCTGGTATCGCCATATGCTCTCAAGATATCCGTAATGTAGTGCCAATTCAAAGGACTAAGGATGGGGATTTAATTACAGGATATAATATGCATGATGTTGCGGATTTAATGGTTAAGTTTGATATCCTTGGTCTTAAAACATTAACGATAGCCCATAAGACATGTGAAAAGATAGGGATTGGTATAGATGATATAGACCCGAATGATCCTTTTATTTATGAAACCCTTCAGGATTATAATCATCCAGAAGGTCTTTTCCAAATATCCGCTAGTACAAACTTTACGGTTTGTAGGGATGTGAAGCCAGACAACCTTAATGAGTTGTCTGATGTTGTCGCTCTTGCACGGCCTGGGGCTTTACAGTTCGTAGAGGAGTATGTTCGTCAGAAGCATTCTCCGACAGTACTAGACTTGCATCCAGAATTAGATAAGATATTGTCTTGGTCTAAGAATGTTATTTTGTATCAAGAACAGTTGATGCAGATTGCAAATAAGGTTTTTGGTTTAACTCTGGAGGAGGCAGAAACTCTCCGCCGTATCGTTGGAAAGAAAAAGACTGAAGAGATGCCTTCTTGGAAGAAGCGTATTTATGAAGCGGCAGATGAGCTGGGATTAGACGAAGAGATAAGCGACTTTTACTGGAATGCGTTGCAAGCTTCAGCGGATTATTCGTTTAATAAATCCCATAGTTTTGCTTATGCAGAATTAGCCGCAAAGACAGTTTACTTAAAGTATAAACACCCGAAGGAATTCTTTCTTTCTGTTCTAGAGTCCTCTGAATTTGATCCAGAACCATTGTCAGTAATAACTTCTGTTCATGAGGAGCTTAGCGATTTTGGTGTGCGACTCTTACCTCCTAGTTTGTTTAAGTCTCAAATAAATTTTTCTATTGAGGATAATAATATCAGGTATGGCTTAAATAGTATTAAGGGCATCTCTGCTAAATCGATAGACGGGCTGGTTTCTTTTAGAGGTAAGAGTTTTGATAGTAAGTATGAAGTGTTCGTGGCGGCTAAAGAGTGTGGGATTAATATATCAGTATTGGCCGCATTAATACAGGCTGGAGCGATGGATGAGTCAACTAAAACAAGAAGTCGATTGGTTTTAGAAAGCCAAGCTTTTAATATCCTAACAGATAGAGAGAAGAGGAATTTTATTCTTTTAAAAGAGGTGTTGGGAGAGGATATATTGCATGCTATAGCTCAGGCTGTTGAAATGGGCGTTCTCGCTGACGATAACAGAGTACTAATGAAAGAGAGTAGGTTTAAAACCTTCTTGAAAAAATTCTCTAATTATAGGGAGATCTACGATAAGAATAAGTCTTATCAAAAATTTTCTAATTGGTGGTATGAAAATTCTTTACTTGGTTACAGTTACTCTCATGATCTTAAGGAGTGTTTTGAAGAGAATTATGGTATTCTGAACTCTTTGAAGGAGGCTAAGGATCTTCCAGAGCAAACTAATTATAAAACAGTTTGCCAAGTAAAAGATTTCTTTACCAAGATCTCCCAGAATGGAAATAAGTACATGATCATAGAAGCTTCAGATAATACAGCATCTTCTAGATTTATACTGATGGATAATTCAAGAGAAGAAAAACTCACGGACTTTCTGAATACTTACAAAATGTCTAAAGATGCAATATTGGTCTTGAATGCGAGTAAGAATCGTGATACTAGTTTTGTGAACTCAGCGAGAGTAGTTGATACAAAGATTATGATGAAGCTGAAGGATTTAAAAAAATAATGAATGATTTCCCTACGACCCCTCAAATAAGATCCGTCTTTCAAAAGTCTCAAGAGTTAGCGATAAGATTGGATAGAAACGGGGTAGATTTAGACTTGTTCTTCCATTGCTTTGTTCAGGATCTTAGTTTATCTTGTGAGACGATCCTTAATAAATATGACTGTGTGGATGCACTTAGGTTATCTTCGGCTGAAGTCTTGGAAAGGAAGCGGCCTAATAAGGTCGTATCCAGCAAATACACTTCTAAGTTAAATAAATTTATAGATAATTGTAAGATAGTTCAAGTTGAATTATTTGAATTAGATTATATAACTCCAGAGGTAGTTTTGTTAAATTTCTTTAACGAAGATTTTCTACCTAAAGCTTTACTAGAGGTTTTGGATGCTGGCGATGTGTCAAACTTGATATCGGACATTACAAAGTTCTCTCAAGACGAGGGGTTCGAATCTGACGAAGAAGAAGGTGTCTTGAATGATTTGGATTTATCTGGCGGGTCAGATTGGGTGGATATGTTTGATGAGAATCCCATTTTAGATCAGTTCTCCGAAAATTTAAATGCGAAGGCTGCAAATAATGAATTTGATAAAATTGTAGACTTTGACGATAAAATTTCTGAGATTGCTACGATCCTTTGCAGGAAGAAGAAGCCCAATGCGATTTTGGTTGGGCCAGCGGGGACTGGCAAGACTTCTTTGGTAGAGGGGTTGGCAGCAAAGATTGTAAATGGAGAAGCTCCAGAACTTATTGCTAATAAGGTAATTTATTCTTTGAGTTTGTCTAGTATGGTCGCGGGGACTCAATATAGAGGGCAGTTTGAGGAAAGGTTAGAGAAGTTTGTTAATGAAATAAAAAAGTATGATAATATTATTTTATTTATAGACGAAATTCATACTTTAGTCGGGGCTGGTGGGACAACAGAAAATTCTTTGGAGGCTTCTAATATTTTGAAGCCTGAGCTTGCTCGTGGCACAATTAGCTGCATTGGTGCGACAACGATTAACGAGTATACGAGTACAATTAAAAAAGATACAGCCTTAGATAGGCGTTTCGAAAGGGTTATCATTAAAGAACCCTCTAAGTTTCAAATGAAAGAGATCATACCCACTATAACATCTTATTACGAAGATTTCCACGGGGTAGAGTATAGTGAAAATTTTGTAAACAGTGTTTTAGATTATTGTGAGAAGTTTCTTCCTAATAAGTTTTATCCAGATAAGGCTATTGATGTGATTGACCACTGTGGTGCTCAGTCAAAACTTAGCTATTGGGAGGTAGACCCATCTATCAAAGACTTACAAGATCAAATTATAATGGGCGCATCTAAAAGTTCTACTAGTGATTTAATTTCTTTAATGAGCGAAAAGTTAATGGAGTGGGGGGAGGATATGCAGAGAAACTCTCCGAGTGTAACGATACAGCATCTGAAAGATTTTTTCTCGAAAAAAGAGAATCCATTATGTAAGCTCAATATCCTTTCGGATCTTTCTGAGGGACTAAAATCAAATTTTGTCGGGCATAATAGAGTTATAGATGAATTAATCGAATCTGTATCGTTATCCAACTATGGAATGCATAAAAAAGGGTCTGCTCCAAGTGTTTATTGTATCACGGGGGCTGAATCAAGGGGTAAAACTTTATTTTGTTCTGTTTTAAAGGATAATTTAGAGAAAAACGGGGTAAATGTTCTAAGTTATAGTGGGGTACACTTCTCAGATGAGTATGCAAAATTTAAAATATCTCCAGAAACCAATAACAATACTTCTTTGTGTGAGAAAGTAAACATTCACCCTAATAGTGTTATCATTATAGACGATTTCCACAAGGTTCACATTTCGGTAAAGACGATCTTTGCTCAAATATTAAAAGAAGGGAAGATTCAAATGGCGAATGGGGATATAGCTGATTTTTCTAATTCTAAGATATTCGTTACTAGTGGTATCCAAAATGATAGTTCAATGGGCTTTAATTCTAGTTCTGAAAACCCAGTGTCTTCGGTCTTTGAGGAGTTGATATCACTATTTGATTGTAATGTATTCTTGAGGGCGTTGCGTAAAAAAGACATATTCAGAGTTCTATGGTATAAATTGAAGAAAGTTAATTCTGATTTGCAAATTAATGACATAGAGGTTGTATTCAGTTTGAAATTTCTAAAAAAATTCGCTAAAGAGTCCAAAGGTTTAATTGATTTTGAAAAAAGGTTCGATGAGAAAATAAATAAATTTATTTGTCAACAGATAACCTCTAATAATTCGAAGATAGACTTAGATAAAATCTCATAATTAACTTGATTTTTGACTGAATCTACAGATAATAACTCTGTTATGAAACTTAATCGTAAACAAACATTGGCGCTCAATACAATTCGTGCAACAAAGGGTCGTTTCTTTGGCCTTGAGACAACTCAAGGTGAGGTGGTCAACGCACAATTCCTTGGGGAGACAAGTAATTATATTACAATTTTTGACCGTAATGGTCGATATAATCGCCGCCTAGCTAAAACTAGCCTAGCATCAGTAAATTCAAGTAAGTAATGAGTGGATCAACATCCAAGTATCTTAGGAGTTTAATATCATTTCAAGAAAACCCTGTGATGAGGAGAATTTATCGGCGCATTAAGAAGCGTTATAATAAACTCCCCCATAACAAAAAGCATTTAATTAAAAGTTACATTAATCTATGAACGAACAAAGTAAAACAAGTAGTGAGTGGTCTGACCGTGAAGTTGGAGCACTTTGGCGCAAAGGTGGGGATAAGCCCTTCTACTCTGGAAACCTTACGGTTAATGGAGAAAAGTTGGAAGTAGTTATCTTCCCCAATAAATACAAAGAAAAGGAAAGTCAGCCAGATCTTCGTATTTATAAAAGCAAGCCCGTGGACCAAGGTTAATGTCTGAAGTGGAAGGGTTAACCGAAGAGCAAGAAAAAAAGCTTGAAAAGGCTCTTGTTAATAGGATAGCAAGTAATCTTACCTTCACTGAATTGATTGATATTGTGACATCTTTATCTGTCAGAGAAGTTTCTCAACAACTATCAGAAATGAGTGAAGAAGAAAAACTTCAAACTTATAGTGAGGTTTTTGAAGAAAGTGTGTAAGAAACTTTGATGGAATACGATTTTTCTAAAGAAGCAAAGGATTTTCTTGAATCTCAGTCTGTTAAGCGTTCTGGGCCGAAGAGTGGAGCGCAAACTCCCTCCAAGCCTAGTGAACGTAAAAAGGGTTCTAGTCAGAACAAAAAAGGCAGCGCTGGGAAAGATGGTAAAAAAATCACTTTTTCAGAAAAAGTAATCACCGCTCTTAAAAATAAAGTAAAGGAGCATAATGAGAAGTATTCTAAGAAGGCTACCTTAGCTCAACTTAAAAAAATATACCGCCGTGGTGCGGGAGCATTTAGCTCTAGTCACCGCCCTAATAAGACCAGAGGTCAGTGGGCGATGGCTAGGGTCAATATGTTTTTGAAGATGTTGAGTGGTGGCAAGGTGAAGGAATCTTATCGTGCTGCTGATCAAGATGTAGCCAAAGGTTCAGAGGAATATTATCTAGAAGAAGATGGCAATGCTTTTGTGGACTTTGATGAGTTGGATTTTGCCTTAGCTCGTTTAGACTTTGTTAAGATTGACGCTTCTGCAGAGTCTGATCAAGAGATTGAAGACATTGATTATTCTGAAGCTGAGAAAAAGACTTTAAATAAACCTTTCCGACTGAAGGGCGGTAAAAAGAAGTTTGGAGTTTATGTCAAAAATCCAAAGACGGGTAATGTGATTATGGTAAAGTTTGGTGATCCTAATATGGAGATCAAGCGTGATGATCCTGATCGTCGGAGAAGCTTTAGGGCTAGACATAAGTGTGATACAGCTAAAGATAAAACAACTCCAAGGTATTGGAGTTGTAAATTCTGGTCTAAAAAACCAGTTAGTTCAATGGCATCAGAAGACGTTCTAGCTTGGGATGATGAGGAAAAATTTTCAGAATGGCGCTGGGATGATGAGTCTTTTGCGGAGCATCAAGATCTATTAAATGCTTATCCCTTCTTGAATACAGTGGAAATTGTTATTGAAGACGAAGGAGATCTTTAATATAATAGCTCTGTGAAAAGAGTATTAGTTACTGGTAGCGAAGGTTTTATTGGTAAGAATCTCTGCCCTTATTTGTCAAAGAGGGGTATTGAGGTAGAAGAGTATGACATAAAAAATGGTGGAGATTTGCCGCCTTTGAATGGTATTGACGCAGTAATTCACCTTGGGGCTAACTCAAGTACTACAGAGGCAGACCTTAAAAAGATTTTGAAAGAGAATTTCATCTTTTCTGGCACTCTTTATCAGTTGTGTGCAGCTATGGATGTTAAATTCCAGTATGCTAGCAGTGCCTCTGTTTATGGATTAGCTGAAACTTTCGAGGAGGACCAGTTTTGTGTGCCATTAAGTCCTTATGCTTATAGTAAATATATGTTTGACAATTGGCTCTTGAATGAAGATCATCCATATCAAGGATTTAGATATTTTAATGTCTATGGTCCGCACGAAGAGGACAAAGGCGAACAGGCTAGTCCGATAACTAAATTTATCAAACAAGTTCGGGAAGATGGAGAGATCAAAGTTTTTAGGACCAAGGCAAGCAGAGATTTTGTTAACGTCGAAGACGTTTGTGAGGTGCATTATCGTATGCTTCATCATGATGACTCTGGTATTTTTAATGTCGGGACTGGTAATTCTGTTTCATTTAAAGACATTGCTGACAGAATGGCTGAAAACTCTGGGGCTAAAGTTAAGCAGATTACTATGCCTTCAAACCTAAAGGGCCAGTATCAAAAGTTCACTAAGGCGGATATAACCAAGTTAACCTCTGTGATTGGGGAGATGGAGTGGAAACAGGTTTTGGAGTGTATATAGAAGAAGCATGATGTCTTTAATTAAAACTCTAGCTCAAAGCCTTAAACTGTACCTTGAATTAAGGAATAAATTGGCTTTTTTTGAAATTAAAAATAACCATAGAAACATAAAAAATGAACTCATTAATGAAATTGAAGAATTACGGGCTGCTGGTGATAGTAACTCCTCTGATCGGGCTGACCTCCTGCGGCGGAGGCTCAAGTCCGAAAACGACGACTTTAAACATATATCAGCCGTCTTCCTTAAAGCTCAAGGCGGGGATTCCAGTTCAGACTCAGGAGGGGACGTACACCCCTCAAAGCGATGAAGTCTGGCATTCTGATGCTAGATATAGGAAATTAGAAAGAGAACTTTTCGATTAAACAAAAAACGGCATCCCTTACGGATGCCGTTTTCATTTATTTATGTTTATTTATGAGCGTCTTTTTTTACTTAATAACAATATCATTGGTATGGCAGCAAACAATATGGCGCTAGCTTCGGGTAAGCTTGTGACTTCTAGTTGAACAGAGTTGCCAACGATAAACTCTTCTGGGACTACTTCGTCAAATACGAAGTTGTCCATTCCAAAGCAGAAAGCGGAGTTACAATCAGCGCACCAAGTTCCTTCTTGCCATTGACCCAAGTCTTTGATTACAACTTTATCGACATTGTCGAATTCCGCTGGCAAGAATACATCTTGAAATTCGCCACCCCAATCTTCAGAACCTAAGCTGAATAACTGAGTGACTGCTTTGCCTTTCAAGAAACCTTGGATGGCTATGTCTTCATTCCCTGTAGAAGCTCCTCCTCCTATTTCAGTATTAGAAGTGAGAGAAAAGAATTGTAAATCGAAGGCTACATCGTCCTCTCTATAAATTTCTATAGAAGATAGGGAGGACCAATGACCATGTATGACATCATTCCCATCGTCATAATAATTTCCTACAGTTTGCATTTGCCAATTTTCATTTGGAGAAACGTAATCTAGAATTACATCTCCTTCTTGGTAGCTAGAAACCCCTTGATACCTTTGACTTTCATCAGTAACAGCGATATTTGGGTTTTCTGTAGGATTTTCTATGCCATCTACTAAAATAGCGTTGCCTCCAGTAAAGGTGACAACAGCAGCTTTAGACAAAGGTATTAGAAATAATAATGGTAAGATTAGAGGGGCAAGTTTTTTCATTTTTTCTTTTTAAGTAAGTAGTTTTTAAGTTTTCCTAGATTGCCAGTAATTTTGCCAAGTATTCTACCTAGTTTGCTATTTTCTGGCACTATGTAAGAAAGTGTTCCAAGAAGCCCTAGTATAGAAATAATAAACTCAGGCATCGACCCCATATAAGGAGCTAGTATTTTATCAAATAGATCTTCCATAATAATCATCTTGTTATAACATCAGGGACTTGCGTAACCTGATCATCTTCTTCTAGTTCTATTGTTTCTTCTGAGTCTTCTAGATCTGTTTTTTTCTTTTCATCCTCTTCAGACTCTTCCTCAGGCTCTTCCTCTTCAGATTCTTCCTCTTCTTCGGGTTCTTCTTCGGATTCCTCTTCGGCTTCTTCCTCTTCGGGTTCACCCTCTTCAGGCTCTTCCTCTTCGGCTTCTTCCTCAGGCTCCTTCTCTTCTTTAGATTCTTCTTCGGGTTCTTTTTCGGATTCTTCTTCTGTTTTCTCTTCGGTTTCTACAGATTCTTCTTCTTTAACAGCTTTTCCTTCGCCTTCTTCATTATTTTCTTCTGTAGGTTCACCTTCATTTCCTTCTCCCTCGTTAGAGGTTTCTTCATTTGACGTTTCGCCCTCTCCCTCTTCGCCACTAGATCCTTCACCTTCTCCTTCTTCGCCTCCTTCGTAACCTTCTTCAGATGTACCGACGACATCTCCATAACCTTTTTCGGCGTATTCTACAATGGCTTCGGTAACTCCTCCAAAAGGTTGAAAGCCAATTGTCGTTTCAGTAAAATCATTTAAATTAGAAAATACTTTATGTTCTTGTTCGGCTACAACGGCGATTTCAGTACCTTTTTCTTTTGTTGTTTTGGCTTGGAAGTAAGCTCCACTACCTATGGACATAGTTCCTGCGACTCCAATAGTCGCTATTTTTTGAGTAGTCTCTTGGATAAATGCGCTTAGCCCAGTCGCGGCACTTGCAGTTTGAGTTGTTGCTCCAGCAGCGGCTGCAGCAGCAGTGCCTTTCGCAGCTTTATCTAAAATATCTTTATTCTTCTCGGCTATCTCCGATAACTTATCCATAGTAGAAGTCTCAGGAGTTTCAGCCTTTACTTCTTGAGTCTTATTCTTTTCTACTTTAACCTCTTCTTCTGTAACCTGTTCTTCAATAGGTTCGTCTTCTACTTCACTACCGCACTCTTCACAAACACAAGATTTCTGTTCCAGATGTTTAATCCTCTGTAATAAAGCCCATGCTGTTTCCCTTGCATGACGATCTAAATCAGAGATGATTTTACTATCCGCTGGATTACAGTATTTTTTGGCAAAAGCTTCTGCTTCCGCAAGGTCTTTTCGATGTTCCCCCATCTTAAAATAAGATACACAAAAAAAAATATTTTGGTGTAATATATTTTACATGGATTTTAAAAGCTTGATGAGAGAGTTTATGGACGGGGGTTGGATCATTCCAATAATAGGTGCAGCGGGGATGGTAGCAAGAATGCTAACTTATAAAGGAGCTTATTCCATAAGAACTTTCATCAGAAATGTTATAGCTGCTTCGATACTTTCTGGTATCTTATGGTTTGTACTACAGGACGCTCCGATTAGTGATTTTATTAAAGCTATAGCTTATGGTGTAGTTGGTGTTGTCAGTCCAGAGATTATCAATGGGATAATTGCATTAGCGAAGAAGTTTGAAAAGAATCCTGATAAATTCTTAAAAAAATAGATAATTAGTGTAACTAAAAGCAATGGCTGGGACAAAATATGACATCATTATTGAGCAAGGAGCTTGCCTTGACATCCCTCTAACCTTGACGGATGACTCTAAT
>Ga0222716_10003465_pt1 | contig 12584 bp, 19 predicted proteins | sample C33_13DmetaG_FD_165044 | JGI IMG/M metagenome (GOLD analysis project Ga0222716, IMG submission 165044) | Estuarine water microbial communities from San Francisco Bay, California, United States - C33_13D | ecosystem: Environmental > Aquatic > Marine > Unclassified | place: USA: California... | reverse complement strand
TGTCCAGAAATATTTAAAAATAATAAGGGCACACCTAACAAACAACTTTATTCCATAGGCGGAGTTGTTGTTGGTAAAGACGAAAACTATGGTAATAAGGAGAATAAGGCATGGTAAAAAATAAGAAAACAAAGATATCAAAAGCACATCTACAACAGGTATCTGATGTAGCATGGTTAGTAAGACAAGGCCCTAGAAAAATAGGTATCTTAAATAAAGACGTACAGGATCATTATTTTTATCTAAATGGAAAGTCTATTTTAAAGTTTGATGATGAAGCAGACGTAGGTCAACACTTTGGTAATACATCTATATTTGAAGAGCAAACAAAAGTTTCTCCTATACAAGAAGATTCGTTTTATATAAAAGGGCATCTAATAGACTATGAAACACCTTATCCTTTAGACATTAATCACAATGACTATGATGAGAATGTTCCTTTGTACACAAAAACAGCAGACAGCGACGTATATTATGCGGCTGGTTGGTACTGCATCAACTTTGAAAAAGGCTGGAAACACAGTCATGGTCCTAAGTATTCTACTTTAATTAATTACGGATATGCAGGTCCCTTCAAAACAGAAATAGAATGTAGACAAGCAAATAGTAAGCTCAATAAAGAAAAAAGAAATAATGACTGAGACTGAGAAATTAAAATTACATCTCAAAAATCTTATTAAAGAAGGCGAAAAAAACATAGTCTGTAATGCAGAATGGTTACTCAGTATAATAGAAAATTCTAAAGCAGATGAGGATCTAGAAGCCTTATCGTCAAATGTAGATTTAGATGGCGGACAATTCTAATAAGTCTGCTAGTGGAGGCGGGTACAATAAAATCTATCAATATCAATGGCATACTCATGTGAATGCTTTACCTATGAGTGCAAAAACTCTTATGGAAAAAGTATGTGAGAAGAAATTTGGTTGGCATTTTATCCCACATAAAACTATGAAATGGGAAAGGCCCGATTGGTATAAGGACCAAACTTTAGTACTTAGTTTTGAAAGTAAAACTGACTTAATTACCAGTAAATTAAATATAACATTATAATAGGAGTATAAATAAAGGCATGAAAGTAGAAATTTATAGCAAACCACAATGTCCATATTGCGTTCAAGCAAAGGCATTAGCAGAAAGAGAAGGCCACGAACTAACATATAAAATGTTAGACGAGGATTTTGACAGAGAAAAACTAATGGAAACATTTCCAGGTGCCAGAACATTCCCACAAATTATAGTAGACGGTGAGAAAATCGGCGGCTTTACTGAATTTAAAGCACTAGTAGACGCGAGTAAATAATGAAAGAATTAGGAATGTCAATGTTAGGAGTTTTAGCAATAGGTATTTTCTTTGTTGCTAAAGTATATCCAAATTTAGAATACACTGGTTACAGCAGTAACAGTTCATGTACAGGAGAATGTTACGAAGAGTATGTAGCACTTAATGGTACAGCACCAGAGATAGAGCAACGCAAACAAGCATTGGCTAACTTGGACGAGTTCAGTGACATCAGAAGTTTATGGGCAGGTTGTGCCGCATGTCACGGACAAGCAGGTGAAGGTATGGCAGTATTCCCTAAACTAGCAGGACAGAGTTCAGACTATATTGTAGATAGACTTAACACTTACAAGAATAGAGGTGAAGTAGGTGCAATGAGTTCTACTATGTGGGCACAGGCAGGAATGCTTAGTGCTGATCAAATTGATATGATTGGGGACTTTATACAAGCAGGACTTCCTAGTAAGTAATGATTAAAAAGTTCATTAACGATATCAAAGAGGAACTTAAATCTGCTCACTGGTTATGGTGGGTAGGATTAATTTGTTTATTGGTACTATTATAATGTACGAATTAATATTACTGATAGGCATTATGGTCACTGCAACTATAGTGATAACAATCTTTAAGCAATAAATATTAACTGCTGTTTTAATTCAGAAAAAAGATAAATATATGTGTATAGGAGAATACACATATGAGCAGACCAAAGCCTACAATACTACTAGAAAGTATTAATAAGACTACATACAAATCAGAACAAGTACTAGGTGCTGATGCAATTTATAGTGTATTCTACGACAGCAAACCAATTAATCTAAGAATTTTACATACCCTTGTAGATTATCCGGGTCCTAAATATAAAAAAGTTTCTTTTAGTAATTCAGGCCACGCATTTAATTTAGCAGAAAGATTAAATAAAATCTTTAACTCTAACTCATTCCAAGTAGTTAAATTGACACAAGGTGAAGTAATTACAGAAGATGACGTCAAGTGAGGCTCCCTTACAATATAAAATAATTGATAGTCTTAATCAAATTATAAAAGAAGGCCTATTACCAAGTAGTTCAAGACGCCCAGGATTTGTTAAAGATTCCAGGTTTTATAGGCAATTTAAAGGCTTTACAAGAGAACAATTAGGGTATAAGATCTTTAATAACTATAGAGTATCCAAGCAGAAGGGCCCTATGGGGCTCAGACTAACGTATTTAGGTAATGAACTACTTAAACAACATTACACTTTTTACGAATATGATCATAGTATTAATCCTACGCCCAAAATGTATGTAATGTTAGACAATACTATGGAATGGCCCTACTACTTTACTAAAAAGAAGATGGTTATGTATAGTCAGGAAGACTCTGCATGGTATAAACTTAACGGTTCTGACATAAATGCATTCATACAGATCAAATAAAGGTTGACAAGATATAAATTTCATGTATAATAGTTGAATACTATGTAAATAGTATACTTTGTTTAAAGAAGAAAATAGGAGGTCATATGACTACTTCAACAACTAAAGAAATGAAAGTGCTAAATGCATTACAATCAGGCAGAACTTTAAGTTCAGCTCAACTTAGATCACAATTTGGTGCGGGTAACCCACAAGCAGTGATTCAATCACTAAGATTCAAAGGATTTCCAATCTACTTGAATGTTGTGACTGACACAAAAAATAGATCAAGAAATGTTTACCGTTTAGGTACGCCTTCAAGAGCTATTATTGCCGCTGGTTATAAAGCAATGGCAAACGGCTTAGTGTAAACTAACCGTATATTTAAAAGGGTGCTTAGGCGCCCTTTTTTATCTTTCTAAAAAGATTCAAATAAAAAGGTTGACATATATGATTTTTTTGCTATACTAGTTGTATATTAAAAATTGTTAGGAGTAACAAATGGAAACATTAAACGTCAGAGCAAGTAGTGTAACACCTATACTATTAAGAGCTCTTAAAGTAAACAGACCAATCTTTATCTGGGGAGCACCAGGTATAGGTAAGTCAGAGTTGGTAGAAGGTATTGTTCAAAGTGGTGAACTAGGAAATGCAGTAACAATTGATTTGAGACTTGCATTACTTGAACCAACAGACCTAAGAGGGTATCCTTTTAGAAACCCAGAAACAAACACTATGGAATGGTCACCACCAAGTGACTTACCAAGTGAGGAATTCGCTTCAAACTACGACTCAGTAGTATTGTTCTTAGACGAATTGAACTCAGCACCTCCAAGTGTACAGGCGGCGGCATACCAGTTAGTACTTAACAGAAGAATAGGACAATATACTTTGCCTAAGAATGTTAAAATTATTGCGGCAGGTAATAGAGAAACTGACAGAGGTGTTACATACAGAATGCCAGCACCGTTGGCTAACAGATTTAGACACATTAATATGGAAGTAAATTTTGAAGATTGGCAGAAATGGGCAATTAATAACGACATACATCCTGATGTTATTGGTTACCTAAGTTTTTCTAAAGGCGACTTGTTTGACTTTGATCCTAAAAGTAGCTCACAATCATTTGCTACACCAAGAAGTTGGACATTCGTGAGTGAGATGTTGGGCATTAATAGTTTTGATTCAGCAAGTGCATTTGAGCAAAAAGTAGAAATTGCAGGTGCTATTGGAGAGGGTATGGCAATTAAGTTTGTAGAGCATAGAAAGATTGCTTCTAAACTTCCTAACCCTGATCAAATACTTGCTGGTGAGGTTAAATCCTTGGATACCAAACTATCCAAAGAGATATCAGCAAAGTATAGTTTAGTTGTAGGACTTGCATACGAGTTAAACGATATCTTTAAAGATAATGGTATTGATGATAAGTTTAGAAAAGGTCTTAACAATACTGTAAGATTTGCTTACGATAACTTTGAACCTGAAATGGTTGTGTTCTTATTTAAAACTATAATGAAAGATTACCAGATTAGATTTAATGTTAGAACTGATCTAGATAAAGATCTACATAAAACATTCAGTGACAGATATACAAAATACATTGCTTAGTAGGAGGCAATAGTTTAAAAATCCTTGTGCACCTACCTATGTTACTCCCTACCTAAGAATGCACAAGGTGAAAAGGCTCCTAACGGAGCCTTTTTTTTGAGTACTAATTAGTCCTCTTTTGGTTCTTCTACTGGTGCCGTTTCTGGAGCATCTTCTTCGTAACTAATATTTACTTCACCGTCAACTGCTGGTGCAGGTTGATGTTCAACATTGGCTTCTTCATGAAACTCTGGTGCAACGGTTTCAACGAATACTGTAGTTTCTGGCATATCATACCAATCACTTGCATAGTCGTTTGACCAATCGTTTCCTTCTACCCATGTGTTTGATTCACATTCATATGAAACAGATGCGTTAGCATTGTCACAATAGTTGTATGTGTCCCATTCCCATGTTGTAGGTTCCATCCAACACTGGCAACATTCGTCCCAATAAGCCGCATCGCTGAAGCCTTCTGGTTTTTCATGTGTTGGTGTTAATGGATGTAGGTAATCACCTTCAGCAGGTGCTGTAAATACTGCTTCGTATTCTTCAACTGGCTCTGCATGATGAGGTATATCCCAAAGTTTCATCTCAACTTCGTTAAGTTTCTCTCTGAGTTCGTGTAGCATATTTGCTAAGTCTATTCGTGGGTCTAACATAATATATCTCCTGTATTTTGTCTGTTATCTAGAATATTATGTGTGTGATAATAATGTATTTATATGTACCTGTATTTATCGTAATTTTGGAATTTAGGTGTTGACAATATACAATAATTTGCTATAATATATGTATTAGTTAGGAGTAACAAATGAACGACACATTAGAAGCAACAACAAAAGCAAAAGGTAATGCATCTGATAGAGCACCTAAGTTATCAGTAGAGATACCAGAGACAACATTAAGTGCTGTAGAAATAGAAGATAGACTTATTAAAGCAAGAATTGAAATGCTTATTTCAGCACCTTTCTTTGGTAACTTAGCAACTAGACTAAGATTTAAAGATGCAACAGAATGGTGTCCTACAGCCGCAACAGATGGCAAATATTTTTACTACAATAGAAACTTTATTGCGGCATTAAGTGATGGGGAAATTATATTTTTAGTAGGGCATGAAGTACTACATTGTGTATATGATCATATGGATGTGGATAGAAGGGGCGACAGACATCCTGTACTGTGGAATATTGCTAACGACTATGTTATTAATGCTGATTTAGTAGATGCAAAAATAGGTGAACAAATTAAATTAGTTGAGATATGTTTTGATTGGAAATATAGAGACAAAATTTCAGAAGAGATTTATGATGAATTATTTGATGAAATGGAAAAGAACGGCCAACTACCACAACAAACTACATTAGATATCCATATAGATCGAGAGGAAGGAGACGACGATGGCTCTGGCGAAGGCCCTCAAGGTAATACAGATGATGATTCAGAAGGCAATAATGGTCCAGCAAAATACACTGAAGAAGAAAAAGATGCTATTAAGCAAGAGTTCCAGAATGCAGTAATGCAATCTGCTAAGGCGGCTGGTGCTGGTAACTTACCGAGCGGTGTTAAAAGAATGTTAGATAAACTCTTAAATCCACAATTAGATTGGCGTGAACTACTTGCTATGCAAATACAAAGTGTTATGAGAAGTGATTACACATACCAAACACCAAGTCGTAAAGGTCTTAATGAAGGGTTCTACTTACCAGGAATGGATAGAGAAACAACTATAGACATTGCATTGGCTATTGATACATCGGGTTCAATGAGTGATGAGATGTTATTAGACATACTTACAGAAACTAAAGGTGTTATGGATCAATACCAAGACTTTAAAATACATTTGTTTTGTTTTGATACTGCGGTACACAATCCACAACAATTTACATCATACAATATGGATGAATTCTTAGAGTATGAATGCCAAGGTGGCGGTGGTACTGAATTTGATGTATGCTTTGACTACATGAAAGAAGAAGGCATACAACCTAAAAAGTTTGTTATGTTTACAGATGGCTATCCTTGGGGTAGTTGGGGAGATGAATCTTACTGTGATACATTATTTATAGTACATGGTGGTGGTTACGGAGGCAGATCTCCAGAGGCACCTTTCGGCATAACCGTACCTTATGAAAGAAATAATGATTAAGCGAACTATATTATTAAATGATAAAGATTGGGAGAACCTAAATGGTAACGACCTCTTTATAACTATGTTACGAAATAAAATAAAATGTGATGTAGACAAAAAAGAAAATGAGGACATTAGCAAATCTAGTATACTAGAATACTTAGAAGAAGTTCCTGAAAACTTTGTTTACTATATTGCAGAAAACATATATGGTTGGTTAAAATATGAAATATATTTTGAAAATGCTTTAGATATGGAAAACTTTATCCATTATTATAATACAACTATAGGCTTACATGAAATACAAAAGTAGTGAGGAGAGGACACAGGATTATATCAAACGTTTTGATAGGAATTCTGTTCTTAAAAACTTAGTTAACGAAGAAGAACCTATTATATTTGACGTTGGAGCAAATATAGGCCAAACATTAGAAGAGTTTAAAAAGATTTGGCCTGAATCCAATATACATTGTTTTGAACCAATAAAAGAGTTTTATACAGAACTAGAAAAAAACAGTATTAATTATGACGAAGTCAGTTGTTATAACTTTGCATTTGGAGATGTAGATAAAGAGGAAGTTACTTTCTATTATCATGAAGTACAACCAATGTTAAGTGGCGTATATCAACTTAATCCTAATAGTAAAGATAGTGTTGGTATAAATGAGCCTGATCTAGCAGGGTTAAAAGAAGGCGAATTTTTACAAAACTCTAATAAAGAAGTAACTGTTAAACAGCATAAGTTAGATACATTTACAGGATATTGGAACTTCGATAAAATAGATATTCTTAAATTAGATACACAATGTAGTGAAGCAAAAATTTTAAAAGGTGCAGAAGAAACACTTGAAAAAACTTCTGTTGTATTGACTGAACTTAACTTTTATGACTTGTATACAAGAAATTTAAGTTTTTATGATATAGAACAGTACCTCAAACCTGCTGGTTTTAAGTTATATGATATATCTTATATTAGCAAAAATCCACTTAATGGCAGAACAGATTGGGTAGATGTAATTTACTCAAAATAACCATTTTTTAACCGTAAAAATACTAAAAAGGGTTAAATACATATATAATTAAAAAGGAGTTATTTTAATGACAGACGAAACAAACACAAACGAAGAAGTAATGGATGCACCTGAAGGCGCAGATATTAATTTAGAAGGCGATGGCAATGCGCCTGAAAGTATTGGATTACAAGACTTGCAACTACTTGCACAGATCGTAGACTTAGCATCACAAAGAGGTGCATTTAGAGGAAACGAACTTACACAGGTAGGTACAGTTTTTGATAAGTTATCCGTATTTTTACAATATGTTGCTGATAAACAAGCAGAGGCGGCTGAAGGTGCAGAAGGCGAAGCAGAAGCACCAGCGGAGGCTCCTGCAGAAGGAGAATAATATGGCAGATGTAATGAAACATGTTGGTTCAGTAGGCGATAAGCCTTGTGTAGTGGTATTCAGAGAAGTACCTAATGAGCCAGAAAATTGTTTAATTGTTGAAACAGGATCTTTAGAAGATCAAAAACATGATGACTTAATGAATGTTGTTTCTAGTTTAGAAGCACAAGAAAGCAACGATATTTCAGAAGTGTTGGCAAGAAGGCAATTTACAGATGGTTCTAATATGCTTAATGAATTGCATTTTGGTAAAAAACTTACTAAGATGGCAGTAAATATGGTTAACTTAACACCTACTCCAGGACAATATGTCCCATTAGAAGATGTTAATAAGGAAATTAGAAAACTTAGTGAGGGTACTAACCCACCTTTAAAAACAGAAGTTGCTGATTCACGACCAGAGTCTGTAAATGATCCACTATCAAGTGTATCACCAGAATTTGCAAAAACATTAATGTATGAGGCTGACCTCTTAGAAAGAGATTCTAAACAAATGCTTGTAGAAGCAGATGTTAAAAGAAAAGAAGCATACGCATTAGACCCAAGTCTTGAGCCTAAAAAAGGACCAGGCAGACCTAAAAAAGAAGCCTAATGACATATAAGAGCACTCGTATAATGCTCTTAGGAAAAAAGACAAAGGACGGCAAAACCCTGCAGGAATTCATGTCAGAGACATTCCCTGTAGAGGTACCTGTAGAATATATTTTTTCTATTAAAGTAACTACAGGAAAAGAAGAAGTTTTAGAACTTGATCCTGATGAATTAATAACTCCAATAGATTTACAGGATCTTAGTTCGTTCTATAAAAACTATAGATTAAGCGAACATATCAACATAGTTGAGATCATCTTAGATTTACAAGCAGTTGAGGACAAGATGCTTGTAGAAACATCCTCATTCATAGATAAAATATTCCCAAAAGACGAATAAAAAGGTTGACATATCTCTAAAATTTGCTATACTATATGTATATTAAATATTTAGGTAGGAGTAAATATGCAAACTTTAGTAATCAGTACACAATATCGTGAAAACTATGCGGCACATAACGAAGGTTATGAGCATGGCGTTGACGAAGCACATTGGAAGTTCAAAGGCGGTAGCACTTATTTTGTTACTGACTTAACCGAATCTAACATTAACAATATTATTGCTAATGGTATTCCAACATTAACTAAACTTATTGAGAACAAGAATGAGGCTTTTGAAGAGTACATCTTGGACTGGGAAATCAGAGACCTTGGTAAGGACGGAGATGGTAAAGGACCAATTTGTGAGAGTTGGGAAGTTCCTGTAAGATTCAGATTTGTAGATGGTGCATGGGAATGTAGTACACATCATACACCAGACGAAGATTCATATTGGAACTCTGCTATTAAATGTAGAGCAGAGCAATGGACACCTGGTGTAGGTAATACTAGAAGCAACTATCAATGTCAATACAAAGTTGCTAATGGTTGGTTTGATCAGAAAGATCCTCAACTTAAAAAAGAAGTGGAGGCGGCGTAATGATTGAGATATTACAAGAAGTCACTGATTGGGGTAAGTATAAAGTTAATAATGGCATTTACCATATCAATAGTTCAGGTAGCCTAGTTGCTTATCAACCTAATGAAGAATCTAAATTACAGGTTCTCAAATCCCCTAGTAAAAATTTTAGTAAATCCAGACGTAAGTTTGTAAAAATAGGTGAAAGACCAGAAGAATTAGATAAGGATATAATAGTTATAAAAAGTTCTAGTGGTAAAACATATACTATAACAGATGGTAATTGCAGTTGTCCTGGATATACCTTTAGGGGGAACTGTAAACATGTTAAAGAAAATGTTTAGAAATATTTTTGATTTTACTGTAATCCTTTTGATAGGCGTTGCCTTAACATCATGTGCAAGTGGAGGAGGCAGTGGAGGATTAGCAACATCGCAGGCGCCTACATACCCAGCAAGTGGCACAAAGTCAGGCTCTGAATACTGCGGTAGTGAAGATACTCAATATAATTTATATCAAAATTATCACGACGGTAACGGCGGTACAACGACTACGTTAGTAGAAACTAATTCAACTACATGTGGGTATACACAACCTGTAGTAGATGACAGGATTGCATTCGAGGAGTTTTCTTATTCCTTTAATGATATATATGGTGATGTTGTTGTAACATACGGTATGTCACCGCATACTACAACTGGATTACCAGATCCTACAGAGAAATATAAAATTGCAGACTACGGATTTATGAGGGTTACAATAGATGGCTTACATAATGGTAGTAACGAAGGTGCAGAATCAACTACTCCCGGTCCATTTTCTAGTGGAGGATATTGGTTTGAAGCAGATCTTAATGGCGATGAACATGTAGATATGTATTTTATAGGTTATACAGATGGCGCATTAGATTGGGTGCCACCTGGATTATTAATGGCTTACATTAATGACGGCAACGGGCACTTTGTACTAGCACCTGATATGTTTGAAAGCTCAGAATTCCCATGTATATGGGGCGGTGGAGGACAAGTTAATAAAACTGATGTAAATGACCCTTGTGGATTTGCACAGAGTAACAATTTTCCATTAGTAGCAGATTTTAACGGAGACGGAATAACAGATGTCTTTACTATAAGTATGCTATTTTTAAGCGAAGACGGTATTATTAAAAATAAAAGTCATAGTAATTTACCTGATTTCTTCTTTCAAGAACATCTAGGGCCTATATTTTCACATAGAGTTGACGATGGAGATGTAGACGGTGACGGTGACTTAGACATATTTTTACCTATTGAAGGATCAACTAAAACAGGTTATCGTTTAGATGGTTCTATAGACCCATGTTCAGGGTGTAATCAACAAATACCATGGACTATGCTTATTAATGATGGTACTGGTTTCTTTACTGCAAATACAAACTTTGATACACCAGGTTGGAACTATGAGAACGGCACCTTAATATGGGCAACAGGAACAACTATAGGTGATTTCAACGGAGATGGCTGGGGCGACATAGCAGTAGGATGGGAAAGTCCTGGACTTGCAAGTGATTATGGCTGGTTAGAAAATAGTGCAGGTAATGTATATTTAAACAATGGAAGTAATGATTGGCGTACAGACCCTATTAATTTACCAGAGAACTGGTTTGGTGCAAACGGCATTGGCGTAGATTTAGATACATTTGATTTTAATAGTGATGGGTATGCAGATATTATTATGACTGCTACACGTCATGATCCTTATTATCAAGGTAATGTTATACAGTTTTTTCTTAATGACGGAACTGGCAACTTCTCTGATGTTACTACCGCATATAATCCAGACTATGGCAAGTATGAATTAGGTTCTGGTAATAATTATTGGAATGGTGGCGGATTATTGCACATAGTTGACTTTGATCATGACGGTGATCTAGACATTGTAAGCACAAATGGGAGAAGTTATGTATTACTTAATAACGGAAACTCCTTTGATCTTTATGATGACTTCCCCACATTTGAAGATGGCAAAGGTGGTGTGTTATGGCCTGTAGAAATAGATGGTAAATATTGGTATGACTTTATATCATCTATAAGTGGTAATGTAGACGAAGATACCTCATATACAGATTACTTTCAAGTATTAGATCCTCCAGCAAATGCAGAACTGATGTATATAGATTTATTTACAAAACCAAATGCATATAGAGAATTAGGTTCTATTGCAAATAAAAATTACGGTGGTGCTTTTTTTGTTAGCAGGACTAATAAAAATAAATTAAAACTGTTTTATCATGAGGGCGATAGTTATAAAGAGCATGGCATCTTTACATTTTTTGAAGAATACGGTTTAGGTTACACAAACGGCGAAGGATTTTCCTCTACATCTAATGCTAGGTTTAAATTTAATTCAGATAGTTTTATAGCATATACAATACAGAAGAATTTCTATGTTGGATTAGGATATAATTCTACATTATTTAATAATGAAACGAGTACAACTATGTACGGCACAGGTTATTCAGATGTTGAAGCGACATCTTTAGGATTAGAAGTATCTTATTTGTATACATGGAATAATTTTAAAATGTCATTTGGTATTAGACAAAATGAAACAACTGTAGACGGTTTTACAGACTATGGAGATTCCTTAGAATTAACATACGATTCACAGGACTTTTCTAGTACGAACTTAATAACTACAATTGAGTACAATAAGTATTTTAATATAGGCGGAGTAGATGCTTATGTAGGATTTGATATAGAGCATATAGACTATGCTGATGAAGTATCAAGTTATATAGCATTTACACAAGGTGGAGCTCACACTAGTACTTACGATTCATACTATGATGAAGAGTATAATTTTATAAGTGTAAATACTGGATTTATTTTAGATAAAGTTAGTATGAACCTAGCAATTACAGACAGTGACGGATATAGATCTGCAACATTGAGTCTTAATCTAAATTTCTAATATCTTTTTAATACGAGGAAGGGCAATATCATTTGCCCATTTCTCTTGTGCCCAGGCACTTAAATGATGTAAATGATTATGTGTAGGATAGTTTATAGGATCTTCCATTACTTCAAAGTCCCATTGTAGGGCATCTGCAATCCCCCTAGGTTCAAACATATCTTTAGGTATAAAGTCCCAATTCTTATACATTCTTTGAGCTTCGTCATCTGATAATCCTTTATATTCCATCATTGTTTGTTTAAAGCCAAAGGTGTTAGGAGCAAATATAAAGGGTATATGAGCGTCTTGTAGGGCCTTAACAGCACTTTGCATTATATAATACTGTTTATGTGCTTCTAAATC
>Ga0222716_10003461_pt1 | contig 12595 bp, 13 predicted proteins | sample C33_13DmetaG_FD_165044 | JGI IMG/M metagenome (GOLD analysis project Ga0222716, IMG submission 165044) | Estuarine water microbial communities from San Francisco Bay, California, United States - C33_13D | ecosystem: Environmental > Aquatic > Marine > Unclassified | place: USA: California... | reverse complement strand
ACATAGACAACTACGGTTTTTTTAATAGGATTCGCATCCTCCATTATACTCTCTACGAGAAATTTGGAAAGTTTATTCATATTCGGTACACCTTATCAGTATATAAATATGGTAGAATTTATAATTAATGATTCTTATAGATAAAGGGGTCTCTTTTTCTAAGTTCTTCTAATTTCTTTTTATATTGTTTTTTTAATTTTCTTCGTATATACCAACTTTTGATATAAACATAAGGAAATGTCCAAATCAGTTTCCATATTTTTGCTATTTTACTCATAATCTTAGTTTTTATAATATAATTCAGGATACTCTACTAATATATGTATTCCCCCTTCGGATAAAGCCTTCTTATATGCTGGTAATATCTTTTCCGCAGTATCTAATTTTTCAATAGTACAGTTTGTAACCATTTGTTTAAAAGCTTCTGTGTAATCTGCTTTATGTTGATGACCAGGGTCTAATGGTTTATCTGAACCCTTACCAACTCGTATGATTACGTTTGGTTTCCATTCACCATCAGACATTACTTCTAACTTATCTAAATGATTAATTAATTGATTTGCTGCAAGAATAACAAAATCCCATCTTGGATAAAAAGATATAACTTGATGGCCGGTCATTGCCAATCCAACCGTCATTCCCATTTGGGTTTCTTCCATTACTGGTGTTTCTATCATTCTTTCTTTTGGTAATCCCTCAATAGTTTTACTCATTGGGTTACCATAATAAACTATCTGTTGTCCGATGAATATTGTTTTTTCATCTTCCATTGAAAGTTTCATTGCTTCAGTTAAAGCATCTAAGTACGGTGTAAATTCTGGTTGTGCCATTAGTTGTTTTCTTTAAAATAGTTATATGTTCTTTTTACTCCTTCTTCAAATCCTGTTTGAGGAAGTAGTCCATTCTTTTCTTGTATTGTGGTATTCATTCTTCTTCTTGGTTCTCCATTTGGTTTAGAAGTATCCCAATTTACTTTTATATCTTTACCACTTACTTTTATAATTGTATCAACCATTCGTTTGATTGATATTTCTTCACCACTACCTAAATTTGTAGTGATATGTAAGTTATCTTCGTAACATTTGATTGTTGCATCGGCTACATCTCCTGCGTAGATGAAATCACGAGTAGGTGTTCCATCTCCCCATCCTACAATCTCTCCTTCTGATTCATAAACCTTTTTGATATTGGCAGGTAGTGCCATTGCCCACTCTCCAAAGTTATCATACTCACCAAAGATATTGGCTGGTCTTACAACTGTCCAATTTTTCCAATCGTGTTGAACACCATATGCTTCTAAGTATAATTCAGGTACTCTCTTACTCCACGATGGATACCAATCATGTTGTGATGGTAGGGTTTTCCAAACTGTATCTTCTATAAATTCTGGTGCTGATTCATATACTCCAACTGATGACATGAATACTAACCAAACATCTTTTCTAAAACAGTTTTCAATAATGTTAAAGTTTCCTTTGATTGATGGTTCTAAGAAATCAACAGGATTTTCTTTTGCTGTTTTAGGAGTTCCTTTTATACCAAAAGAATTTATACATCCATCGAAATCATACCAATCAAATAAAACTGATACTTTTTTTACATCCCTTAAATCAATATTATGAAATTTAAAGTTTTCTCTTTTTTCTTTTGGTTCTTTTAAATCCACACCTACTACAAAGTATCCTTTACTTATAAGTTTATTTACAATGTGAGTTCCAACTAAACCACTACAACCTGTTACTAAAACTGTTTTACTCATTATTTTCTAAATTAATTCTTTCATTTATTTTATCTAAAACCGCATCTCTGATTATTCGGTTACATTCCAACGAAGGATGTCCATCTCCACCATCATCATGTAATGTGTTTGAATCATGTTGTATTTCAAGTTCCTTATATTCATCAATTATACAAGATATGGTATTAAATTCTTTTCCATTATATTTTAATTTTACCAATCGTTCAGATGCAAATTTATCATTTAAAAAATATGGTAAATATTCAGGTGTCCAACATATAAGTAATGTAGGTATATTTTCTTCTTTTTCTAAATTTTTTAATTTATTTAATATTTTATTACTCATAAACTCTGTATGAAGTTTTTCAAAATCTTCAACCGTATGATTATTATCTATAAGCCAATCTAAAAAAATATCTATTCCGTTATCTACATCTTCTATATCATTTATATTTCCTAGATTATCTCTTTTTATTTTATTTACTCTTTCTAAATTCTTTAAATTAGATTCACTAAAAATACAGTATTCACTTCCATTTTGAAAAAACTCAAATCCACTTCTATATGCCTGAGTTGTTTGAAATATTACACCCTTTACCTTCTCCCATATTACATTCTCTGTTAGTAAACTATGTCTATTTACATTATTTCCTTTAACTTCATCGATGAATCGAATGCTTTCTTCATCAGTTCCACCATTATGTCTTTTAATAATTTCTCTTGAATGGAGTCTCTGAGCAACTTCACTAGCCCAACGATTTTCCATTCTAAATATATCTGCAGGTTCAGGAATTCCAGCTCCTTTTAGATATTCATTAACCGTAGGTACTTTTAGTTTCGTAGGAGAATAAGACCAAAGTCCTTGTCCCCAAGTAAACGAACAACCAGCAAAAATAATATCTCCTCGTTTCATAATTAAAACACTACCCATTTGCCAGTACCATAATGTGGGTACTTTGATTCATACTTATAATACATTACATCTTCTGGTAATTCTCTCTGAATACCATTCCAAGTATCTAATGTTGGTGTGTTTGTACTTACACCATTATCCTCTACAATAAAATGAAGAGGTAAATCATAATTTCTTGCATACTTGTGAACTTCATAAAAGATTCCACTTTCAAATGACATATCTCCTACAAAAACCCAAACCTTATCATCACTACCTTTTAGTTTGAGTGATTTTGCAACTCCCAATGCAATTGGTAAAGTACCAGTTACAATTGCAGATGCATAAAAATTAGATTCTTTATCTACGATAGTAATTGATTTACCATCAAGTATTTTTTGTTTTAGTTTTGATTCTTCCACTCCATGTAAAAGTGCATGATAATGAGACCTCCAAGTTGAGAATACCCAATCTGTTGGAGATATTTTTTTAAACACTTCTATAAGTTGTTCTTCATTTCCATTTGATAAATGAATAGGTCCTGTTATATCTCCAGCTTCCCAATGTGAAATTATATCATCTTCAAATTGAATGAGTTCTTCTTTTGTGTAATTACCCGATTCCCATCTATCTTCGTGGTAATCTAAATTTTTAATTTCTGTTTTCATATAATTCTAAAAGTTCGTTTGGTATAAATTCATCGTTTAACAATAATTCATACACTCTATTTCTATTGTGTTCTAATATTGGTTCTATTTGATTATAAATTTGATTATAATCTTTATTTTTAAATTTTTTTAATTCATTTACTAATAGTTCAAATCGTTTTAAATTATCTGGCTCATCATCAAATGAATAATCAATAATATTATCAAAAATCTTAAAACCATATTTTAATATTTCTTTATTTTGTCGTTTAGCACCATACGCGATGAATGGTTGTTTAAAAAAGAAACACCTGTAAGTTTTTTCTGTTACATATGGTATATCCATTGAAGTTTCTCCAACTAACGAAAATAGTGCATTAGGATAAAGTAAAGTATGAGAATGTTCTTCTGAATAATTTTTGTTTTTTGATTTATAATCATCTAAATTCATAATTTTTTCTTCCCAACATTCTGTTTTATAGTTAGTTGATGTTATAATATCAGTTCCATTGTGGTTATTAGAATATTCATTCCAAGAATTAAATCCATCATTCAATAGATTTTCCTTACATAAAACATCCATCATTATTTTTCTATGAATTCTAGGTCTGTTATTATAGTTAATATACAATTTTTCAAATTTGTTAACAAGGTCTAAATTTTTGTATTTTGATTTTGGATTACCAACAAGTCCACTATAATATAAATAAAATGTATGTGTTATTAAATAAGTTGGCCAAAATAATATTTTTATTCGAGTTGGTTTAGTATTTTTAAAAAAATTGGTGTACAACTCTGGTTCATGTGAACCAAATACAAAATATAAATTACAATCCAATTCATTAAGTGTAGAATCTAAATTACGACCTTCTAAATATTCATTTCCATCTCTTTTATAATAATCTAGTAACATACTATCAGTAAATACTGATTTACATTCTGTTGGTAATATTGAAAAGATGTTTTTACAATTTTTATTTTTCGCGAATTCAATATACTTTGAATGTAGCATACTTGAATCACTTTCAAAATAATTTACTTGTCCAAAAAAATTTACATTATCAGTTGTTTTTTCTTTTGTTTGAGCTAAATGCATGAAGTATCCAAATATAGACCTAGCAGAGTTTTCGTTTTCCGAAATATCAATTGATATTTTATCAAGTTTATCTTTATTATACTCCACTTGGTTTATCTCTTTTAGATAATATTGGATTATCAGTTGGCCAATCTATATTAAATCGTTTATCATTCCAAAATACTGTACCTTGTTTATCATCATCATAGTATTCACCAGTATATGCGAGTTTATATTGGAAAATAGAATTATCTTCCATAACATAATGACCATTTGCAAACATTGGTGGAATTAAAACTTGAGTACCTGTTTCAGGCCCTATAATAAAAGATTCCCACTTACCATAGTTTGGTTGTTTTTCTCTTAAATCTAATACTACAAGATATAATTTACCATGAGGACATGAAATCAATTTCCATGTTTTATCATCATAGTGTAATCCTCTTAATACATTTTGTTTTGATTTTGAATATCTATCGTGATTAAATTTTAAACCTTCGTTTCTATCATTTGCTGGTAATAGTTTATCATAAAAATCTGAATGATATGTTGTTGTAATCATTCCTCTGTATTCATGATAAATTGATGGTTGTACTATTTTTACTTGAGGTAAAACTGAACCATTGTAGAAGTGAAAATCATCCCAACTTCTTTCTTTGTAAAATATACTTCTATTTTTCATTATAACATATTTTTATCAACTATACTCACTCCCCTTTTCTGAACAACTTGCGTTGAGCACCTATTTGCAAATTGAATTGAGTTTTCAATTGAGTTAGTTTGTATATATTTAAATATAAGACCAGCCAAAAAACTATCTCCAGCTCCAGCTACATCTTTTACATCTACTTCTTTTGTTGGATAGTTTTTTTCATCATAATCACATCCATAAGGGCCCCTTGTAACAATTAATTTTTCTTTTATCCATTCATTATCATCAATAAATTTTTTGCTACTCAAATATTCATTATAATTTATCTTAATAAAACTAATATTTTTACACCAATTACCTAGTTTTTTCTTTGTATCTAAAAAAGTTAAATTACAATTAGATGAAAGTTCTAATATATCTGATTTTGAAAGAAATCCTTTATTGTAATCAACAATAACACAAATATCATATTTTGATGAATCTGGTATTTCTGATATATTTGATACTTCATCATTTTCATCTACTCTTAATAGTATATAGTTATATGAATCATCAACATATCTTATTTTTTTAATATTCTCTGAATTTGTTATAAATTTTGGAGATACACCAAGTGATTTTAAATTTAATTGTACATTTTCTGCCATTCCTTTATTAGATGTAGTTGATGATGGAACTAACACAGGTACAGGTGCTTCGGGTGATAATCTTTCGGTTTTTCCATATATAAAAATATCTTCACAAGATTCACCAATAACTAAAATATTAATACTTTTAACAAAAGATGTATATTCTTTCTCTAACGTTGAAATAGTATTATGAAAATTTGGATTAAATGATTTTTTAAAATCAGTTTTTTTTAAAAAATCTATTTGGTTTGGTCTTACATGAAAACAATGAACTTTTGTTTGTTTATTTTTTAATTTTGTTGAAAGTAAATATTTTCCAAAATCATGATGTGAAGATTTCATTAAATTTGGTTCTGGTAAATTTTTTAGAAATTCTACTACAACCTCACCACTTCCCATAAAAAAGTGGTCTTGGATAAATGAATTTTCATACGTTATTGTTTCATCTAGTGTATATATTGCAGTTTTATCATAGTTTTTAAGAAAAGTATCAATATCATCAATATATAAACAACTATCAAGACGATTTACTATTATAAAATCATAATAATTATCAGTTTTAGATTCTAATAATTTTTCATATAAAAAACGATATGAACGAAAATTTAAATGTACATCTCTTGGTGATTCATCATTTAAAAAATCTCTAGTTCCTTCTAACCAAATTCTAGGATTTGGAAATAAATTTTTTATATCATCCTCAGAGATATCACTATCATCATTTTTGTTTTGAGTATGAACATATACATCAATGAGGTGTTCTGTATTTAGAATATTCCAAGTTTTAACTGCATCTTCTGCAGTTCTATATTCACCATATGTAAGAATTGCTATTTTCATTTCCAACTTATTTTCCAATCATTAAATTCATCAGCAATACAATCTATCTTGTAATCTTTTCTACCACCATCTAATTCTTGTATTTTGTTTTTGGCAGTATTTCTGATTCCATTTAAACCATGTGTTAACATTAATTTATTTCCTACATCATCACCACTCCTTGCATTATCTTCATTATACCAAATATGAGTATTCATCTGAGATAATACTATTATTGCTCTAATAAACTCTCCATCTACTTTTGGTTTATCATTAAGTATTTCGTTAATATCGTGAACAATTTCTGATATTTCTTTTGCGTATTCTTCTTTATGTTGTGGGATTTTAACTTCCTTTAACTGAACGATTGATAATCTATCAATCAATTCTCCTAATGTTGGTAAATATTTTCTAGCCATTTATATAACTTTTTAATTCCTGTTTCTAATTTTTCTGTTGGCTCCCATTTTAATAATTTTTTTATTAATCTGTTATGAGAATTTCTTCCTCTTACTCCAAGAGGCCCATCTATATTTTTTATGTTTATATTCTTACCACTAATTTTAATAATCATCTTGGTAAAATCATTTATAGAAATCATTTCTTCTGAACCTACGTTGATTGGTTCTGATATATCTGATTTCATTAATCTTCTCAATCCTTCCACACACTCATCTATGTAAAGAAAAGAACGGGTTTGTTTTCCATCACCCCAAATCTCAATCGTATCTCCTTCGTTTGATGTTACTACTTTTCTACAAATTGCTGCAGGTGCTTTTTCTTTACCACCATCATATGTTCCCATTGGCCCAAATATATTATGTAGTCTTGCAATCTTTGTATCAATATTATAATTTTTTCTAAATGTTTGGTATAATCGTTCTCCATATAACTTTTCCCATCCATATTCCGAATCAGGATTTGCTGGATAAACAGAATGTTCTACACAAGTTGGATTATCTTTATCTAATTGATTGTGTTCGGGATATACACAAGCTGAAGAAGTGTATAAAACTTTTTTAATTCCATACTCAGAACAAGTTTTTAAAACATTTAAATGTATTAAACTAGAATTGTGCATTATATCCGCATCATTTTCACCTGTAAATATATATCCTGCTCCACCCATATCTGCCGCGAGTTGGTAAACTTCATCAACTCCATTGCCATCTATAATCAAAGAAGATTTTACTAAGTTGGGATTTCTTAAATCACCTACAATAAAACTATCACATATTTCATCATGTTTAAAATATTCATGTGATTTAATATCAACACATCTTACATAATATCCTTCTGATTTTAATCTTTTTGCGAGATGTCCTCCTATAAATCCACCCCCACCAAGTACTACTGCTGTTTTCATTTTATATATTTTATACTCTTCCAAAAGTTTCTATCCGATTGGGAGTGTTGTATTTGTTTAATAATGTTTTTATTTTTTTCAAATCTATCTTGATTGTTTTTAACAAACTCTTTAATTTCTTCTTCCATTTTACTTAATCTTAAAATTTCTTTTGTAATTTTATGAAATCGCAAAACATGGTCATCAATAGAATCATAACTATGGTTTATTATATCATCAAAAAAATCCAATCCCCATTTATCTTTCATACTTTGAACATGATGTGGTGTTGCAATTATTAAAGGCATTTGATAAAAGAAAAATGGTTGTATTGATTTTTCAGTTATATGTTCAACACCATCCCAAGTGTACTGAGTTTCTGTAACTACATTGATATAAGCGTGTTTATATAAATTATCTTTATAAGTTAAATCATGTTGAGGTCCGTTGTTCATAAATTCAAAATTTTCAAATTCACTCTTTAACCCTCTTTTATTTTCTATTGATTTTATCCCAATGTTAAACCATTCTTCAATTATTTTATTATCTAAAATACCTGATAAAAGTCCTTTTTGTTGATTTAATAAGTGTTTATGTCCTAATAAACTTAAATCTACTTTATCTAAAATATTTTCTTTATTAAAAAAAATATAAATTGCAAACCTCCAAGCTTTAGGCATATTATTATAACATTGGAAAAGTTTTTCTCGTTCTAACACAATACTATATTCTGTTTCTCTATCCATAACCCCACTCATTACCCTAGGAATACAATTATTTGAATTAACATTTATTTTACTATTATAAAATTCTTTCCTACTTTGTAATAAACCGTTACCATTTGATATATAAATGTGTTTTGGGTTAATTTTTAGATAATCGGCATAATCTTGAAATAATATTGGAGATTCTGGACAATCACTTTCATCTGTTGTAAAAAATACAAAACAAATTTTCCAACCATCGTGGTATTTGTCTAATAATTTCTGTGATATTTTTTGCTCATCCTCAGGATTAATATTTGGAAGTCTAGTGTGTTTTTTTCGTGAAGGAGAATTTATATTATAAGAAGGATATCCTTGTGTTCCTATAACACAAATATATTCTAATTCTTTATTTGTAATATTAGAATCATAAATTTTATAAGGACATGGATATGATTCTCCATCTAGAATACCTGTTGAATTAAAAGTACTTTCTACTACACTAAGTGATTTATGATAATTTGTATTTGTATCACGGTCTATAATAAAATTATAAGTCATAACGAAACCTTTAGTATATATATATATTAAAAATTTAAAATATATTCAATTATAGAATCTTCCTCAGATGAGTTTGTTTTCCAATTTTCAAGTATTTTTATATTATTTTCAAATCTTTCTTTATTGGTATTTAAGAATTGAATTATTTCATTTTCAAGTTTACTTAATCTTAATAACTCTTCTATAACAAGCTTTAATCTAATTGTATCATTTTCCTCTGAATCATAATCATGATTTATAAAATCATCAAATAAATCTAAGTTTAGTTTATTTTTTAAAATATTTACATGACCTTTACTTGCAACAAATATTGGTAACTGAAATAAAAAAAATGGTTTAAATGATTTTTCAGTTATATGAATCATTTTATCAAAATATACTGATTCTGTTACAATATTTATATAAGAATTTTCATAATCACTAACTTGTAATTCTCCTGCAAAATTATAATTAGATTCACAAAGTTCATCAAAGTTAAAATTTTTTTCATTTATTGTATATTTTGGAAAAGAAATTGATTCAAAAAGTTTTACTTGAGTAGAATCAAAATTTGGAAAAATATCTGTATTAAATTTATGATGTCCTATTATACCAGTTTCTGGCTCCATCAAAAATGAATAGTTTGTTTTATCTAATAATCCATATTTTTCTAATAAACAAATAGTAAACCACCTATGTTGTTTTCTTTGTTTATTTTTACATAAAAACATAAAATCTCTTTTAGAGAAATTCCAATTTTTTTCAGAAATAGTACTTCCTAACTTTTCTCTATATATTGAATAATATCCACTAATAGAATTTTTTACTAAAAAATTAGATTTAATAGTTTTGATTTTTTTATTTTTTAAATTATAATCATTGTTTATAAAAAGTATTTTTTCTCTATTAGTAAAAGATTCAAATAAAGTTTCTATTTTATCATGCTCATGACTTTCATGCACATCTAAAAATATCAATCTAAAGTTTTTTTGTTCTAATAGTTCTTTAATTTTTTTTGAAAAAATATTTTCTGAATTATATAATTCAACTACATGGTTAAAATCAACAAATGAAATAAAATGTATAAAGTAATACCTTTCATTTGGATTTGATTTTATATCATCAACAGAACATTCCTTAGTTTTTATTTTATGATTATGAAACCAAGCAAAATGATTAATTACATCATCAAAGAATTTATCAGAGTACAAAATCTGATTATTTAATTTTATATTTGGTAAATCTTTAATTAAATTCATTATCTGTTTAAAAATTTTCTACCACCTTTAACTTGCTCTCTCCAATACTCTAAAAGGTCATTCATAGTTTCTTCAAATGCATATTTTGGTTTCCAACCTGTATGTTTTCTGAATTTTTCTGTATTTGGTACTTGTAAATCAGCATCAATAGGTCTTAATCTATCAGTATCTACTTCAATTGTAATATCATCTCGTGTAGATTGTGAAATTAAGTAGTTTAACATATCTCCAATCTTACAAGTGTACTCACCACCAATATTATAGTACTCACCACCAATTGGATTTTTAGTTACTAATAAAAAATAGGCTTCTACTGCATCTCTGACATCAGCATATGTTCTAAGTGATTCTAAATTACCAACATATATTGTAGGTTCTTGTAATCCAGCTTCAATCATTGCAATTTGTTTTGCAAAAGTTGATTCTGAAAATACATCTCCTCTTCTTGGTCCTGTATGAGTAAACATTCTTGTTGTCATTACCGTCATACCAAATGCTTCTGCATAATATCTACCCAATAGGTCTGTTCCTACTTTTGAAATTGCATATGGAGATGCTGGGTGTATTGAACACTCCTCATCTATTGGTAATTTATCTTTTGGTACTCTACCAAATATTTCAGATGAAGCACAAACATGAACTACAACATCATCCTCACCATAATCCCTTATAGATTCCATTAAATTTGCAGTACCTATTATATTTGTTTGTAAAGTTTCAAGTGGAGCTCTAAAAGATGTTTTTGGATAAGATTGAGCAGCTAAATGAAATACATAATCAGGTTCCGATTCTTCTACCGCAGATATTACTGATGGTAAATCGTTTAAATCTCCATTGATAAGAAATATTCTATCTTTTTTGTTAATTCTATCAAAATGATGTTCTAAGTTATCTAATCTATCATTCCATCTAATAAATCCATAAATATCCCACTCAGTATTCTCAATAAGGTAATCTACCAAATGAGAACCAACCATTCCTGTTATTCCTGTTATTAATACATTCATTTTTTTTCTTTAAACCAATTAATTGTTTCTCTAATACCTTCTTCGAATGAATAACTTGGTTCAAATCCAAGTTTATTTATTTTTTCTGTACTCACCATCCTAAAAGGTATGGTTGTAGGTTTAGAATTATCCCAAACTATCTCTGGTGTAAGGCCAGATACCTTTTGAATCGTATTTACGATATCTCCTACTGTGATTGGAGCTCCATATCCAACATTATACGGTTCCATAGGGTTACCATGTTCGATTATTGTTAATGCTCCCTTAATTACATCCTTAACATACAAGAAATCTCTTACAACATCAGGTGAACCCCACGCAGTGAATGGATTTTCTCCACCCAACATACGATTTATGATTGCAGGTATCACATGACAAGTTTTTACATCAAAATTATCATTTGGTCCAAATATTGCCGAACCTCTGCCTAAGAATATCTTTAATTTAGAGAAGTTTGAAGTATGTTCCATCAATTTTTCTCTATATCTTCTCATCCAACCATAACCAAAGTACGCAATGTAAGGTTCTTCATCCCAAAACTCATCTTCCTTCACAGGATATCTTCTATCGGGATAACCAGTTGATGAATTTAGGTCAAAAAACGAATCTACTTCATTCCTAGCACACGCATCAAGTACATTTCCAAGTAAGGTGATGTTTCCAAGTGAACCTTGTATATCAGTTCGTACTGAACCAGGATGTAAAACATGACCTGCACAATGAATTACCAAATCTGAACCTTTTGTTAGTTTGATTGCATCATCAATATTATTCAAATCAATATTTTCTAGTATTGTTATATCTTTTTGTATCTCTTCACTAACTTGTAGTGGTGAATTGTAAGTGTGAGTAGTAATATCTGCACCCAACTTATGTAGTTCGTTGATAAAGTGTGTTGCAAGGAAACCTGCCCCACCTGTAATCACTACATTTTTATTTTTAAAGTAACTCATATTAATAATTTATATTGTTTATACCTTGTTTCATTAGTGTTTTTAAGTATTTGTATTGAATCTTTGGTTGATGTAATCCAATTGGGTCATTATAGTATAAGTCTTCAACAGCAAATCTTTGTGCAACCTCAATTGGTGCAATCTCCTTATTGTCTAAATATTTGATAAAATAAATATCCTCTTTAAAATAAGAATCATTCGGATGCGTTTCAATGATATCAATCATTCTATTTTTGTTTCGTATAGATAGACCACCATTTCCTACATACTTTTCTTCTTTTGGTTTTAACCATGGTGCACCTACATAAGAATAATCCAAAAATTCATCAATACCT
>Ga0222716_10003456_pt1 | contig 12605 bp, 10 predicted proteins | sample C33_13DmetaG_FD_165044 | JGI IMG/M metagenome (GOLD analysis project Ga0222716, IMG submission 165044) | Estuarine water microbial communities from San Francisco Bay, California, United States - C33_13D | ecosystem: Environmental > Aquatic > Marine > Unclassified | place: USA: California... | reverse complement strand
CTTTATAAAATCATTACCTGTATTTGTAACATTACTTTGACTTGAAGTGTCTACATGAGTAAATATATTAGTATTAGTATCCAATTGAATACCAGAAGCAGCAGTATATGTTGTGTTATCATTAGTAGCCCAGAGAGCAGCGCATTCCTCAATAACATCTATAGAGTCAGTATTAACGCATAGGTAGGACCCTACCCCAACATTCATTGTTATTACCTCAATGCCACTTTGATTTGTGGTAAATGTACCACCATCCGTCAAACCAGAACCTGCAGATAATGTAATACTAGTATTATTAATATTTATAGCAGATGCCCCATCGGTAGCAGTACCTGTGTTTATATTTGTAATATGTCCATAACTATCAACTTCAATTGATTGAATGAAAGTATTACCTGTATTGGAGTAATTACCAGATAAACTAGACGTATCAGAATGATTAAATGTTATAGTATCCGCATTAGTGCGCGTAACTAATATACAATTACCACCTGCGAATGAGACACAATCATCAGATCCTGTACTAGGGTTCAACACCAGACATGCATTACTACCATCTCCTGCAGCAGAAATAGAGTATGTTGTATTATCGTTATTATCAGTCCACGGGACATTAACAAACATCTGTCCGGATGATAACTCTACAGGATAATTTTTATTATTCTCTGTATAACCTATCTTTACTAATCCCAATGTACTATTAGTAGATTGAGCTAAAGTATTATCAATAGTTATTATACCACTATTGCGACAAATATCTATATTTGTACCACCCGCAAGGGATACAGCATTACCAGAACTTACAGTAAAACAACCAGCAGTATCACTAGCGCTTAATGTCCATGGATCATATATGGTATCATTATCTGTAAATGTTTCTGTTATAGTACCACCAGCATTTGTAGTAAGAGTAATAGTCTTTGTTGTATTTCCTGTTACCCCTATATCACATATATAATTATTATAAGCTTCGTTCCACTGAGTACTACAATTTGTACCAGCGCATATAATACCACTAGCGCTAATATTACCAACAACCGATAATTTTTCATTTGGATTAGTTGTACCTAAACCAACATTACCACCATTCTCTATATAAAAGACAGAGTTTGCACAATTGCCATCATAATCTATAAAATTAACTACTGGTTGTACTCCACACTGATTCACTACTAGAGCCGGGCCAGTTCCTAGATTAGTTATTTCCATTGCACTTGTAGTGCATACTTCAGTATTAAGAGTTGTAGTAGTGCCTTGTACAGTTAAATCACCTTGGATAACTAAATCCCCGGTCATTGTATCTCCTGTAACATCTACAAAAGAGGATGAAGCTAAGCTTACTAAAGTTCCATTAGAGTCCTTAGCGATTAAACTATTATTAGTATGAGATAAGTTATGAAGACTAAGCGCATTACCGCTTAGCTCAAAACTCCTCGATGAAGTAATATTTCCTCCACCGCAAATACCATTAGCTGCTGTAAGGTTTATACAACTATGATCTATATGCTCATTAGCAACAAAACCAGTTAAGTTGTCGTGTGTGGGTTGATTGATTAAGCTATTATAATCGTAATTATTAACATTTATATCTACAGTACAATCATCATTACGACACAATGATATATTATTTGTACTGTTATTAAAGCTACCACCAGTAACAAAAGTATCCTCTGATGTACCATAAATACATCCAGTGACACTAAGGTCACCATATAGAGTCATTTCTGGTCTAGTAATATCCTCCGTGGAGTCATTAGCTTTTAAAGTGAGCGCTACACCAGAGGGTGATTGGACAGTAAATAAATTATCAGCTGAGGTGCTATAAATTGTTGTACTACATCCGCTTAACTCTAATTGATCAGAGCTATTTAAGTATATAGCGCTACAGAAAGAACCAAAATCTTCATTTTTCTGTCCCCATAGTATACCCGCGGCACCAGAGAGGCCGCTTAAGCTAATATTAGGACATATATGATAATAACCTGCCATATGATTATTTATACATTAATCACATGGTTCAAGAATCGAGGACTTAGTTTTTCTGGATAGAATTATATATAGAATTCATGTCAAACATTTTAGTTTGATCTGAATAAGGACACTGATGTAACAGCCCATTGAAATCATAATCAAATATATATGCATCAATATTCTTTACAACATTAGATGGTGATTTCGCTACAATATTACTATGTAAATCATAACCAAACATCTTAGGAGAGGTACCTACCCACAATACTGTAGAGGGTAACTTATAGGCAGCAGCCGCATGCTGTAAGCATGAATCAATAAGTACTCTCTTCTTACTTGCAACTAATAAAGCAAACAACTCATAGTTAGACATAGGGCTATTAATTATCTCCGCTCCTTCAATTTTGAGAGAATTATTCCTGCATAACTGAATAATATGATAATCTTTTTTATATTTATTAGCTATATCAAATGCCACTTGCGGTGGCATATCTCTAGTCCATGAATATGCATTTGGTTGAGTCTTCTCGTCATATGGCCCGCCATTAGAGTGAATAAGAAGAACAGGTTTATTACGCTTCCATTTATTTATATTACCTGCTTGAAGCATATTCATCGGAAGAGTAGGGTAATCTTGACCAGGTTTGTATGGTAAGTTATACATGTTAAACCATGTAACCATTAAAGGTGTCTTACGCATAATATGATCGTTCTCGAAATAAGGCTCTTTACGTAATACGATTGTGTCTCTACCTTTAATATAATCATCATAGAAGTATGGTGTCGCTCCTACTCTATATACTCTATGAATATGAGGGTTATTTAAATATACTTCAGGCCATGCAGCAACTACAATTAGTTTACGATCTGGGTATTTTTTCTTCAACGGACCTGATAGTGCAGTAGAAGCAATATTTTTACCTAAACCACCTTCAACGTGTAATACTACATATTTATCTGACATAAAAACCTTATAAATAATTACAATAATTATTGCAATTTCAACTAATATCCGAAGCGGTTTATTAACCAGTTATAGTTATTAGCTATCCAATCAGAAACATCTTTACCAAGTATATTATTATAATCTTCTGGTAGTATCTCTATCTGGGTTCTAATATTATGATCACCGTATATTCCATATACAGAATCATCTTCCTTTGTTATTTGTTTTATATTATTAAAGTCGTGTTTATATTGTTCTACTTCTAAGTAATTATACAAATCATGAATTTCCTTCTCAGGTTCAGCGCATAAGTCTTCAAACTTTATAAAATGAATATATTCATCATTACCTTTGTTTATAATATCTTTTAATCTATCAAACGCTAACCCTACAGGTTGACTACGTATCCATGTATCTATGCGCTGCTCTACTGTTATGCCAGACATATCCCCATCTATAACTAACCCGTCATTTTTTTCTTGGCTCTTACGGTGGTTCTTTTCCATAGAGCTAAGAATACTTCTAGGGTCTCTCACCATACAAACAATCTTAGGATCTGGGTAGAAGAAATGTAAGAAGTCTTGATAATATCCCCACCCTCTTGATTTATCTAGAATATATGGCTTATCAGTAACAGAGTTATAAAAACCTTCTAACCCTCCTTTACAGAAACCCTGAAAGCCTTGTTGCATTTCTTCTGCATCTTGAGCTTTAAATTCTAAAGACTCAGTATAATTATGTCTAGCTGCAAATAATAACTCAAGTACACCACTTGTAGGAGTTACATGGAACTTAGGATTCTGACCCATTATGTTTTGTAATAAGGTCGAACCGGATCTAGGTAACGAACTTTGAAAAAATATTTCTTTAATCATAAAAAAACCTCGCAATATAATATATTACGAGGTGTACACAATTAATCAATTGTAAAATTAATTAGCTGCTGTAAAACTATTACCTGCTGTAATTGCTGCAGTAATCTGATCCGCTTCCCCTTCTTCTAATCCATCATTAAACCAATCCTTACCAGTCATAATTTCTAGATGACCAACGTTCCGATCAATCGCATCTTTCTTTTCTTGGATTGTTTCATTTTCCATTTGGGTACCATCAACAATACCGTTAATTAAGCCTACAGAATCAAATGCAGCATTAATGCTACTTCTGATCTCCTCTTGAGTTAAAGTTTCGTCTTCCATAAATTTTATATATATAAATTTTAATTATTTATTCCCTGTATCTTTTTTTTCAAACAAAAAATCTATTTGAAATATACTATTATTTAATAAACTATTTCTATGGAGTTCAAATATAGTATTAGTATAAAATCCTAGTTCAGACATAATATTAAATATACTATCTATTTGAGGGCTGTTTATATTATATTCTACAAGAGATGTCTCAATTATAATATATTTACTTTGTTTAAATGTCTCAATTCCACCTAAAATAATATCTAACTCAGAGCCCTGTACGTCTAATTTTATTAAGTCAAAACCACCTTCATTATAATTACAATCATCTAATCTCTTTGTAGTTATACATAATCTCTTACCTTGACTATAATAATTAGTATTCTCTTTATATAAAGAAGCACCTGTACCTATAATATTATTATCTTCTATATAAAAGTTAGCGAACTTTCTTTTGTCAGATAATACTGCAATATCATATGGTATACCAGTTTTATATAAAAATTCTTCACAATGAGGATTAGCCTCGACCATAAAACAATCACAGTCAGGATTAATAGATAATATATACTTGCTGAAGTTACCTACATTAGCTCCTATATCTAATACTTTATTAAATTTTAGATCGTTTAAACTCTTCATATACTAGAAAGAAATTCTTCCCAGTCATATATTCTCTCATCCCAATTCCAAGCAGGAGCATATACTTCAGTTTGAAGTTTAGACTGGTCGTCATATATACCTTCTCTTACAGCTTCAATTTCTGTTCCTAAAATATTAGCAAAGGTTTTAACATGTAAAGATCTATCTTTTATACTTGGATACATTCTCGCCCATCCTTCTGTTGTTTCAGGTAGAGCGCCTAGGGAAGAACATATAACTCGAAGACCAGCACTAATAGCTTCAATAACACTTATACAAGACGTTTCTTCAAATGTACTCGGATAAGCAAGAATATCAAACGAAGGTAACTCTCTTCGCAATTCATCGTTAGGTATATTATCTCTATAAATTACGTTAGGTAGCTCACTGCACTTACTATATAAATGTTTGTGTATCTCATCTTGAGATTTATAAAATTCGTTTCCGTATATTTTTGTACCAGAGAAAACATGAAGCTCTGCATTTGTAGGTTTTAGTTCAGACCATGCATCTAATAATATATCAAGTCCTCTCCATGGAGTAGATGTATAACATACCTTTATTTTATCGTTATTCCCTTTGAGCTTTGGCTCTACCCCTATACAAGCATTTTTGATTACATTTATCTTACTATCAGGTAAATCAAAGAATTTCCTATATATCTCAGCTTGCCAGTATGATACAAAAACAAAGTGATTTATACGGTTTACCATACCAGTATCATTAAGAAAGTTTATTGCTTCCTGATCATATGATAATTGATTCCAGTATACTGTTTTTTTATTGAAGTCAGCATTAGATAAATAATTGAAGATGGAAATATCTTTAATTAGATTTTTATCTACTCTTCGCATAAGCTCATTATACATAAGCTCTGTACCACCTATTGGCTTTATAAACTGTGACATTATCTGTAATTACTCTTTCTTAAATATTTTTCAAAGTTACCTATAAATTTCTTAGGACCGAGATGATTTATAGTAATAGTAGGATCTACCCATATCTTTTCTCCTAAGTCTCTCCACTTATTACACATAGTATAATCTTCACTTATAAGAATATTATTTCTAACAACAACATCAAAAATCATTTTTTCCCATTCGTTTATAGTTTCTTCATTTTTATATGCATCTGCATCGTTCCATAATTTAACTAACGCTCTTCTAGACATTTTTAAGAAACCAGTACCTACCCCATCTACTTCTATCAAATCCCTTCTGCTATTATATTGTAACTCCTTGTTTAGTATTTTGCAAGTATATCCCTCAGAATCATCACTCTTTTTAACAAGAGGAGCTCCGACTATATCTTCAGGATAATCTAGCAATTTAAAGATCCATTCTGGTTTCCACTCAACATCTGAATCTATAAAGAAGAGATAATCATAATCTTGCTCTAAAGCAATTTTAACTAGAGAGTTTCTAGACCTTTGTATTAAACTATCATAACTAGTATAGATAGCATGCACGTAAGTGTCTGTATCTTCTTCATATGTAGCTCTAATTGTGTTAAGCAGAGAGTTTGTATACCACACATCTAATCTACCATCATGGGAAGGTGTACCAATAAGGACTTTTCTCATTGATATATTTTAATATTAAAAGGGAAAAAATCAATTATAATCCGAATCTAGTTTTGTGAGCGTTGTAGTTTTGTAGTATTTCTGAGTCAGCAAGTTTTCTATTATATATACGTATTGATGCTATTTTACCCTCGTATCCGTGAGTAGTGTTGCCTACACTATGAGCAGAAGAACCTATAGTTATACCACCGTTATATGGGTTAGTTGGCTTTTTCCAAACTTGAGAACTTGTAGAAGTTGCTGATGAAATTTTAGAACCATTAAAATATATATTAACTTCATGATTACCACTAGAACCTGTATAACTAACTGTAAATAATCCCCACGCGCCATTAGGGTCTATTGCGTTGTTTCTGTCAGAAAATAAAGAAGTGCCTGCTGTTCCATCTCCGTCTTGATCATTATCAGCTTCCATAGTAGAACCATAGTCACCATAATCCCCGTTAGTACCATACGCCAATATTGCGAATGAAGGATAACCGGAAATACCTCTATAGTGAAGCATCATAGGTGAAGAGTTAGTATTATCTGTATCCTTCGCAGCCCACATTTCAACAGTAAACGGGGTATTATCAGCCATAATTAAACTACTATCATCATCAATAATAGCATAATCCCCATTCCCGTCAAATATAAAATAACCATTAGAATTATAAACAGCATTAGTTAGAGTAGCGTTGCCATTGTTCATTAAATCAAACCAAGAGTCACCACTAACAGTATTACCCCATTTATTACTCAAATACCCATGAACCTTATTTAATTCAGCTGCTGTCAACTCTCTGTTATAAATTATTACTTCTCCGATAAATCCATTTAAGTATGTTGATTGTTGACCTAATCGCAGTACTCCAGTCGCGTTAGTATTACTCATTGTACCAGTACTATATCCCTGTGTACCGTTTTTGTAAGATATTCTATTTCCACTAGTTGATCCTGTCCAGACTTTTGTTAAAATATTTGTCTGTGATGTTGCTATACTTTGAGTAGTATTAATACCACCACCACCAAAATAAAAATATGCTAAACTACCGTTATGTATTGTTATTCCATGGCTGAGTGAATTATTAATTGATATTACACCAGCGTCTGAAGTACTAGTATACCCTCTAACCAAAACAAACATAGTATAACCGGTTGATAAATCTAATGAATTTGTAGAACTCAAAGAATCATCAGTACCATCAAATACAACAACACTCTTTGCATTAGAACCAGAACCACTATATGTTGTATTACGAGTAGGCTGTGACGCAGTTGTTGACTGATACACGTGATTAGCATTACCGCTCTTATCTCTCCACTCACTAACTAAAGTTCCAGAGCTATAAGTAAAAACACTATCATCTGCTCCATCAAGCCAGGTTACACACCCGTTCTTTATCGGTAAATCTTCACTTGGAGCTGATTTTTTATCATTTGCGTCTAAACACAATACTAGACCATCAGTAACTATTCTTGGATTATTATGATATGCCATTAACTAAACCTTCCTTTTGTTGCGTTGTAGTTTTGTAATACTTCTGCGGATGTTAATGCTTTGTTGTACATCCTAGCTAAATAGACTCTGCCTGAACCCCCTACGCTTTGTACATGATTTCTTAAAATACCTAATCTAGTAGAGCTAGTATTTCCAAGATATGAGTGATCATACGATCCCAGAGAAACTCCATTTTTATAAAAATAAAATACTGTTCCATCATTAACAATAGTAACATGATAAATATTATTATTAACAAATGTATTAGATGTATTTGGTATAGTGTTACCTGTTTTCCAACCACCACCTAAACCTTGCGGAGCATATAAATTAACTCTCATACCTGCATCGTAAACAAATATCTGCATATATGTTCCACCACCTAATGCAGTACCAGTGCCCACTGCTAAAAAATCTGAAGATGTTCTATATATTACAGCTTCGTAAGTAAAATCTCCTATATTAGGAGCTACTGTAGGTCCGTCAATATAGTCATCACTTCCATCAAAATCTAAATAACTATTAGCAACAGGCATTATTACTTGACCATCTCTATAATGAGACGCGATAGTGCCTGTCATATTAATTAAATTACCACCATTACTATTACCTGATCGTTCTACCCATGCGCTGCTATCTCCTCTTCGCGTCGGTACAGGGAAATTACCAGATCCTCTCCACAATGCAATACCTTTTATAATTCTAACATCATCTATATAACCATCCCAGAAATGACCAGTAGAGCTCGATGAACCAATATACACAGATTGAGTTGCCCCCATTTGTGTTGAATATGCATTACCACCTATATATGTACCGTCTACCCATAACCTAACAGTTCCATTATCTCTCACTAATCTACAATGGTGCCATGTACTATCATTATAATAATTACCGGATTGTCTAATATAAGGAGTACCACCGCTCATCCAATACGCCCAAATACCATAACCAGAATCATTAAAATCAAATGATATATTCGTAGTACTACCAGTTCCAATATTTAAAGCGTGCATACGAGTACTAGTGGTTACAGAGCTATTCATATTAAACCAAAATTCTATAGTGAATTCACCTGTACCAAAATCGCATATAGAAGATGATGCAGTTGATATGTATTGAGAACTTGCTCTAGTAAAAGATATAGACTGATCACCAAAAGGGCTAGAACCACTGTGAGTAACCCCACTGGAACCGGTTACGGTAAGTCCGGTTGGACTTGAATCTGTAAATGATGTTCCTGTATCTTTATTACCTTGTAATGAAAAATCTATTGTTGCTGAACGAGAACTAGCAACAAAAGGAGTTGCGTATGATTTAGCTTCCATTTGAGGTGCACAAAACCAAGTTCTAGTGTTAGCTTCATTTATAGCACCTCCATAGAAAAAATTAAAAGATAAACTATCCGATTGACTGTTAGACGGGTTAGTAAAACTATTCCATACAACTCTATGCCACTTACCATCATTAGGTACTGTTATATTAGACCCATACACTCTACCTGTTTCACTATTGTCAGCTGTGTAAAATCTAATTCTGAAATTGCTATCTAAAGTCTTTACATACATACTAACTGTATAAACAGTATTAGGAACTTGAGGCGCATAATCACCATATGAATACCAGAAACCAGAGCTATTGCCTCTTGTATGACCTACTACTTGAGATGTTATTCCATTTGGTGGATCGATTTCATCGTAAGTAATATTAGATTGATAACCCTTAGACCAACCAGTATTTAAATCTGTATTCGTTACTACGTTAGTAGTAGGCTCACCAGCATACGAATTAGCATCATGTGCATCTAAACATAATACTAATCCATCATTTATTATCTTTGGGCCGCCTTTAATCATCTTGTTCTAAAATAGGTATAAAAATAAGCTCTCCGTCATCATAAACTTCAACATTATGAGTGACCCCATCAATCTCTTCTTCGTATATTTTAATAATCTCTGACATAATTATAATGATGTTGGATAAAAGTCCCTATAATCTTTACCACCGTGGCATCTCGTAAATAAAATATTAGTAAGAGCCCATTGATGGTTTTCATCAGCCACGGGTTCACTCCGTCTATTATAATTTCGCAAGACTAGAAATTTTATTTTTTTGGTTCCGTATCTAAAAGGTGTTCCTGAATTTCTACTCTCCCCGGTAAATGGCGCTGTCGCGTATCTAGTCCATACTCCTTCGGGGTAGTTTGGAGCGCCTAAAGCATAATTATAAGTTCCTCCAGCAGCGCCTCTACTAATAGGAGTCCCTGACGGAGTAGAATAACCTACATCCGGGAATGTCGCGTCATCACCGGAGCTATTTGCAAACTTTAATTCATAATCTCCTTGACTAGTTTGTACTAAAGATTTATAATATATGGTAGGGGAACCATACCCTATTCTAGTATATTCATACGCAGTACTATAATCTGGATGAGTCGCAGGAAAAAATATTACATTACGAAAGTAATATGCCTGGTTTGTCACATCTGAACCTGTATACCACCCAGAATTGCTAGTTAAATATGCATGAGTGTCTCCTGTGTTTAAAGCTCGACTAAGAGTAGTATTACCTTGCCCCCCACAATTCCTTAAATCAATAAATGAGTTGTTTTTATCATAACAGGCAAACCCTAAATGACCACCCGCTAGTGTACCTAAATTACCTTTAACTCGAGTTTTTGCATATAACAGCAACTGATATGTAAAACTAGTATCAACTTCTATAAGAGTACTGCTTGTATAGCCACCACCATTACCACCCGTTGTTCTAATACTACCACCCCTTCGGAAATGAGGTAAAAAGTCTAAACCCTCACCGTTATATGTACCAAATGTAAACTCAGCATTAGTACCTGTACTAAAGTCTCCATTAGGTATTAAACCTAATTTATTACTACCATATATTTGTGCCATATAATTATAATTTATTATTTCTATCTTCTGAACTCAACTTTTAAGTTATCTATATCTTTTCTTGTTGCATACACTGTGAAGTCATAAAAATCATTCTCTTGATTACCTCCAACATGTATCTTATTATCTTTAATCTGTTCTATAAATAACGGTAAGTATTTACCTCTAGGTGTTAGATTAACAGTTATAGATTCCTCATCCACTAAACCTACCCAATATTCAGGTAGTTGAATTTCATTGGTATCGGTCTTACCTCTTACATAAACACCATACTCAGGTCCTTCAAGAGAACCATATTGAAGCTTATGATTTTCTTTTGTAGGGTGATCAATTAAGAAGCTTTTGGTTCCTGCTGTGAATGTTCCTGTAACATGAGCTGTACCAGTTACTTCTAAGTCATACCCGGGGTTACTTGTACCAATACCAACCCGACCATTCGATCCGTTTATGTAAAGGTCGTTTTGATTAAAACGTCCCCCTATAATTGTATTATCAGCAAATACCTCAAAAACAGGTAAACCAGCCGCATCGTTGACAGACATTAAACTATTACTTAAATCATCAACCACTTCAAATAACGTACCATTGGTACCTTCTGCTGTTATAACAGAACAACCAGCTGTCGGGGTACATGTGTGAATTGGAGATGTTATATATGTACATGTTGTGGAACTATTACCTATTACTGTTGTATTAGAACCGCAACCTTGAGCTGCTGTGCCAATAACGATACTATTACTATCTCCTATAGTATTTGTACCGGTACATGAACCTAACATAACGTTACAACTACCAGATGTTATAAGACCTCCTGCAGCATAACCTACCCCAATATTACAATCCCCGACAGTTATACAATACAGAGCAGTCGATCCTAAAGAAGTATTACAACCACCTGTTGTATTACAATAAAACGTTGCATACCCAACAGCTGTGTTATAACTTGCTGTTGTAGTTTTACCGCCAGCATTTAACCCAACTCCAACGTTTCGCGTACCATACACGTTGTATTGTAAAGAAAAATGACCTACCGCAGTATTATTTATACCTGTTGTGTTATCCCGTAGAGATTTGTAACCTGTAGCTGTATTGCAATAACCACTTGTGTTATTGTATAATGAATATAAACCACTAGCAGTATTCTCATACCCACTATTATTATAATAAAGAGAATACATCCCATGAGCTGCATTACGACTACCTGTAGTGTTACATTTAAGAGAGCTATGACCAACTGCTACATTACAGGTTCCTGTTGTGTTTGACAACATGGATTCATATCCAACAGCTGTATTACGGCTACCTGTTGTGTTAGTGCAAAGTGTATTCGGACCTATAGCTACATTCCAACTACCTAAAGTGTTTAATCGAAGAGAACTACCACCTATAGCAATATTGAAATTAGATAAATTGTTATAAAGAGAACTACCACCTATAGCAATATTATCACAACCCGTTACATTACTGACGAGCGCGCTATTACCGACAGCAATGTTTTGCCTCCCTGTTGTATTATTAAAAAGAGCGGTGTGACCTACTGCTATATTACTACACCCTATGGTATTAAAATAGAGAGACCCATATCCAGTAGCTGTATTATAACTACCTGTTGTGTTAGCGCAGAGAGAATTCAACCCTTGTGCCGTGTTATAACTACCTGTTGTGTTATTGCAGAGAGAATACACCCCAACAGCTGTATTTCTTATTCCTGTTGTATTATTAAAGAGAGCTCTATAACCACTAGCTGTATTGCAAGTACCGGTTGTGTTAGATACGAGAGAATAACTTCCGACAGCTGTATTACAACTACCTGTTGTATTAGCCCAGAGAGATTGATACCCAACAGCTGTATTATAATCACCAATTGTATTGCAATGTA
>Ga0222716_10003455_pt1 | contig 12608 bp, 9 predicted proteins | sample C33_13DmetaG_FD_165044 | JGI IMG/M metagenome (GOLD analysis project Ga0222716, IMG submission 165044) | Estuarine water microbial communities from San Francisco Bay, California, United States - C33_13D | ecosystem: Environmental > Aquatic > Marine > Unclassified | place: USA: California... | reverse complement strand
TTAGAGGAAAATCTACTAATAGATCACTAAGAGATGCTCTAGGTTTAGCTGCATTAACACAAGGTGCCGGTATGATGAATGTACCAGGCTTTTCAGCCTTTGGACAAACAGGGCAAGCCTTAGCTGGAAATACTTTAAAACAACAGTTTATGAATACAGGAGCTGCTAAAGGTGTTGCATCTTTTATGGGTGGACAAACTTTAAGTCCAGGAGACACCGGAGGACCTGGTGGAGCTAAGGATGCTGGAATGTTACAAAGATTTATGCCTAAAACAACTGCAGGAAAAATTGGTTTAGCTTCTTTTGGTATACCTTTATTATCTGGAATGTTTGGAGGAGATGAAGGACCACAAACTGCATACTTACCAACTCCTAATCAAGCATATTCTAAATTTGCTAAATCAGGAGCTCCAGGAAGTCCTACAGGATTTATGGTTAGAGATTACACAACTGGTGTAGATGCACCTATTGCTACTGCAGATACTTATAGAACTGTTGAAGAAATTTTAGGTGATGAACCTACACAAACATTTAAAGCTGTTGAATATAATCAAGGTGGAATAGTCAGTGTTGCAAAATTTAATGAAGGTGGTCAAGCATTACCTTCTAAACACAGCCACAGCGAACATGACATGAATAACTATGTAAGAGCTCAAGGTTTTGTAAAAGACGGAGCAGGCATGGGTGATGAAGATGAAGACACTATGTTAGCACAATTAGCTGATGGTGAATTTGTATCTAGAGCTGCAGCTGTTAGAGGTGCGGGAATTATTGCTGGTGCTGATATTAACAGTAAAGAAGACCAAAGAAAAAAGGGCGCTGAATTTTTTTACGAACAACAAAAAAGATTTAAAAGAATAATGGATATATTAGATGCAAGCAGAAAAGACAATTAAAGCTAATGTAGATGTGTTATGCATTAAGCCAAAAGAGGTAGATACTTTTTGGCCTTTAGTTGAATTTCTTGTATCGGAAGCTTTAAAGTTTAGTGGTCAGTATGCTGATGCTAAACATATAAAAGAATTAGTAAAAAAGAACATAATGCATTTATGGATTATGTTCGGAACAGATGAAGATGGAGAAAACAAAGTGTTTGGATGTTGTACTAGTAGATTCTTCGATAATCCTAATTTTAAAGAAATGCAGGGACTTATTTGTACAGGTAAAAAAATGCATCTATGGTCTGACAAACTAGTGAAAACCCTTGAGGAATTTGCTAAAATAAACAACTGTAAAAGAATTACAGCTTTAATGAGACCAGGGTATAAAAAAGTTATGGGAAAATATGGTTGGAAAATTAAACATTATGAATTTCAAAAGGAGTTAAACTAGATGAGTATATTTGGAGGAGGAGGTGGAGGTAGTGCTCCAGCACCAGCATCAGCACCATCAGTATCAACACAATATTTAAGAGAAGCACCAGGTATTGAGGAAAGAAAACTTGGTTTAATGGATATAGCTGCACAGCTAGGTCAAACTCCTGTAAACATTCCTGCTATGCAAGTTGCAGGTTTAGGTGGTTTAGAACAACAAGGTATTACAGCATCAGGTATAACCGGTGTTGGTCAACCTGCGGTAAGTTCTGCAGTAACAGGTGCACAAACAGCAATGGCTCCAGTTGGTCAAGCAGAAATTAATCAATATTTAAATCCATATCAATCTTATGTAACAGATGAAATTACTAGACAATCACAAATGAGACAAAACCAATTAGCTGCACAAGCAATTGGTGCTGGAGCATTTGGTGGTGGTAGAGAAGGTGTTAGAGTTGCAGAAGAAGAAAGAGCTAGACTTGCTAACATTGGTCAGTCAATGGCAACAGGATTTCAAACTGCATTAGGTGCAGCACAAAGACAACAACAATTAGGATTACAAGGCAGTCAGTTATTAGGTCAGTTAGGTCAGGCGCAACAAGGTATGGCTCAACAGGATATTAATCAATTGATGGCAGCTGGTGGATTACAAAGACAACTTGCACAACAAGCATTAGATGCACAAAGACAAACTGAATTACAAAGAGCATACGAGCCTTTCCAAAGAGCAGAGTTTGTTAAAAACATTTATGCTGCAGGCCCTACATCTCAATCTACAATAACACAGAGTACGTTACCTTCATCTACTGGAAGTCCTTTAGCGCAAGCTGCGGGAGCAGGATTAGGAGCTTATGCTACATACTCAATGTTAAATAAAAATCCAACGGCAGCAGCACTAGCAGCAACAGGGAGGTAAAATTTAATGGATAAAACATTAAATAGACCTCTATTCAAAAAAAGAGCACAGGAGATACATGCTAAAGTAAATCCTAAACAAGTACCTAAATTTTTTGTAGGTGGATTAGCAGCATTAGGATCAGCTGGAATGCAAGCTGCAAGAGCAGCAGCCGCACCTGCTTATAGATATTTAGCACCTAAGATGTCTTCTTTTTTTGCAAGACCTGGAGTACAAACAGGTTTAGTTGGATTAGAAAGTTATGGTATCGGTGTTGGTAGTAGAGAAATGGCAGAAGGAATTAAAGAAGGAGACACAGGTAAATTTATATCAGGAGCAACTTATGCAGTACCTGGAGCTGCCTTTTTACCGAGTTCAGCTAGAAGAGCAGGTATCAGTGCGTTAAGAGAAACAGGAGAATATTTAACTCCTAGAATGACAGATCTAGCACAAAAGATTGTTAGAAATCCAGGTAAAACTACTCTAGCAGCTATTGGTGCAGGCACAGCATCACCATTATTAAGTCCTGCAGGAACACCTGAAGGTATGACACAAGAAGATTATCTTGCAGATGTACAAGACAGATTAATTTATAGTAAACCTGAATACAAACCAGATCCTAAAAAGAAAGTTACTGAAAACTTAAAAGAATACCGAGAGATGTCTAAAGAGTTTCAGTCAAGACCTATTGGTATAAAGAATCCTAAAACTGAAGAAGAACAGTTATTAAATGATCAGTTAAAAACTATTAACAAAATAGATACTACTGCTAAAGAGTTAGGTGTAGATTTAACTAAAGCTAGTGATGAACAACTAAAACAAATAGCAATAGAAACTAATGTAGATGAAACTACAGTAAGACAAATGTTAGGTAAAGGTCAAAAACAAATGGGGCCACAAGAGATGGCGGGTCCTGGAGACACAGGTGGAGAAGGTGGAATGATGCCTATGAATCCTATACCTAAAATGACAGGTAACGAAGGCCCTGCAGAAATAGCTTATTTAAAAAATAAAAGAACTAAAGATCTTCAAGGTGGAAAAGAAATATCAGGAACACTAGCAGGTCAATTCAAACAATTTAAAGATGAATTAAATAAACTTACTGGAACTTCAAATGAGAATTTAAATAACTTATTAATGATGAGAGCTGCTGGAACTTTATTATCTGGTAAGTCACCACAACAAGGTATGGCAGGTTTCTTAGATGTTGCAGGTCAAGCATTAGGTTCTACTGCAGATGCAATGATCGGTATGAAATTACAACAACAAAAAACAGATATGGATTTAGCACAAGCTTTTTTAAAAATGAAACAAGAAAAAGCTAAAGGTGCAGGAATGCTTACCACTGGAGATAAAACTGTTAGAGTAAGTGATCCAAGCGTACCAGGCGGTTTTAGAAATGTTAGAGTATCTTTAGGTAAAGACAATAAATATTATGAAAGAAAGATAACTCCAGACGGTCAACAATATTTTGAAGAAGCTTTATTTACAGGTACTGACGTAAAAAGAAATGATGACAAACTTAACGGAGCTCTTATGGGTCTAGAAGACAATAGAAGAGGTGGTAAGATGATTGACTTTGTAATTCAAAATGCTGAAAAAGGTGGTACTAAAGCTGCATTAGGATTATTAGCTGAGGACTCTCTTGGTACATTTGATTTCTTTGCTGGAGGTAATTTAGGTGCTGATAGTTCTGTTATTGATCAGCAAATAGTTGATGCTATGGAAAATAATACTAGCAGAGAGTTTGTAGATATTGAAGGTGGTAAATTAAATTTATTTAATAAAGAAGCCGATAACATGAAACAAAGATTTAATAATGACTTACAAGAAGCTAGAGAAAACGGAGCTAAGGAAGTAGAAAAACAATTAAAGAAAGCAGGAATTGTAGCTAAAAATTACAGACCAACAGAAGCTGACTTAAGAGCTTACACTAAGTTAGCGCTTATTGAACAGCGTATGAAATACATTGTTGCAAACGCTAACAAATCAGAAGATAGATTAACACAAAAAGATATTGATAACGCTGCTAAGCGTACACAAATTATTAAATACATTACTTCACCTAGAACTATTAGATTAAACTATGAACAGTTAAGACAAGAATTTAATGAAAAAGCTGGTAGTTATTTAAACCAATACAAATTAAATGGTGGTGATGAACAATTTATTCAAGAAAACTTTATGGATATTCCTGGAGTTGCTAATGCCTACAATCAAAAAAATTCAGAATATATGAGGCAACAAGCAATTGCTAATCAACAATCTAGATCAGATATATTATCAACCATACCAATAGGAGGATAATAGTGGCAAGTATTAAAGAACTACAATCTGCAATCAATACAAGAAACATCGACACAAGAAAGTTAAATCAAGAACAACTAACAGCTTTAGATACTGCTTTTAAAACAGGTGAGCTTAAAGGATATGAAGGTGTTGAAGATTATCAAAGATTAATTGACTTAGGTGCAACAAGTGTTGCAAGACAGAAAGAAAAAAGATTAAGTCCTTTAGAAACAGCTACCGGATTAGATAGAGGAGATCTTGTATTTGCAGGTGCTGCCTCTGCTTCTATGGTTCCTTATTATATGAACAGAGATCAAATCATGGATGCTTTTGTAAGAAATAATTTCAAAGATAGATTTGGTGTAGATACAAGATTTGCAACTATGGCCGATATGTATCAAAAAAGAGTTCGTGTACTAGGAGATGCTGTAAGAAAATTACCACAGATTAGAGGTAGAGCAGGAATACCAGTTAGAATGCTAGGATCTTTAGCAGATATGGCTGATAATACTTGGGACTTTTTAAATAAATTAAAACAATTTGGAGCTACTCCATCATTATCTACTGAAGCACAATCATTATTAATGAGTGCTGCTGGTGCATCTGCTGGTTCTTCGTTATATGAATTAGGTAATTTAGGTTCTGATTTTGTTGGAGCTACTTCACAAGACATGGCAAACTTAACTGACAATGATATTAGAAAGCTACCTTTTGGACAAAGACTTTTATATAATGGAATAAACGAAGCTTATAATGATTTACTTTGGGCTGGTGGTGCTATGTCTCTTATACCTTTGGTTAGATTTGCAGGTAGAGAAGGATTAAAACAATCACTAGGATTAAACTCAGAACAATCGAAAGCGATTGCTAGATCATTTGAGAGAGTTGGAATGAGACCAAATGTTGCTGCATTGATACCAGGAGAGAACGCTTTTCAAAATTTCTTTAAAAAATTCTTTACAACTATTGGGGTATATCCACTTGTTAGTGGTCCTCTGACTAAATTTAATAGAGACTTTAATAAAAAATTAACTCAAGAAGAAATACTTAATACTGTAGATAATTTAAATATGGCTCCTGCAAGTAACATGGGTATTATGAATTATGCAGGTATGAATGAAATAAAAAGAGAATGGGGTAAAGTATTAGATACTATTGATACTGAATATGGAATGGTAAGAAAACATTGGGAAGAAATAGGTAACCCTAAATTTATACCAACGGCTACTATAAAACAAGAAACAAACAGATTGTTAGATCAAATAAAAATAGAATATCCAGAAAGATACGGTGATTTCATGCAAGCAAGTTCTTATGAAAAAGGAGCAAGAGATTTAACCCCTGCTGATGATTCTTTAATACAATATGTACAATTTTTAACTGACATAACTAGAAATAGTAATTACGTTAGAATGAGTGATTGGTCTGGATTATCTAGAATGCAAACAGCTGCGTATGAAGGAACTAAATTTAACAATGTTAAACCACAAATATTAGTTATTAGAAATGCTTTAGAAAGAGATTTAAATAGTATGAATGAAGCTACGGTAAAAACTAATTTAAAAAATGATGTATTTAAAGATGAGTATCAAGCTATTTTACAAAAAGATGGTCCACAAGCAGCAGATGATTTTATTGAAACAAATATTAGAGCAGCTAGATCAGGTTATAAACAATTACTAGAAGCTAATGCATATTTTTCTATGGTATTAAGACCTTACAGAACTAGTAAAGTTGCTAAACAATTAAGAGCTGCTGATAGTAAATTATTTGCTGATAAAGGTATTGAAATGGTAGGACCTGCAAGTATTTATCCAGATGAAGTATTTGATAAAGTTATTAGAAGAGTTTTTGATGGAACACCAGATTCTGTGAGACAATTAAAACAAGTATTAGGTGTAACTAAATCTAGTTATGAAGTTTTAGATTCAGCGGGTAAAGTTAAAAGAACTGTTCAAATACCTGCAAGTGCAGAATCAAAAGAAATGTATAAAAGATATGTTAGACAATGGTTTTTTGATGCTTGGAATGAAGCCACAACCAATCCTTTAAGAGATTTTAGAAGTATATCAGAGGAGGCTATCGCTGCACAAGCTGCTAAAAAAGGATTTACTAGAAAAAGAATGTTTCAATTAGATGACACAACTGAACAAAGAGTAAGAGCTAAAACAAAATTAAATGAAACAATTAATCCTCAAGAAGTAGATGCAAGAATATTTACTGAAGGAGAAGGTATAGCAAATTTAAATGATGGTGTTATTCGAAACCATGATTTTGGTGAATTAAAAATAAACGATTTTGTTAAAAATATTGGTATTGATACTGCTCAAGGGAGAGATAAAATTAGAGAAATCTTCGGTGGTGGAGTAGAAGGAGAGAAAGCATTAACTAGAATACAAGATTTAATTACAATGAAAAAAGCATTAGATTCAGTAGACTTTACAGATCCATCTAAGTTCGTACAAAGATCACTAACATTGAGAGCTGGTTCTTCTGGAGGTATTTTAGCAGGAGCTACAAGTGCTGCATTTGGTTTTGGTAATACTTTAAAATTAATTATTGGAAGTAGATTATTTGGTAATATTATTACTAATCCTAAAGTTGCAGAAGATCTAATGGATATGAATCAATACATGAGATTTATGTCTGATGATCCGAATGTATATGCTTTAAAACCACAAATGGTACCAAGAGCGTCAAGAACTTTTGCTAGATTTATAAATGGTTTGATGGAAGCAGAAGGAGATGACTTTAGAGTTGATCCTGATAATATAGATTTTGAAGAAGTAAGAGACAAAATAAATAGTTTAGATCCTAACATACCTTTACAATCTAGATATGACTTTGGAACTATGCCTAAGTTTACTAGAGATAGAATATATCCTGAGTATGAAACAGCTAAAAATATGGACCCATCCACAGCTAGAGCTGGTGAAGAATTTTTACAAGGTTCTAATTTAATGGCATTGAATGAACAACAATTTGAAGAAGTTGCAAACGCAGAACCACAATCAACACAACCACAAATGATGATGCCTACAGGAGGACAAGCAACAGAACCAACTGCAATGGCCACAGGACAAATGCCACAGAACACCCAGATGCAGACAGCACAACAATATGCATCACTGTTTCCACAAGATACATTGGGCCAAGCTGTTGCAACTAGACAGTTTAGCGAAGGTGGTTTAGTAGAAGACGCATACAGTCAAGCTGACGAGGTACTTAATGGCTAGAAATAAATCTGCAATTGATAGAATAGACCATCACGAAAAAATTTGCAGATTAATGCAAAAACAGACATTTGAGAGAATAGATCGAATGGAATCAAGAATAGCTAGAATGGAAAAGTGGATAATTGGTGGTTGTATTGGTGTAGTTTTAGCTGTACTTTCTCAGCATTTGTAGTAAACATATTACATGAAATTTATAGAAAACGATAATTCGTTTAAGCTAACAGAATTTTCTTTAGTAGAAAAATATCCTTACAAAACATACTCTAGAGCTGCTGATCCTGAAACAGGTAAACGTATGTATTCTGTAGATGGAACTAAGTTACCAAGTGTAACTACGATATTAGGAGCGACAAAAGACCAAGAATCAATAGATGCATTAGCTAGATGGCGAGCAAAAGTAGGAGAAGAAGGAGCAGAGAAAATAAAAAACGAAGCATCTTCTATAGGTACTGAAATGCATTTAGTTATAGAAAAATATATTAATGGAGAAGGTTATCTTAATCTTACAGAGAAAGGCAACAGAGCTAGAAGAATGGCACATACTATATTAAAAAATTTAAATCCATTAACAGAAGTATGGGGTAATGAAGTTAGTTTAGCATATCCAGAAAAATACGCAGGAGCTACAGATTGCATAGGAGTTATGGATGGTAAGGTTACTTTGTTTGATTGGAAACAAACTAACAAACCTAAGAAAAGAGAATGGAGTGCAGTACAAGATTATTTTATGCAGTTAGGAGCATACAGTTTAGCACACGAAGCTATGTATCAACCAATAGAACAGGCTAAAATATGTATGTGTTCAAGAAATTTTGACTATCAAGAGTTTACAATTGAAGGCCAGGAACTAAAAGACTACCAAGAAAAATGGTGGGAAAGATATAATAAGTATTTGGAAACTCTTAAGTAAGCCACTCTTTAAATTCATCACCTAAAGTTTTAGTAGCTAATTTATTTTTATTAGATAGTGACGCAATAATTCTTTCATCAATAGTACCTTTACAGATTAAATCAGTATACAACACAGGATGTTTAAGACCTGATCTATGAGCTCTATCTTCTGATTGTCTTCTTACTTCAAAGTTAAAACTATTGGAAAAATAAATAACATTCTTTGCTTCTGTTAATGTTAAACCAAAACCACCTGTAGATGGATTACCTACAAAGAATCTACACTTATCGTCTGTTTGAAATCTATTAACTGCTTCTGTTCTTTTAGCACTATCTACTGCACCATAGTTAGCTACTACGGAATGTACTCCATACTTTTCTTTTAAAAATTTAATTATATTTTCTATATTATAGATATAGTTAGCCCATATAATTACTTTGCCATCTGATTCTTCTATTATATCTGACAATGCATGTAGTTTAGGATTCTTAAATTCTTTTAACACACCATCATTTGTTTTAACAAAACCATTACACACCTGGTGTAATTTAATAATCTCAGTTAATTTATTATTGTATGATACTGCTTCATCTTCTATAATTGCTATTGCAGCTATTCTTAATCTTTCATAAAAGTCTTTTTGTTCATCATTCATATCAATATATCGTTTGGTATATAATTTTTTAGGTAGATCTAAACATTCATCTTTAGTTACTCTGTAAGAAAACTTAGATAATTTATCTTCTAATTCTTCTAAGTGAACATAGTATTTAGGTATCTCAGTATACTTACCGTTACCTAGATCTAATTTATGTGTCACACAATATCTATTTCTAAAAGAATAATAAGAAGAAAAACCTAAATGATCTGGATTTAAAAAATCACATTGAGTATATAAATCTAATGGCGACTTAGTAACTGGTGAACCTGTAAGTATTCTTTTGTATTTAGAATAGTCTCCAAGTTTAAGAACATTTCTAGTTCTTATTGCTTTATGATTTTTAATTGTAGTAGACTCATCAACAATAGTTAAATTGTTTGGATGAGAATATAAAAATTCTGTTGCACCTTTTAATCCTCTAGATGTAGAAAGAGCTTCTATATTCATACAGAATATTTTTAACTTACCTTTTTTATCTAAAGATTTTTGTATTTGTTTTGGTTTATCTATATTCCAAGAATAAATTTCATAGTCTACATCAGGAGACATGTGTTTATAAATTTCATCAAAGGCCCAAACAGTATAAACTGATTTAGGTGCAAGAATTAAAACACCAGTAATATTTTTATTGACTCTTAATAGTCCAATGTTATCGATTGCTACTTTGGTTTTACCTGTACCCATTTCCATAAAGAAAGCATAGGTAGGTTTGTCCCAAGCTTTTGATAGGCAAGTTTTTTGGTGTTCGTATGGTTCTGTTTTAAAGTTAAACAAGTTCAACATAATGCTTGACATACTATCAGCCATGACTATATTGTCAACATTAAAGGAGGTCATATTTATGAACCTAGAACAACTAACAAGTGTAAATATAAAAACTGACGAAGTAAAAGAAATATCTGAAGCTTGCAAAAAGCTTACTTCTCAAAATAAAAAAGTCGAAGATCTTGAAAAGCTTAAAAAAGAAGCTGAAGAAGAACAGAGACGACTTTCAGAAGAGGTCATTCCTACATTAATGCAACAAGCAGGAGTATCATCTATTACACTGGATGACGGAACCTCTGTAGAAGTTTCACCTTACTACTACGCAAAAATATCTGAAGCTAACAAAGAAGAATGTTTCAGTTGGCTGCGTGAAAATAATCATGGAGATTTGATAAAAAATAATTTATCTGTCTCTTTTGGTAAGGGGGAAGATGCTGATGCAGTGAAACTAAAAGAATCACTGGAGCAGCAAGGTCTGGTCGTAGACCAAAAACAAGACGTCCATTGGCAAACTCTTCGAGGATTTGTAAGAGAACAAATTGAGAAGAATAAAAATATACCATCTGAATTGTTTGGATTGTATGTAGCTAATAGGACTAAATTAACAAATAAAAAGTAACACATAAGGAGTAACACATGGCAAAAACACAAGCCAATGCAGTTGTTGAAAAACAAACTGCTTCTACACCTATGCTTTCTTCATTAGAAGAATTTGCAGGTGCAGGTGCGGAAAACATTACATCAAAAGATGTATCGCTTCCGTTCCTAAAAATACTTACTAACAATTCTCCTCAAGTCACTCAAGGTGATTCGAAGTTTGTTAGTGAGGCAAGACCTGGTATGGTCATAAATTCTGTCTTGAACAAATTATATAATGGTCAAGATGGTTTTACTGTCGTACCATGTTTCTTTAAGTTCGAATACGTAGAGTGGGCAGACAGAGGTACACAGAATTCTGTTGCACCTGTTAACTCATATCCTGCTGATTCGGATATAATGTCTAAAACAACTAGGGGTGATGATCGAAAAGATAGATTGCCAAACGGTAATTATATCGAACCTACTCATTATCACTATGTGATGATGGTAGACGAGAACGATCAACCATCTGAAACTGCAGTCATTGTTATGAAAGCTACTCAGGCTAAAAAGTCTAAGAAGTGGAATTCAATGATGCTTTCTCAAAGAAGAAAAGGTAAGAGTGGTTTCTTTCAACCACCTACTTGGTCTCAGATTTACAAATTAAGAACTGTACTAGAAAAAAATAGTTTAGGTTCTTGGTTTGGTTGGGAGGTCGAACATGAGAAAGATATACCTAACAAGACTCTTATGGATGCAGCTATGGCATTTTATGAAACTTGTAAAAAAGGTAATGCGAAAGTAAATCTTTCTGAAGATCAAAAACAAGAAACTGGAACTGCGGACGCACCATTTTAATGAGTTCACTAGAATTTTTTAGTAAACTTTTTGGTGGCTTAACGTCAGCATACGGTACCTATGAGCTCTCCGGAGCTCATAGGGCAGATGGTAAAGCGGAAGGTAGAGCGCTTACAAAGAAGGGTGATGTTACATTAGAATTATTTGCCAAACACTTAAAAGGAGAATTGTCATTAGGTATCGTACCTATAATGAAAGATAACAATTGCAAGTGGGGTTGTATTGATGTTGATGAATACGATGGTTTCGATCCACTTAAAGTAATTAAAAAAATTAGAGAATTAAATTTACCACTATTTCCATATAGATCTAAATCTGGAGGTCTACATATATTTTTACATATCGATGGTGTTGTGCCAGCAACAGATATGATTGATAAACTAACTCAGTTAGCTAGTCGATTAGGTTTAGCTGATTGTGAAATATTTCCAAAACAAAGAACTATAAATGTTGAGTTAGGTACAATAGGTAATTGGTTAAACTTACCATATCAGAATGCACACTTAACTACACGTCATGCAATAGACGACACCGGCCAATCGATACCAATTGAAAATTTAGAGAAAGCAGTAAAACCTTATTTAGTTAAACCAGATGATTTTTATAAAATTAAAATAGAAGAATTAAACGATGAAGATGAAGAGTTTAAAGATTATCCACCATGTGTACAAAACTTTGTTAAGAATGCAGTAGAGCCTGGAGAAGGAAGGAACGAAGCTTTATTTAATGTTGGTGTTTGTATGTTAAAGAAACACGGCAAAGACGGTGCATGGGAAAATGAATTAGGAGAAGTAAATAAATCTTGGGGTAATAGTGCAATTGATCCTAAAGAATTAAAAGTAACTGTTATTAAAAGTTTAAGTGGAGATAAGGATTATAATTATAGATGTAGCTCTCCAATAGCTAAAAAGTTTTGTGATCAAGCAGAATGTGTGAAAAGAAAACTAGGTATTGGTAAAAAGAACTATACATTTAATATAGATTCTTTTCAAAAGATAAGCACTAAACCACCTAAGTATATTCTAACTATAGATAAAAAACCTGTAAGATTAAATGGCCAGCAACTGTGTCAGCAGCAATTATTAAAAACAGAATTGTTTGATGCAGATATTGTATGGAA
>Ga0222716_10003454_pt1 | contig 12618 bp, 30 predicted proteins | sample C33_13DmetaG_FD_165044 | JGI IMG/M metagenome (GOLD analysis project Ga0222716, IMG submission 165044) | Estuarine water microbial communities from San Francisco Bay, California, United States - C33_13D | ecosystem: Environmental > Aquatic > Marine > Unclassified | place: USA: California... | reverse complement strand
ATATATTCATCACCACCCCCTGCATGTGATCAAGGGGGGGGTCAAATAAAATATCCCTGCAAAATTCTTAAATAAATATTAATAGTGGCTAACAAAGTGGCTAACCTTAGCTGTAATCGTTGTATATCAACAGTATTCGTCAGGTCAGTTATGTAACGACCTATTGAATTGTCTTAGTTTCTGCCGATTTCTTGCGTGTGCGTATTGCGTTATCTAGTGTACTTTCCTCACCATCTACCACCTTACTAACTTCCTTCAATGCATCCAAATAACTAGCCTCATGTTTCACTTCCATCCTATGAACATCGCCATACTTCTTCGGTGCTAACTTACTTGACTGCCACTTCAATGCATCTATCGCCACTCTAGCCTGATTGTAATCTATCGTTCCATTCAGCATATCATTCACTGTATCGGTAATCTTATCTGCATATACCTGACCTCTATTCTCCATAGCCATTGCATATCTACTGGCAAATCCATTGTCGCTATTCAGCTTATCCGATACCAATCTCCATGTCGGCATATCCTTATCATTACCGCATACATCTCTAGCGGATCTTCCTTCACCTATTCTCTTCAGGAACTCGATCCATTCTTTTTCAGTATATTTTCTGCTCATAAATACCACCAAATAAAAAACCCCACATTTCTGTGAGGCTTTCATAACAAAGTTTGAGGAGATTAAAAATCAACATCTAGTGTCAATTACTTCAATCATATACAAGTTGTACCAAACAAAGGTCTTAAGTGCAATACCTCTTTACATATATTGCAATATATTCTACTGTTATGCCTAATAGTTAATTTATATTGGAGATACGTTATGAAATACTTTTTAACTTGTGTAGCCGAAATGACCGCATTGCTTATGATGTTTGGTTGTGCTTATCTTGCATTAGTGATTTTTGTATAATGTTTAAGATATTCAATGTTTCAGAATTACATTCATTCAAAAACTTTAATGAACTGTATATTCGTGAACTTGAGGATGAACTATCAAGAAGACCTGATAATCAACTCAGAGCCAAATTAAATTCATTTAAAGATGTATCAGATGAGATTGATAACCAAATATTCAATCACCATCAAATCAGGAGAGTTTCTTAAAAGCATCCTCAAGATCATCTAAACTTAATCTCAATATCTCAGCCGATGCTTTTTCGTTTCGGCTGTTTTTTATTGCCCATTCTTTTGCTGAGTAATTATGCAACACTACATCCTGCACAATACTAAAACTTCTTTTACCCATTCTTCTAGCAACCTTAATGAAATCCATCATAGCAACCTCAGAGCGATCAAAATCATTTGATAGATCTTTTCCTGCCACTTTGTCTGACAACGTAGCTGTTAGCTTCTGATTTCGCCCTGAAGCCATATACAAACCCAATAACCTCTGAGCAGTCTGATATTGATCGTAATCGATAACACCCTTCTTAAAATAAGTATCAATCCATAATTGATCAGTTACATATAATATTTTCTGCCCTGCTATTTTAGTCGGCTTCTCAATAACTTCATGCTTCTGCAAGAACTCAGGAGTTGGCAGAACTCTTTCTTCTTTCGGTAAGGGAACTTTTCTTTTCTTCATCGAATGTCAAACTCATCTAAGATTGACTGCATCTTGCCTTCCAACATAGCCTTCTCACAATCTGCCCTCAGCTTATGAAAATCTGTGCCTGCATAACTTGGCATATCTTTTTTCTTATAAACCTGATCAATGACACTCTGAATATAACTTTGTTGCTTATCGCTTAATTCTTTTGGTTTTTGTTCCTTCTTCTGAACTGCCCCAAATAAATAAGTTTTAATGTCAGCTACTGGACTAGCCTTAATCGATTTAAATATTTCATCAACCTTATCGACTTGCTGATCTTTACTTAATCCATTCTGCCCTAATCGCTTCATCATAGTTCCGACTATTTTGCCTGCATCAGTTTTGCTAAAGCCTTTCAAAACCAAATATTCTTTATGCACTTTAAAAACTTTATCGAACTTTAATTGATAAATTTGATTATCAATATCCTTATTTGTGCCTTCTATATCTTTAGATATAGAAGTATTAAGAGGTAAGTTAAGGGATCGTGTGACAACGTTGTCGCTTCCTACACGACAGATTGTCGCTTCCATTTTTGGATACGTCAGATTGTCGCTTCCATTTTTCATGCCAGTAATTAGATATTTATTAACATGATTTGGTCTCTTGATGATCTCAATAAAGCCACCTTCAACCAGTACATCCATATGTCTTTGGATAGTTCTTACTGAGCAATTAGCGGTTTCAGAAATATAATCCTGAGAGGGAAATGCACAACCATATTTATCGTTGTAAAGATCACATAAAATTATCAATATTAACTTTGCAGTTGGCTCACCAACCTTCTGCTTCATACCCCAACCTAATGCCTCTATACTCATAACTAACCCTCCAAACTGTTAATATCATTTAAGAAACTTGCAGGCACAAAATATGCCTTACCATAGTCTCCATAATCATTGACGAACCTATCCAACATACCTTCGCCACCCAATATCCATCCCTTAATCTCATAGGATGGACAAACTCCAACAACCAAAAAATAAACCCTATCTTTGGGGTCATCATCTCTCAAAATTAAGTCATAACCTTGTTTACTTCGTGTCCTTACTTCCCAACCAGTGCCATCAATATCGCCCCCACTTTTAAACGTATTTATTGAACCACCCCAATATTTACCCATAGCCTTTGATACCGCTATCTCACCGCAAGCACCCTCAATATGACTATTCCAACTAGACTTCAGCTTAGTCTTATTCTTGTAGCCTCTCTTAATCGCTCCAATATGCCTGAGAGATCCAGTAGTTGAACCCTGAGCCATCTCGTAATCTAAAAGAGTTACCTTCATCGTCTAGCTAACAACTCCAACCAATCATCAAAATCTAAAATTATTAAAGGCTTTTTATTATCAGCCTTAATAATCAAAGCATCATTGCCTTCAAACCAATCGTAAATAGATTTAAAACCATTTGCCCTGCACTTAGCCTCAACATTCCACTTATCTTCACCGACTTTATTGACGATTAAATCGCCTTTTATTGAGCCACCGCCTGACAATGGAACTCGAATACATTCAATATCTTCATGTAGTAATGCCTGCTTCCTAAGATTGTTTTCCACTCGGTAGCCTTTATCTCTTGAAAATTTTCCCATTACATTTTCCAATCCTGAAGATTAACTTTGCCTTTTGTGAAGGTATGAATTGCCAACATTTTCTTAGCTGAAGGTAATGATTTTGAATAAAGCCATTTATGAATTGTTGGTTGCGAAACTTTTAATAGATCAGATAACTCTTTCTGAGATATTCCATTTTTAACTAGATATTGTGATAATTTCACTTGCGATACTCTATGTTGTGTTTAGCAATATATGCCTAATTGTTATAGCTTTAGCATTATTTATTTTAACTAGTCAATACATTTAACACATTAATTAAATAAATATTGCTATTATATATTCTTACCTTATGGTTATATATCTTAAGTAAATCAATCTAGTGGGAACACATTAGTCCACTAGCATAAAATAAAAAGGATATGTGCCAATGAAACTGGTAAAACAAGCGAAAAGAAAGCCAAAGTGCTTAAAGTTAAAGTATAAAAAATCTAATTATATGCATGGACTATCTAATCTTAAAGTTTGGGATAATCCGCCTATTGCCCCACCATTTAACAATTAAATTGAATAAATATTACTAATAATATATCAATATTTTTTGTTAAGGGAGCAATTATCTAAAATGAAATTTCCAAATAACCTTTATGTGTTAAGGTCTAATAAAGGACTGCAACAAAAAGAGGTATCTGAGGCTATTGGTCTTGTCCAATCTGAATATAGCAAAATGGAACGAGGAGATAGAAAGTTAGGCATACATCTTGAAAAGTTAATTCAATTTTTTAAGGTTGAGCAAGATACTATTTTAAGCAATGCAAATGTCATCCATAAAAAGCCAATGGATTATCAGTCAGCTAAACCTATAGAAGATCTGCCTATGTTTGGTTTGCCCTTCCCAAATGGTGCTGAAGGCTTTCAGGTGCAAAAGCAAATGTTTACTCATTGTGTAAGACCTGATTATCTTATTGGTAATCTAGAGGCTTATGCCTGCTTTATGCTTTCTGAAAATATGGAGCAACGATATTTATATGGTGAAATACTTTATGTAGATCCCACATTGCAAGTCAAAGAAAAAGACTATGCAGTTGTTCATATAGATGTTGCAGGCAAAGTTGCAGGCTTAGTCCGCAGGGTTTTTGAGGTCACTGATAGGCAGTATAAACTATCAACTCTTAGTCCTGAGAATTCTGAGGTTTTTAAAAATTCAGATATAAAAGCCATACATAAGATAGTTGGTACTAGAACCAATATAGAATAAATATATTGCAATATATTCCTATAAGGTATAATCTCTTCTATGAATTGAGAGGAGATTACCTATGGCATATCCATATTTTGAGAAGTTTGGATTAGACACAAAAAGTCTAGCTGAACGTACTAATACGATTGGTGGTAGTGATATCACGACACTAGCTTCAGGAGATCCTGAACGCATAACAAAACTATTCCAACAAAAAACTGGCAAGATTGAACGAGATGACTTGACAATGGTTTGGGCAGTTATAATGGGGCATATCACTGAAGAAGCAAATATCGAATGGAGTGAGCATTATTTAGACCTTCCCATAATTGACCGCCAAAAAGTTTTTAATGGCACTAAATATCCCTTTATGAGATGCACAGTTGATGGAGTTGTGAAAGGCTACAAAAACAGATTAGCAGTTATTGATGCTAAATTTACGATGGGTAGACCTAAAAGAGATGAAGAATATAAAGACGTTATCCCTCGCTTAGTTAAATACTACAGTCCACAACTTCACTGGAATGCATATCTAATTGAAGAGACCACTGGCAAAAAATGTCCTTATGGGTTGTTGTCTTTTATTAAGGCAGGCGATCAGCCAGTTATCCATGAAGTTAAAATAGATAAAGTCTATCAGCAAAAACTAATTGATGTTGCTAAATGGTTTATGGGTTGTGTCGAGATGGATATAGAGCCAACTGACATTCCAACCGCTGAAGCACCCATTCCTCAAGAAGATAAAGTACCAGTAGATATGAAGGCAGATCCAAAATGGAAAGCCTTTGCTGATCAATATATTCAGACTTTAGGGGCAAATGAGATCTTTAAAGATGCTGAAGCCAAAATCAAAAAGTTAGTTCCACGAAATGCCAGTGAAGCATTTGGGCATGGAATACAAGTCAAAGTCGCAAAAAATAATAGTAAGAGGATAACACTATGCAACAATTAAGTAAGGCATTACCAATTCCACAATATAAAACCCCAATAGCTGAACCAGTTAGTAAGGGCGATAATAATATAGCTATGGCATTAATAGCTTTTCACCAAACTAATCCTCATGCTTATGAAGATAAAAGAAACCCACATTTTAAAAACAAATATGCCTCACTAGAAAGTGTCATTAAAACTGTCAGAACTGCTAGTCAATTTGGTTTGACCTTTACTCAGGAGATGGACTTTGAAGGCGATATAAGTTTTGTCAGGACTGTGATGATGCACTCTTCAGGCTCTATGAGAGTAAGTAGAACTAAGATTGTATCTAAAGATCCTAATGATCCACAAAAGCAGGGATCAGCTATTTCATATGCAAAAAGATATGGACTGCAAAGTATATTCGGACTTCCCTCAGACGATGATGATGGAGAAGTCGCTACATTAAAGCCTGAAGGCATTGCTCCCAAGTTTTTCCCTTCAGGTAATTCTGCTTCAGGGGGTAACACCTCCTCCAATCCCTCTGAAGTAGATCTAAATTCACTTATAGCAAATGCAAAGTCAGAAAAAGAATTAACTGATTTATATGTGAAGCATAAGCCGACAGACGAAAAAATAATTCAAAAATTCAAAACCAAAAAAGGAGAGTTAAATGGAAGATAAACCTATGATTAAATATGGAGTTGATGAGTTAACAATATCCATAAATAAAAATGATCGTAAAACTGAGGATTGGCACTCAGACCTTAATGGCAAACTTGTGATTAATGGTGAGACTTATTATTGCAACATATATCAGAAGAATGATAACTGGATGGCAGGCAAGCTAGTTAAAGCTGATCCTTCCAAAGTCAATGCAGGCGGTCAAACTATGACTAATTCTACAACCATAGCCGACAATGACACTTTAAACGATAAGATACCCTTCTAGATGAAAAGAGAAGATATTTTAAAAAGTGCGATAGGATTAATCAATGGTGATCGAGCAGACGATTATGGAGATGCTTTTGAAAACCATAAGAGGATCGCTCAGTTGTGGTCAGTTGTTTTTGGAATAAAAGTAACTACCCAACAAGTTGTCCTCTGCTTAATCTTATTAAAGGTCGCTAGACTTATTTATTCCCCATCCAAAAAAGATAGTTGGATCGATATCGCAGGATATAGCGGTATCGGTGGGGAGTTCATTGAGAAAGAAAAAAATGACAAATAAACCAAATAAACACCTTCCTATTTTTCGCAGGACTAAAGAGCAAATTGCAATAGATAATAAAAATTTTGAAAATTGCAGTGTTTGTGGAGAGCCATTAAAGAAAGCTAAACAAAGACGAGATAGTCCTAAAACTTGTTATATGTGTCGTGGTGATCGTGTCAATGGAAGCACCGAACTCAGACAAATGTTTAAAGAACTAAACAGTCAAAAATCTAAAGAAGTTGATGATTGGGGCAGTCAGACAATAGCAAAAGATGATGCAGATATGTATGGCAGTTTTTCAAAACAACCAACTCAAATATCTTATGGCAGTTCATCCTTAGCTGAGGTCATGGAAAGCAATAATAAATATCAATATAAAAATGGCTCTGCAAGAGATGGAGTTAGATACAAGAGGAGTTAGCTATGGAAATATGTCCAGTATGCAAGTCTGCATGGAAACCAATCATTACAAGATCTGCGGAACAATGTCAGATATGCAAGCTAACAATGCCATTAGATTGTTGTTCAGGAGTTTGTGAGAATGAGCAAGTGGAAAAAGCCGACAACAGTATACGTTCATCCAACTCCCCTGATGACTAAATGTGATCAATGTGGAAAGGCTTTTGATTGGAGATATGGTGGCTTGATTAATATGCTCAAAGTTGAATTTTGCGGACATGAATGTTTTGACGATTATTTAAAAGAACGAAAAAGGCTGAGAGATGAGTTTCAATCGCTTTGATTATTGTAAATATTGTAAGGCTGAAATGCCTAAAACAAAAACCAAACGATACCGAGCGACTATGTGCTATGACTGCCAAACCGATAAGAAAGATGGCAATCACGAACTTTTAAAAATTTTTGATGAACTTCGAGAAAGAAATAAAAATGCTGAGAAAGAAAATTGGGGTGCAGAAAATCTAAAAGTCAGTGATGAAACCCCCTATAAAAAGAAGGGGCATACTGAGGTTTGGAGACGAACTTCCTTAGACGATATCTAACCCAATAATCTCTGCACCAATTTCTCAGCTTGTACTGGACTTCTAGCCTGCTCTAAATCAATAACAGTATAATGAACTTCAGCAGTCTTAGAGTTCTTAGAGTGACCCATACGAGCCTTTCTGATATGATCAGGCACTTCACCAATCATGCTCGTGTTGTAGTACTTCCTAAAGCCACCAATACCATAGTCAGGCACTCCTGCTCTCTTACAAACTGTAGAGATTAATTTTCTCATAGCATTTTGTTCAAATGGCTTTCTTCCATTAGAATTTGGGAATATCCAAAAATCACAAATAGAGTTTAACTTCCATTTTTTCAGCAATGTCATAACCTGAGAAGGCAAGCCTAAAACTCTTTCTCTGAAATTATTTTTTAATTCCTGAGTGTCATATCTATAGACGTTTCTTTTGATAGTAACTTCAGACTTAGTGAAGTTAATGTCCTTCCACTGCAATCCCTGAAGTTCGTTAGCTGATATTCCAGTAAATGCTGAGAACATTATAAATGTATCTAGATATAAAGTTTTTTCAGCTTGAATTAATTTCAAAACATGATCGTGAGAATATCCGCCTCTTTCAATTACAGTTCCTTTTATCTCTTTTCTATCGTCAGAGTTACAAGGATTTCTAGAAATATAACCCTGATCAACTGCAAATTTCATAACCATACTTAATGACTGAACACAATGCCTAATAGTCTTAGCTGAAAGATCTTTGTCAGCACTATCATCAATAAACTCATTTACCTTACCAGTGGTAATCTCTTTGATACTCATACCCTTATAAAAGGGATTTAAGTGCAGTCTGAGATGCCTTTCGTCATTGTCATATGATCGTTGCCTAATGCCATTAACTTTTCTTCCAACCGCATTTAATCGCTTCTCTAAGGCAAGTTTTGCTACATCATCAAACAATGCAACCTCAATCTTTGTTACATGATTTTCAAAGTCAGAAATCATAGCTTTCCTAATAGACTGAAGATCTTTTTTGTTAATGGCAACCTTCCTGCCATATGATTTCATAGTCGCTGATTTATAACGAAACTGAAAACCTTTATAATCTTTAGCCACAATTACATAAGGCTTAATATCTCCAATAAAATAATTAGCCATTAGTTTGCTCCCTTCAATGCTTCGTTTATAGTTCTTGATATTGTTTCGTATTTATTTCTAAGAGAACGTCTTACATCGGCATCATTAGGAAAATCTCTTGATAAATTGTTTCGTAATTGCACCATTGCATAATCAATAGTATCAATTTGTTCTTCAGTTAATTTAAGAATGTGTTTTTTAGCCATTAGTTGATCTCCTCAGCTTGTATAAATTCACATTCTTCACTTTGAAGTTCATATTTAGAATGGTTGTGGCAGTTATCAGTGAACATAAGATCTACATCACAATTACCAATATATTCTTCCATATGATTTTTATAGAACTCTTCCTCAGTAAAATCAGATTTAGAAGGATCTACTTCTCCAGTATCTTCATCGAAACAACAATCATCTAAATACTCGCTGAAAGACATATGAGAGTTGTTTACATATTCAACTAACTCTTCATATTTAATGCTGACATTAACATCGTAAATCTTAACGTCAGTCTTTTGGATTTTGACATTAAATTCCATTACTTTGCTCCCTTTATTAAATTAATAATTTTGGTATGAAGAATGCTTCCTTCTAATGTGTGAGCAACAAGTTCAGGTGATGCTTCATCACCATTTCTATGTTTTTCAATAGCTAAATCAAACAAAGTTTCTCCATATTTATCTAAGCTATGTTGAATGTAATCTAATTCACTTTTTGAAAGTTCTATATTCATTACTTTGCTCCCTCAGATTGTTCCTTCACAAAAGCAACTGCCTTTCCTTTAGTTGGAAAAACATGAATTTCTTCTTCAGTTCTTGCAACCCACTTCCATGAACCACCCTTATCGTCTGCTTTGTATACTTCCCAAACTTTCCATTTATTATCTTCCATTACTTTGCTCCCTTTTGTTAGCCTCTTTAAGAAGACACCCTGCTAAAAACCATGCCTCTTCAAGCGGTGCATTGATGATACCTTTTTTAGCTAGACCTGACTTTGCTTTTGCCAGTGCTTGTATTAATAAATTGTAGTCATTTGATTTAGCCATTACTTTGCTCCCCATTTATTAACAAATCTTTGAAGTTGCCTAACAGTTTTATAATAGAAGGCATAATCCTCATCATCAGGATCAACAAAGTTAAAACTATCTAACTCGCTTTTATTAACCTCTAACTTATGCCTTGCTTCTGAAAGGATATGAGCATCGTCATATTTCTCGTTGACTTCTTCAATAGTGCCTTTCTCCAAACGACCATCTTCTAAATCAATTTCAGTAAACTGAGAATTTAGTTCATAGATCTTAAAGGCATCTTTAACTATTTTTCTTACTTGCATTTAAACCTCCAATTTAAATTAGCCACTCTAAAAGCGATATTATTCCTTTATATTACACTATTATAACTATTATGCAACTATTATTTCAAAAAAAGGGAACTATGCCTGACGAGTGTTAGCCACTTTGTTAGCCACTCTCTAATCGTTATCAGGCTTAAAACGCAAAAAAACCCCAAAAACCGAAGTCTTTGAGGATCATATAAGTTATTGATTTTATTGAATAAGTTGGTTGCGGGGGTAGGATTTGAACCTACGACCTTCAGGTTATGAGCCTGACATTTTACCCCTAAAAATGAGGGTATATATAGGTTTGTGTTTGCGGTTAGCCACATAGTTAGCCACTTATTTTTTTGTTAAAAACAGTTAGCCACTTTTACTATTTTTTTAGATTTCCTGCAACCTTTTCCGCTGATCTGCCGATAGTATAGCCACCAACTCCGACTGTCAGGAGTGTCCATAATTCAGGCGGTAGGGGTATTGATAACTCAGTTCCAGTGAAAACTTCAACCAATGGAAACACTAGAAAGTTAACTGAAACTATAGCTGTTATATTCATCATTAAGATTGGTCTCCAACTAGAAGCTATCCAACTTTCTGACTTCGCCTCAGCTAATATAATAGAACTTGCTGAAGCCTCAATTTGCTTTGAATTTTCTAATAATGCTAATCTAACTTTATTCTCAGCATCCATTTTTTTATCAGGATCAGGAATAGCTTCCTTAACTATGTCTCCGATCAATGGTGCTAGTGCTGTTATTAAAGGTATCATGTAAATCTTCCTTCCCTAATCTTTGTGCATTTCCATCTTGTTGCTTTCCATTTGGGTAAATACTTTGGAACTTCTGAGCCAATTTCTAAGGCTCTTGCTTTGCAACTTTCAAAGGTTTCATAAACTACTGGATATTGGGTATTTTCTATAAACATACATTGTGTGGGATTGTTAATCATACAAACTGTAATCAATACCTTAAACATCCTGCCATTCACCAGTACGCATTTGGTCAGCTAATTCATATGCTCTCTTGCCAACCTGAGATGCCCATTTGCTTTCAGATACACCATCACTTCCAGTAACCATTTCTTTAGATGCACCTTCATAATCGTTGTCAGACAGTCTGCCTATAAGTTTGGAAAATTTCATTAATTTTGGTTTGCCGAGATTGAAAGCCATATTTAAAATTACAGCCCTTCTAGTCTCATCTAACTGATTATACCATCCCTCATCTTTCAACTCACTCTCGCAGGCTAAAAGGTCGTTTAAAAGCATAAATTCTGCCTCAGCTTCTGATATGCCATTGAGACCGATCGCCCTGCCATATCCAATCGTTTGAACATTTTCACTGCAAAAATAGAGGTCTAATCTCAATCCCTCATGCCTTCTTAACTGGTTCATTAAGTTTAAATGGATGCCTTGCTCTTTCATCTGCTCTGCTCTTTTCTGATTTGTCGGATATATCTTCTGTAAAAAATGTTTCCGATTTTGTTAAAAACTTTAAAAATTTTAAAATTAATATTTTCCATGAATTTTATTTTCCCTAAAAATATCCAGTGACTTTTCCCAACTCTCATATTCAAGTTCGGTATTCTCAAAAAAGGCTTTGGGTCTGCGGATTGATTTTCGCTGTATATTGCAAACATGAACAAACCAACATTTGCGGTGATAAGTGGAGACCATGCAGGCAATGTCATAATCATTTGAATTAGGAAATCTTTTATTAGATCCTAACCCCATCATAAACTGTAAACCATTGTTTCTCAGGCTTCTCTTGATGCTAGAGCCTTTAACCTGAACACGAATATACTCATTGTCCTTAAAAGCAATTAGGTCAACTCCATCTTGCTGACACAGAGATGTTTGCCAACCTAAATCCTCTATAACACCGCAAGCAAAGAACTCAGCTATTCTGCCTGCTTTCGTGCTAGAATGCTGAACCATATTTCAGGTAATTCGCTAATAAAATAATACCGCCTGCTCCTAATGTTATTAAAATAGTGCAGACAACTATGAGTGTGTTGCGGTCTCTAATTCTTTGCATTTCCTTTAATTGTTTACGATGTTTGGCTCTTGCTGAGGCAATCGTTGCCTGCAATCTTTCCCACTGACCCATTCCATCTGCACCATATAAAAGGAATAATGACCTGAGTTCGTCTTTTAATCTCTTTTGCTCTTCTTCCTTAAAATGCTCTTCTATTGCATTATCCATAACAGAGCCAAATATGCCTTTTTTCTTTTGCTCTTTAGCAAAGCCTAATTCAGCTTCTGCTTTGGCATATTGCGTTACAAATTTTGTAGCTGAATTTAGATCTTTACCCATTGAGGCAATTTTTTTTAAGGCACTATGAGCCGTAGTCAACATTGAGAATGCTGAAATAGGATCTATCATTGGCTATCCTTTATTTGGAAAGAACTTTGTCTAATTTATCTTCAAGTCTATGTAGTGCCTCCATTACACGACTTGACGTATCTCTGAGATCTTCTTTTGTGGAATATTCTTCACGAGTTTTATTTAGCAGGATTTGCAGTCTTTTAACTTCTGAGAACATCTTTGAAAATGCCCATCCAAAAGGCAAGATCACTAAAGTCAAAACTAAGTTCCATAGTAATGTTGCCTCTATCTCCATTTACACCTCTTCAGGAAAATCATAGATAGGTGCATTGCCAGTAGGCTTATTATCACTATC
>Ga0222716_10003453_pt1 | contig 12621 bp, 9 predicted proteins | sample C33_13DmetaG_FD_165044 | JGI IMG/M metagenome (GOLD analysis project Ga0222716, IMG submission 165044) | Estuarine water microbial communities from San Francisco Bay, California, United States - C33_13D | ecosystem: Environmental > Aquatic > Marine > Unclassified | place: USA: California... | reverse complement strand
CACATACACTTGGGATTTCCCAGCATTAGACACAGCCCCTTCTGAAGATGGCTTGTCAGACGTAATCAAAACAATCCACTGGCGCATCACTGCTGTCAGTGACAGTGAAACAGACGCAGATGGCAATGCTATCTCCGCAAGTAGCTATGGCACAGCATCCCCCGAACTAGACCCTGACAATTTTGTTGCCTTCGATAGCATAACCAAAGATTGGTGCAAAGAGAAGGTGTTGGCAAGCATGGGTCAGACAGAAGCTGAACTACAGGCAAGCCTCGACAGTCAAATTGCGAACCTTGCTAATCCACCGATTGTTCAAAAATTACCTGCCGGTTGGTAACGGGTAATGGAAATGACCAGCCTCATAGATATGTTACTTGGCCTAATCGTGGCTGGTGGTGCGTGGTGGGCAAACAGTACCTCGCGGGAACAGAAGCGTATCGAAATCTTGCTAAACAAGACTCGTGAAGACTACGCAACTCGTAACGATGTTCGTGATGATATGCGAAGGGTTATGGAAGCCTTGCACAGGGTAGAAGACAAACTAGATAAAGCCCTAGACAAGAGGTAAGGATAGGCAATGGCAGAAACTGAAGAAGAAAAAGCAGCAACTAGAGTAGCAACTGAAGAAGAAAAAACAGCAAAGAAAAAGATGTTCGATCAAGCTAGTCAAACAGAGCTTGAGAACAAGCAGACCTATACGCCGGAAGATCAGACCGTTAAAACGGATGAGCTTTTAACCACATCTGAAAAAGAGATTGGCGCACAGACGACCGCTGCAGCAGGTCAGATAAAAGCCGAAGACTTTGCTCAAGAGGCTCCAGCAGCTAAAGGCCCAGCAAAAACCTACAAAGCAGAAAAAGCTACTCCAAAAGTAGGAGATGCCGAAGCTGCAGTAGGGTCTCTATCTAAAGATTCTGTTATGCAAGCTGCACAAGGCACTGTGTCTCCGGCAAGTCTTGCAAAGGCTGCTACAGCCACGATGGACCCAAGAGCAACGACACAGTTTCAGTTAGAGCAGTTGCTGTCTGGTATCGAGGAAGGTAAGCCACTCCCATCATGGGCATCTCCTGCAACCCGCTCCGTAGCCGGAATTATGGCATCTAGAGGGCTAGGAGCATCTAGCATGGCTGCGGCTGCTATGACACAAGCAGTCATGGAGTCAGGTATAAAGATTGCTTCTGAGGATGCAAGTCGGTATCAGACTCTCCAGTTAGCAAATTTATCCAACGAACAACAGGCTACTTTGCAAAACGCAGCAGCCTACGCCGCTATGGACATGGCAAACTTAAATAACCGACAGATGGCAGCAGTGAATAACGCAAAGGCATTCCTATCCATAGATTTGCAAAACTTAACCAACGAACAGCAATCAAAAACAATAACCTACCAAAGCAAAGTATCTGCACTTCTGTCTGACGCTGCAGCAGCCAATGCTGCTAAACAATTTAACGCCCGTTCCCAGAACGAGGTGGATTTGTTTTTTGCAGAACTAGGAGCAAATATACAGAGCGCATCTCTAAATCGTGTCGCAGGTTTGAAGCAGTTTAACATAAACAACAAGATAGCTGTTGATCAGTTCAACACTCAAATGAAAACCACTAAGGATCAGTTCAACGCAAACATGCGTCTACAGATTGATCAGAGTAATGCTGTTTGGCGCAGAAACGTCAACACGGCAAATACTGCTGCACAGAACGAAGCAAATCGCTTGAATGTGATGAATCTTTTAGGCATCCAACAAAATGCTATGAACAATATCTGGCAAACCTATCGTGATCAAGCGTCATGGAATATGAAAATTTCTGAAAACGCAAAGGATAGAGCGCACAATGCCGCTATGCAATCTGCACAAATTGCCAACGATAGGGATTTGTATGACGATCAATACGACGATTGGTTGACAATTGAGCTAGTAGATAACTTCTTCGGGTAAGGATTAGGTATGGCAAAGTTTTGGGAACAAAATTGGTTTAAAAAAGGAGCTATGTTAGTAGGTGCAGATATAGCCGGAGAGTATTTTTTTGGAGAAACTGTTCCCGGAATGGAAGGAACGGACGAACTATACTTTAAAGGGGACAGCTACGCCGGGTCGTTTCTAAATACTATGGGCGTAACTCCGTTTGCAGGCACCAGCTTTGGATCGTCGGTTTCGGGGGCTATTCCTGACTTTATAAAGCAGGGATTCGGAGACTTTACTGGCGGAACGGGGTCTGCTTCTTCTGCATTGGCTTCTATGTTTGGTAAACAATTTAGAGAACCCCCTCAACCAAAGGGCACACGACTTCAGACTCAGTACGGTAGAGAAAAAAGTTTTGGTGCTGGGCAGGCCGGTCAGATACCTCTAGGGCAGAGCGGAAGAATTGCAAACGCTTTGCAAACTCCTCAGATGCGTGACTACCTTGCTGGTCTCGTCAGTGCAAAGAATATACCTCGCAGAACAGTAGGGGCTGGGACGGTGTACACTGGGTCTACTAATGTAGGTTCGAGTAAAGTTAAACGAACAGCTACCCGCCAAAAGAAATTAAGTTTAGCTTCAGATGATTAGAAGAGTGATATAATAATGGCTTTTGACAAGATTACTGCTATAGGTGCACCTCCGGGTAACTCCTTAACTGATGAGCCGGGAAGGTGGCCGTGGGAGCAACCGCCTGTATTTTCTAATCCAGATGATGCCGTAGATTACGTTGTCGATCAGTTCGATAACGAAAAGAGTCGAGATGGTGTACTAAAACTGCTGATGGCAGGCATCACAGTAGAGGAGCTTGTAAATCAAATATCATTCAAGGGTTTTACGAACGGATATTATACGCCAGATGTCGCGGAGCTTATCAAGCCTGCCGTCGGTTTGTACATTTACCATCTTGCCCTCGAAGAAGGTATCGAGCCTGAAATGTTCAATGAAAAAGACGAAGAAGAGCAGGTTACAGACGAAGCATTCTTTAAAGTTATGAAAGTTAGAAATCCTGAAATGTTTGAGGCAATGAACGAAGAGCTAAACCGACAGACTCGTCTTCAAGGATACAAACAAAGTCTCCGCGAAGAAGCAGGCGAAAGACAACAGACAATCAAACAAACATCGTTTTTAGGAATGGAGGAATAGGCACATGAATCCAATTCTGTTAGCTGCCTATGCGTTTTCAAAACAGTATAGAGCAAATAAAAACCGTGAAGAAAAGCTTATAGACGAACGGCGTCTCGAAGAAAAAAATGCGCCAAAATTTATAAAGATAGGTGGGGGAACAATCTCACCTGACAGCCCTGAGTTTAACCAACTGGCTGGTCAGGGTATGATTATGATACAGGCAGGAAATCAATTTCAAAAGTATACCCCCACAAAGCCTCTGCCAAAACAGGTGCCCATATACCGCCAGAAGGTCGGAAACAATTACATAACGGGATCTGAGGATGAAATAATCCAAAAAAGTAAGGGAAAGAGCGTATTAGGAGAAGATACAAACCTTCTGCCGAATGACTGGAAAAGCAGTGCTACTATGCTAGGTTACCGAACCATATCGCAGGACGGTAAAGTTTCTTATCAAGAAAATCCTTTTTTAGAAAAGAAACCCAATCCCGAAGTAAACTGGATTACCGGACCGAATAAGGAAACCGGCGATATGATTATTGCCCCTAGTATGGCAGCGTTCAAAAACGCTGGTGGTGATTTAGCCAATGCAGTACGTCGTTCTGCAACGCAACAAGATGCCCTTCAGGCGGGTTTAAACGTCCAACAGTTTACGGTTGGAAAAGCAGATCTTATCAAACCAGATAAAGTTGAGCCTTTAAGGACGGCTGCATGGACCTACGAACTCGACGGAAAGGTTGGTTTTTCAGAAACAAAGTCTGGAGTTCCTCAAGGAGCAGAAAACGTAAGGTTTGAAAAAGTATCAAAGGTGGGGGACACATACACACGGACTGGAGAGTTTCCAACGGGTGTAGATACAACAGAGCTACCTACAGAAATGGTCGATGTCGCAATCAACGGCAAAATAGAATCTGTTCCGCTATCTAAATACAATGAAGATCCAAGCATGGGTGATCTTCAAAGAACAACAGATGGTAAAAAAGCCGTATACATAACCAGTAAAAGTACGGGTGCTAGAGTTTACAGTGAAACCGACGTTGCTGGCGGTCAGTTGTCAAAGTTAGCGGCTGCATCGAACGCGGCAAAAGATGTATCGTTATTTTCATACACGTACAAAGGGAATGACGGTAAAGACGCAACGTTCACCTTAACTAAGGACGATTTCAGCGGAGACCCTAAACCAAAAGCAACTCTTCAATATTTACGTAATCTTCTTGAAACTGGAAAACTTCCTAGAATAGAAGGAACCAACAACATCGATTGGTCAAAACAATCAGCAGTTGAGACTGAAAGGTTAGCAGCCAACGTTGCACGTCTCATAGCCGAAGATGCGTACACTATAGACAAGAATACAGGAGCTAAAATTGGCCCTTCTCCTGATATGGCTACAAATCTCATGGACTTTGCTGCGTCGAAATATAAAACTTTGGGTCAAATACCGGGGGTTCAACAGGAACTACGATATCAATTTTATGACACTGAACGAAAAGTTCAGGAAAAAGCTATTATAAAGGGACAGGCTTTGCAAGACGGAACCCCTCTAGCTTCTGCACAAGGAAAAGTACAAATAGATGTGCCATTGTCTGCGTATGATGATGAACTCGACGTAAACGGGCTTACAAAAACGACTGTTAAAAATTCCGCATATCTAAACTACAGATTTGACAAAAAGTACCAAGAACCGTTACAGGCTTTTGTGGATATACTTTCTACAGACGGGAAAAAAGTAGATCTTACAAACGTACCACCAGAGATAGCAGAAAAGCTTGGTGACTTTGTAGAGTACGAAAAAGATAAAAACGGAAAGATCTTAAAAGACACAGACGGAATGAACATTCCTGCAAAAACCAACCGAAAAATGGAGCTTATATCCAAGCTTGTTAAAACGCAAGCTGCTGGTGGTGGAAACATGTTGTCTTCTATGATTAAATACGCGCAAGATAAGAAACTCCCAGAAGCTGATATAGAGCAGATTGAAGAGTATCTTGGCGATTATGTAGGCAAAGACTACCTTGCCTTTCGAAGCGTATTGACCCCTTTCATGGATAGCAGTCTGAGTGAAAAATCTCTTCGTCCTGCAGCTTTGTACGACAGGAATTTAAAAGCTCGATTCGAAGAAAAGTCATTTCAGGACTTTGTAAAAGATGCCAGAGGAAAAGCTGGATCAGGTGAGCGAACACGAGTTCTCATGGACAACATGATAGGCACTTTCTATTCGGATGATGCTCGTACCAAGCCCTACAAGATAAACACCTTTATAGGTACAAACTTCTACCTGCCGTACGTCGGTGTAAAGAGTATGATTCAAGCAGGCGCAGAAAAGGTAAACATACTTGGAAAAATAAGTAAAGTTGCTGACGTAACGTCTGTTGTTATGGAAGATGTAGCTCACGGTAACAACGGTTATACCTCGTTTTTAGATACGGCATCTGCAGGACAAATTGCAGAGGAAGCTAAACGTAGAAGCATGACTGTAGATGACTTTATAGCAGCAGAAAGAGCAGCACGTACGTATAACAGAGAAAAGTTTGCGACAATTAAAGCTCAACTAGACAAAGCATCTACTGCGGGAGACAGTGGTCTTGCAAGAAACCTTGCCCTTAGAAATTTCTACAGGTACATGGCAGCCTATTCTTTGTCCGCCACAATTCAAGGCGGAACTGGTGGGCGTACAATATCTGACCAAGACGTAAAGTTGATGCTCGATGCTCTTTCTGCAGGCAATGCGCTGGCTATTCCTGAAAATGAAATTGTAGTTCTAGAAGCGGCAAGGGATATGGCTTCAGAAATATCTCTTATAAACGGAGATATTTCCTCTCGCAATCCTAGTAACATTATGGCAGCAATACTCTTTCAAAAGTATTCAAGAGAAAGTATGGCAAGGGGTATTACAGCAGATTACGTTGCCGGAAAGCTCAGAAATGTGAATCGTGAATACCGTCCCCCAGCGGGATCTGCTGGTGCTGTTCCGGTAGGTGAACCTACACAAGAAGAACTAACGAAGATCACAGAAGTAATGACGGCACAAGGCATACTTGTGAATGCAAATATTAAAACTGTTGATGATCTTAAAGAGGCTCTTATATCTACGGGTTTTCTAGAAACAGACGTTCAAAATGAAATAGACAGATACACCATATCAATACGTAAGGGGCAGTAGTAAAACATGGCTGATATGACTGCAGATCAAATGCGTAGACTGTTAGACGCAACCGACCAAAAGCGGAAACAAAAACGTGAAGTTGAAACTGCTGCGCGGGAAGCTGCAATAGCTCGTTTAGATCCAGAACAAAAACAAGTTAGAGAAATAGCGACAGCAACGACGATGCAACTCACCTCTGCACCCGTTGCACCACCGCAGCCTGATCCGTACGCTGGAGTAGAAACCAACATCTTGGGTGTGCCTAAGTTCACTTCGGAGTTTGCCCCTGAAGAATTGGGTACGTTCAAGATTCCCTTTACTGGTGGGGAAGTTTCTACTGGTATACAGCCTCGTGTAGACACAAAGCCACTTATGACAAACGAGTTTCGTAAGTATGCAAATGTCTTTATTGAAAATGTCTTAGATTTTTCAAATCCTAACGTTGCGAAGTCTTTCGAAGACGCAGCGGGAGTGTATAATGATGATGGGCAGTATATGACCCTTGCTGGCACCACAGGACTCCAAGCCAAACTGAAAAAAGCAAACGACTTTGGAGCTAGTCGTTACGTTCGTAAAGATAACCTCGAGGTCGATATTCCGTTTGAAAATTGGATTTTCGAACAGGAACTTATGCCAGAAAGAGCATCATACTTAATAGGAGAAGGAGACAATCTGTCTGAGGATGGCGACATTCAATATAGAAAAGTTATGTTTAGGGACATGTCCGATGAGGAACTCGATACATACGCAGACGAAAGAATGTTGCTTTCTCTCCATATAGTAGCCCCCGAAGTTAAACGGCCTCTGTACGCTCGCGTCTTGAACAGAAAACTGATTCGTGCCGGAGTTATGAAATCCCGTACTCGTGCAGCTATTATTCAGATGCACCTAGATTCAAAAGATATGCTAGATTTCTACAAAACAGGACGTGCTGCTGCAGAGGCCAACCTTAGGTTCCCTATGTCGGCTGTGGGAGCATTTGCAGGAGAGGCGTTAGATATCGCAGACGTAGTAGGTCGTGTAGGCGGGTTGGGCGAAGACGATGAAAAAGTTGGCACGTTAGATATACGCTCATCTATCAACAGGCAACTCCTGATGGACAATCTTCTTGTAACTCCGGGAATGGACCTACAGGCACGTCTAGCAAGTATCGGTGCTAGTGTGCCGCTTCACGTTGCTGAAGAACTGATGTACACGTACACAGGTCTTGGGCCTAGATTATTTAAGACTGCAGCAGAAATTATACCCATAAGTCGTGCTCTTCTCGCACGGGAAGTATTGAAGTCTAAAAACGTATCCGTTGAGTTCAAAGAATTTGTAAACAGAGAAATAACAGGTAAAGACGGCGGCTTAGAAAAGACCGGAAAGGAACTGGAAGAGTTCATCAGAAAGAACGTAGAACAAGGGAACGTACGAAGCCCTCAATCTATGTTAAAAGCTTTCATCGACGAAAAAGTAAAACCCGGTGGAATCTTCGGCAGCGGTCCGATCCTCAAGTATCGCCAATCTCGTATTCAGCGTAGAATTTCTCAAAACATGGAAATAGAAAACGCAAAACTTCCTGAAAGCTTGCGTCCTGAAGTTTACAAACAACAGGCGTTTGTAGATTCCCTCACTCGAAGAAGAGAAGCGGTAGCTGATAGAATAAAAAAATCCGGCGGGGGAAATGTCGCCGATTACGATAAACACAAAACCTTATCGAGCGCATTAGATACAGCTATAGAAGATTTAGATGCGGCAAGAAAAAGAAGCTACACTCCGCCCTTTATTCGTGATGCAACACGAGTAGACAAATACCTAATTATAGGTGCCGGAACAGTAGGCCACCTCTTTCAGCAAAACGACGAACAAGATCCTTCTGCTCTAGGTAGCACTCCTATGGGTGAGCTTGTTGGTATTCTTACGGGAATTGGGATGGCGATTGGATTTAGGGATACTTCTTTTAATATACTAAAGAATCCTATCGGTGCTGCAGCTACGCAAGTAAATAGGCTAAAGCTGGGTCTCACTGGAGATATGACAAAACCTTTGAGTGGCAAAGTTCGAGACTACCTAGCTCAAAACATTCAAAACTATTCTCCTGAGATTCAAGAGCAACTCATGGCTCGTGGAGATATGTACGTAAAGTTTATAGACGACCTTATCGAAGCAGGTGTTCCTGAAGAAGATTTGGCATTTAGTTTTGCACAGATAAGCGGACTGGTAGGTGTTCAAGCCCTAGAAGATGTAACTCGTTTACAAATTTCAACAGGCCAAATGGCAAACGGCGCAGAAGCAAACGACGCTATTCAGGCTCTCATCGGACAAAAAAGGCAGTTGATTGCAGAGCTTCGAGAGCGCATGTACGGCCTAGACATGTCAGATACTACAGGAGCAAAAGAAACCTTCTATACATTTGTGAACGCAGCAATTCAAAACACAGAAAAGTCTATAGATGAGCTTACTTCTGTAAAGGAAGCAATTGCTATCGATGGTGTTGAGCACGTTCTAGGCAAGGTTATGGGAAATAGAACTAGCATTATTGGTGGAAGGCTCAACGATATTGACACAGTTCCTCAGAGTTTTGAACAAGCCATAGCCGTTGCCCAAAAACACAAGATTCAACTCGATAAAAACCTAAATCTTCCTGATGAGGAGTTTGCAGGAGTTGCAGTGCAAATCGAAGAGGCTACGGCACAGGCAGTCAGTGCAACAGCAAAAAGAATAACGTCTGAGCTTTCAAGCGTAGATGCTGCACGGCTAAAAGTAAAAGACTACACAGAATCTTTGGAAGTAGAAAAGGTAATTGCACAAGGCGCACGGGAACCTGTTGCTTTAGGTAGTGCCGCAACTCCCGGAGACTTGGCGGCTGTTCTCTTTGAAGCGGCGCACGGAACTCAAAAGGCAGTTGTACAAAAACAGTTTGCTTCTCTTGGTACAGCCAGACAACCCGCAACCTTTTATATTCCAGATAATCAGGGGGGGTTTGCACAAGTCGGGCAAGGCTCTGCTCAAGCGTCCGTTACCGATGTGTTTCAAACTCTATTTGGTCCTAAAGCAACCCCTTCAGGAGTAGTGTCCCTAGAAGCACTTCGCAAAAAAGGTCTAGCAGCAGGCGATAAGAATCTGCTAAAACAGACCTTCGAGGAATTTGCAGATCAATTCTTTCTTATTAAAAAGGGTGAGGGAGAGACTTTAGATGACGCGGTTAACAACTTAGTTGAAGCTATTTCAAATCAAGACCCCAGCTTTATAGTAAAGAAAGGTGAAAGCAAAAAGCTTCGCGCTATGGAGTGGGTTATTGACGATGCTGCCAAGCAGAACGCTTCTCTTCCAGACGCATTCCGAATATCAGGTAATCAAATTCTCGAACTTGAAAAATCTTTGAGAACAGTTGCAAATACACAACGAATGATTGCTGACGTAGACACCAGAAGTCAGGTATTAGGTGCCGTAAAGATGCTACAGGATCATCTATCCAAAATGGAATTTACTGACGTTTCTGGAAGAGTTCTTCCTAATACACAACTTCATATTCGTCAGGTTTCTCAGGCTGGAGAAGAAAACTTCGTTCCTGTTAATCAAGTTCTAAGCGACGCAAAACTCAACTGGGGATCATTAAAGAGTAGATGGTACGATCCACAAAAAGGCAATCCTATTCCTGAGTGGATGGCTTGGGGAGAAAGGAATGTTGAAGAGGTTACAACAGAAGACATTCTTGGTGTCAAGCTTCCTGTTGCTCCACGAGAGTGGCTAAACATAAATCAAATCCAAAACAAAACCCCAGAAGAACTCGTTACATTCGTACAAGGAATAGCAAAAGCAATTGGGACTCGTTTACCAGCGTATGGCACAAATGCTCCTCGTTATGTGTTCATGGAAGGAACGCCCTCAACACAAGCATTCACTGACATCTTACAAGCACAGTTATCGTCACATCTTGTAAATAAAGGGGAAGGTCTGACTCTCAGCGAGGCTATGGCTAAACTAAGACCCCTTGAGGATACCTTTGTTATCACTATGGACAACGGACAAACCCGTCCTATGTTTACTGTAGACAAGCTCTTTGATGACGGGGCTGGTACATTTGGTGCAAAGTCTATAGGAAAAGCAAATTACGACGCATACATGAATGAGGCAGAAAAAACAGTCCAGACAGCCGCCCGTGAAGCGACAAAACCCGTTACAAAAATGATCGAGGATACTAAAAAGCTTCAGTCTCTTTTGCAACAGCTAGAAGGACGTTCCACACCAATGAGCCAGCTAGGTAGTAGGCTGATAGAAATGGGACCTGTCGAACTAGAAAAAATTAAGGTGGGCTTGAGAAAGGCACTTGGAAAAGACGTAACCGACGAACAAGTCAACGAGGTCTTTGCAAACGTATACTTGGATTACCTTTCATCAACAGCCTTTAGAGACACCGGAAGACAAGTAGTCGGTATGGGAAGAGCCGTAAAGGGTGAATCCATACTCGTAGGGGAGTTCGATGTTTCTCACAAGGCTATAAGAGATGCTATCGGCGCAGGGGATGAAGAAAAAGCTGCAATGATAAAATCAATGATCGGTGAAAAAAGATACCGGATTTGGGACTCAGCATCTAGGTTGCTTGCAGAGCTAGAGGGCGATGCCGCTGCTCGAATATCAATCAACGGTATTCCTAAAGCCTTGAGCGTAGAGTCTTACGCCAGTCGGCTGTATGCTTGGCAACGAGGTGCAGTCGGTTTGCGATGGATTGGTACAGAATCTTTGATTCAAACGGGACGAATAAGAGGCTTCAACATGCTTCGTGCAGCTATGCTCGATCCTGAGTTTGGAACCTACTTCCTAGAAATGATACGGACAGGAAAACCCTTTAAGCCAGAGCGAGAGGTTGGTTTTCGTAGAGCGTTGGCTGCAACGATGGGATGGCAATCAAGCTACCTGCAAGCCGCGCACGGTGAAAAGACTTTCCAAGACTACTATGGAAGAGAGTACACTCTGAATCCGTCTATGGATACCCTAATGAGAGACGGTCGGCCTACTTCTATAGTAGCAGGACCAACACGTGCACAAGAAGCCCGACTCAGAAAAAATCGCGGAATAAAACCACAACAAGAAACACCTCCACCTTCTACTCGTAAGCTATTTGCTGGTCCGACAGCTTACGACGCTCTCAAGCGTCAGTACCGTACCTTGCGAGGAGAGGTGTTAGGAACTGGAGATGAAACACAATGAAACAATATAACAACGGCCCTCGCAAGGGAATGATGTACGGCGGTACTCCTCGCAAACCGATGATGTACGGCGGTATGGCAAAGAAGCCTCGCAAAAAAGCACAGATGGGTGGCATGATGACCACGACTCCGGCGCAACAAAACCAACAAGCTGCCGGTATGAACACCATGCCTATGCAGCCCATGAATATGCAACGTATGGCAGAAGGTGGTAAGACCTTCCCTGATCTGACAGGCGATGGCAAGGTTACCAAGAAGGACATCTTGAAAGGTCGTGGTGTTAAAATGATGTACGGCGGAAAGGCAAAGAAAAGTGGCTACTAAGTACGTCAATGCCCCAAAAGGCTACCACTGGATGAAACAGCGGAGCGGGGAGTACAAGCTAATGAAAAACCCCTCTACCGGCTACAAGCGGCACAAGGGGTCATCAATTCGTGCAAGATTTCAAGTAGAAAAGGTGCACAGTAAAACTAAATAAACTGTCTGGATTTCTCCATGACATCATCTGCGTTACTTCGCAGATACCTCAACAGGGATGCTATTGAGTGTGCACCTTCATACTCTGGCATCCCTTTGTTCATTGTAGATTCGAATAAATCAGGCGGTACACCGTCGTACCCCAACTCAACATTACCATCCTGTTTCATATAAACAGTGAATTGAAATAGGTTAGCTTTGTGCTGCTTCTTTGCCATTGACGTTCTCTAGTTCTTGTATTGCTAGGTTATAACAGTCGGCTCTAAATGTGAAACCGTTAGTCGGATCGACATCCCCTCTGTTGTATCGTGTAGCTTTCTTATAGAAGTTATCCTTTGATACCTCTCCAAGAATCCAAGCCTTGCTATGGTCGGTCAATATACGAACGAACACGTAGCTGTCGCAGTCTTGCTTGGATCCATGTGCTGCAACAGAGCAGTCGTAGTTAGGTGAAGGCGTGGTATTACACCGCTTTGTCTTTACATCGACACGTCGGTTTCCTACCAGAAGGTCAAAGTCCTTGTTGTTGACAGGCTCACCGCCAACGTACTCTTCAACAATTATTTCGCCGATTGCCCCTACCACATTACTAAGACTGCCCGTGATGCTGCCCTGTAAATTTCCTACAGAGGCAGCTTTCTTTTTAGCACGAGCAATAATATCAGGCGTTATCTTGATTTGTATCAACAGACTCTTCCTTTACAGACGAAACCAACATGCTAGTGAAT
>Ga0222716_10003449_pt1 | contig 12636 bp, 7 predicted proteins | sample C33_13DmetaG_FD_165044 | JGI IMG/M metagenome (GOLD analysis project Ga0222716, IMG submission 165044) | Estuarine water microbial communities from San Francisco Bay, California, United States - C33_13D | ecosystem: Environmental > Aquatic > Marine > Unclassified | place: USA: California... | reverse complement strand
GTAAACCCTGTGTCTCCAATGTTTTTTTTGAAAGCAGCAACTTCTTTTTTGTCGTCTACTTTAAAGTATTTTTTCTTGCTTGGATTTATATGATCTCTTAAAGGCTTTAATATTGTTTTTGTTTTTACTTCATTACTTCCTTTTTCAAGGTATTGGTAAGTAAACTCCATATGTTGTTTATTACCTATAAGAACAGGCTTGTAATAGCTTTGTAAGTCTATTTGCTTGGCTGATTGCTTTGGAACAGCAGCAGACCCTTTTTTCATAATACTACCAGCTACCGCTGGTTTTCCATCAACATCAACAGCCCCTCCATCAATATCGGCTTGTGTTGCAACTACATCAGGAACCGCAGGTATTGCGTCTCTTGCAGGTATGTAAGTTGGCCCACTAGAGTAAGCTCCGTTAGAAATATCTTTAAACCAGGTTCGATCAAACTCAGCTAAAGTTAATCCAGAATACCCTTCTTTTTCTTGCTCTGCTATTATTGCATCTCTTTGTTCTTTTATTATGGTAGGTAATTGACCTATCATACTCATCTCTCCTGTTATTGCTGCAGATTGCGCAACCACTTCGCTTCTAGAAATCTCTCCATTTCTATTAGCTTGTTGTAGTTCCATTAATTTAGATCTCGCATCAGAACCAGCTTTAGCCCAATACGAATCCATGTCCTGAATACCTGTAGCTACAAAATCCGTTGCTTCACCCAATGCTTTTGATTGAACTCTTCTCTCCTCCCTAACCTTGTCTCTTACTTTCTGTACCTGTGCCTGACCAGCTAAAAACAATTCTCCAATAGATCCGTTTTCGCTTTGTACTGGTTTAACTAAATAACCTCCTCCGTATGCCATTTTTATGAATTACTCGTTTGTTTTTTTACTTTTTTTTTTCATACCTAACTGAAACATTCCCATTGGGTCAAACCCAGCATCTGCATTTGCAGATTCTTGTCCAATACCAGCACTCATAAGCGTTTTAGAGAAGTTTGTTATTGCTGATGATTTTTGTTGTTCCCCAGCAGCAACTTGAGCTTGTAGGCTAGCAACTTCATTCTTTTGTCTTTCCTCCAGCATAGACCTTCTCATCTGCTCATCTTGAACTCTAATTTTATCAGCCTCAAACATTTGCTTGCTCATGTTCCCATAAAGGGTTTGTTCTTGAGCTCCTGTTGTCTCTTCTCCAGCAGTAAGCATTGCTAACATATTTCCCGCGTCTCCGCCTGACATAGCAACATCTGCAAATCGTTCTTTATTCTGTTGTATCTTATTTAAAGCGTCTTCTTCTAGTTTTAAAGAAGGAGCTAAAGCATCTGCCGCCCCAGTCTCTAAGCCTTGCCACTGAAACTGATCTAATTTTCTTCTACCCTCTGCAGCTGCTTTGGATCCGCCAAGAAAATTCACAACAGAACCAGCTGCTCCACCCACTAATCCTAATGTTGTTAATAAAGCCATTTTTTATTCTTTTTTAGTTATACAAATATACGAAATTTACATATAGCTCTTCATTACCTCACTGTTTACAGAATAAAGCTCCACAAAACCAGTAAATTGATTTACAAGTTTAATTGTAGAATGATATCCTCTTAATCCAAATGATTCTGAGCTAGGGTTTTTTGCAACGAAACAAAAATCATTCACAGACGGTGTATTTGTTGATATTGTTGTTGTTATAATATTTCCATTTATAGAGTCAATACCGCCTATTACCAAAGAAGCTCCGTTATTAAAATACAACGCATCTCCTCCTACGCCATCTACATTATTTGCTGTTATTTGATTTGGTATATCACTTGTAAATCTATAATTATTAGTACTAGGAATAGATTGTAAATTTCCTAATCCAATAATAGATAGTTCATTAAAATCTAAAACACTAGAAGAATGTCTCCTAATGTATCCATATTTAATACCCTCTTTATCTTCAAACTTTAAATTAGACGAACTGCCTATTTTACCAGACTCTAACTCTGAATTTAATGTCGCGTACCAGTTTGTATTATTAGACTCTAGTCCAATAGTTTTAAAAACCTTAACCGTAGAAGGTTCTTTATTAATAGATACAGTGACGCTACACCCATAATTAGTTCCATAAAAATTGGTTCTAGTTTCGTTATCTTCATGAATATAAACATTACCGTTTTTAAAGGTATAAAAGCGATTACCTAAACGCTCCATCCACTCAGGTTCATATGAGTGAAAAGACGTCCAGCCTTTATTTATTTCGTCATATGTTATTGTTACTTGGTTTGTATCTACTGTGCTCATTAATCATCTATTATTCTAGGCCAATCTAGAGTGTTATTAGGATCAAATCCTAAATTATCTAAAGCCTTGGTTACGTGGTATAAGTAATAATACTCCCATTTATCAAACCTTCCTACTAATGGAGCTGGTTTAAACGGAGCTTGAGAGTCATCAGGAGTTCCTGATCCAATTGTATCTTCTATGTCATACTCGAAAGTGAATGTACCTCCAGAGGTGCTTAAATCGCTTAATCCATTAGTTCCGCTATATTGCCCAGTTCCTGTCTCGACAGCAGTCATTAAATCTTTGAAGTCTCCAGAACCGTCTACTTGAAAAACTATACCTCTATAAAAAGTAGAGTTTGTAGAATTTAATGTAGACACTCTAGATCTTAAATTTGCTACATCTGTATTATAAGTAGATGTTCTAGTTGTGTTTATATCCCAACTACCTCCATGGTAAACAGTACTCGCTTCATCTTGGAAAATCATAAAAATAACATTTTCAGCATCGCTAGGAAACGAGTTTAAACTTCCTGTAGTTATATAATCTTTTAAATCTGGATCAGTTAAAGCAGCTAAAGTCCTTTCATTAGTCCAGTTATATGTTTGGTCTCTCAATATAACATGAGAATCATAGGCATTACTTCCATTTGTAGAAGCGTCAGTGTTTCCGTTTCCTGCAGTCTCTCCTGTAGCGTATAAATCTTGCAATACGGATTTTAATGAGTTGTTTCTCATTTGTTGTAAAGCATTCTCAGAGTTGTCCATAGAACCACTGCTATCAAAATAAATATAGATATAAGTGTTTTCGTTAATAGATAAAGCTTCTGTTGCTAAAGTTGCTGTTGCAACACAATCACCTCCCCTTGAAACTTGATATGTAATACTATCATTTAACCCTTGACCAGCTGTGTGTGTATATTGAATAGATGTTGATGGGTTTCCTGAAACAACTACCGCCGTTCCATTTGTCGGAGGATCAACAATAGTTAAAGTATATGGACTAGGAACCGTATCATTTGCTATAACATTTACAGTTACAGTTCCTCCATTAGTAATTCCTGTTATACTGTCATCAACTAAAACAGGTAAAGCGTCTTTATAATTCCACACTAAATAAATATTGTCGTCAGCAGAGCTTTCTGTAAAAGTAAATGTAATAGAATTCTCTTCTTGCGTAGAGGTTTCTGTATTTGTTACTGTAGGATACGTTGCTTGTGCGACTACCTGAGAAGCTGTTAAATTAGTTGCTGCAGACACTAAATAACCTAATGTATTACAACTATTAAAATCTCCTGTATGATACCCTATTTGCTTAAATGAAGATATTGTCACAGAGTCAGTTGTTGCTGGAACGTATGCTGTTCCTGCTACGTCTTCAAAGAAAGTAAATTTTGTTAATTCACTTGCATCGAAAACATCTTCGTCCTCATAAAAAGAATTTGAGTTTACTTTAAATCTATTTGTTATAGATTGATTAGCTTCGTCTTGATCATTTACAACAACAAGGTAAACTTTTCTTGTTTGTGCAATAGGACAAGTATGTGTTATTGAAACGTTTTGACTAACCGTAGAACTTATAGTAACCACAGCTATGTTTGTTACATCTAAATCAGAATTAGAAACATCTATATTAACGCTTCCTGATGTGCCAGACCCAGTAAATGTAGAGCCTCCATAAGCAACAGAAATAGAAACACTAGAACCTGCTGAAAATTGTAAGACCGCTGTACCCGCATAAGAACCTACACTTAAATTGTAGTTGGTTGATATATTCGCATAAACATATTGGTTAAGAATAGACGCGCAATCGTATTCAGGCGTGTTCACAATCATTTCTGACTGATTCATTGATAAAACATATTGATGGTTTCTTGGGTCTATTCCTCCTATATTAAACTTATTTTTAAATCCATATAAAGTGTTTTTAAAATAAGACTTCATTCCGTAATAAGATATAGGTGTTAACCCATCTTGTCCAAGCCTTAGCACTGTGCCTCTTGCGGCGTCTGTGAAATACATGTTTCCACCATAATTTGCAAAACTTTCTGGATTTATAGAAATACCATATTCTCCACTATATGCAACATCTTGTCCAAGAACTTTTTCAATGGTTGTAAGAGATGCGCTGCCGTCAGAAGAATGAACCAAGCTTTTACCATACAAAACTTTAGAAACTCGATCTTCTTGAAATACAATTAAATCTGTTTCTCTAGCAAATAATTTTTGAATAGATCCATATTTAGCATCCATTTTTTTAGTTATTCCCCTTCTATTGTTAAACTCATTTAATGAATTATATGTGCTGTTTTCGTTATAAGCTCCTGAATAAGTAAGCGTTGTGGTGTTGTATATTTTTTTATATCCATCAAGCAACGAAAGGTTAGGTCTTAAGTCAATATTATATATTGGAGCTAATCTTTCATCTCTAACTTGAATACTCTCTACTCCGTTACCAAAAGAAAAACAATTTCCTGTTGTTAAATTTACTATTGCTGATTGAGAATTTGTTTGATCCTGAGCATTACCTTCATGAAACCCATTTACAACATCAAAAGTCTGCTCTGTTTCATAATAGATATCGCTATCTAAATCCATAGGATCTGTTTCGAAAACCAATAAACCATTAACAAGTAATAACTTTATCTCTACATCAATATAACCCCTCTCTAAAGCTCTTGTAAACTCTGTAGTTCTAACATTTAATAAGTGTCTAGTAGCTGCTCCGCTTCCTGTTTTAGAAAAGGTAAGCTGAAATTGATTATCAGGGTCGTCATAATATGGTTGACCTTGTGGTTTTTCCCATGACGTTTCAGCAATCATAAATTTTTCTAAAGCAGACACAAGGGCATCTCCAGAATAATTAGCACCAACAGCATAAGATCTTTCAAAAAATTTAGAATCATTGTTGTCAGAATCAGCACCCTCCCAGGCATCAAATCTAAAGCTAACAGTTGACCCAGTGTTTATATCTAAATTAACATAATTAGAACCTTCTTTTACTTGAGATATTCCATATTCAGATTCTTTAGGTACAGTCGCGTTAGCATATCCATTTCTTCCTAATCCCCATCTTATTTTACCACTGTTTTCGTATGTAGCAAAATTATTAGGATTGAAATCCATTGAAAAACCAACTGGCTTAATTTTCATGTAAACACCTGCTATCTCCTTAATAGGCTCATCGGCAGCGTCTACGTTGTTCTCTATCCAGCCTTCATTAGAAGCGTTCTCTGTAGACTGATCTATATCTAAAGCGTTCTTTGTTTCATACGCAAGAACCTTTACTTTAACTTCTTTTATCAAAGGCCCATTATCATCAGATTTTACAATTAAGTTTGTCCCAGCTTCAACTTTATCAATGTTGTTACCAGTCATCAAAACCCAACGATAAACACCATCTTCATAAAATATCGTACTGTAAACATTATAAAATTTATCTCTATTAGATTTTATAAAGAATTTATATCTATCAGCCCAATATGGAGCAAGATGATTTATAGTTATTTTAGCTCTATTCAAATCAACAGAATTCTCTACAGGCACAAATATCTCCGAAGAATTATATCCAGAAGTATTAGAAGCTGGTATAATAGAAGAATACCTACCGTCTTTATCTAAGTAAACCAATCCAAATTCATAACTTCTATTGCTTTTTAAAGACAAGTTTGAATTTGTTTCTCTAACATAAAAAGATGATTCTGTTGTAAATTTAAAAGGCTCCTCTATATTTGTAAAGTTTACATCAGTTGTATCTCCTGGTGTATTATCCACTTTATGAATTATAGAAGGAGCTAATAATGTTATCGTGTTTGTTGTTGTTGATTCTAAAGAAAAAGAACCATAAGTGATTGAAACGTTATCAGGAGGTGTTGTTGTTGTAACTAGAGTTGAGAAATTATTTGATAAAGCAGTTATAAGCTCCTCAAAGTCGTTTGAAGATGAAAATTCTTGAGCATTATTATAACTTTCTGTTAATTCAACTGCATTGTCTCCTACAAAGTCTCCATTAAAATACACATTTGGAGCTGTACCCGCTTCGGCAGACTCTAAAGATAATCCCAGAAAAACAGAATATCCCTTATTTAAATCAAAATTAGAGAAATCTAAAGTAAATAAAGTTTGGTTTGAGTTTAAAGAAGATGTTCCTTCGTATCCATCTTGAGATAAAGACACCTTTTCAGCTGTATAATCTATTTTAATTTTTTCATCCTCTCCTTCTACTCTAACTAAGTCATATTGCTTTGTTATATTCCCATATACAACTCTGTTTTGTATAAAGTCTTGAGCTTTAGCTGTTAAAGGAACGTCGTCATATATCCTACCCAACTCATCATCAGGTAGAGCTCTGTATATTTTTTTATTACTAAAAGAATAAGTTTTTTCTGTTTCGTTTTGATACCCTTTTTCTTTCTTATTTAAGTTTTCTATTACAAAAATTAAATTAGAGTTAGGGTTTTTAAAGCATATCTGTATATCTGTGACTCTTTTGTCTCCAGTATTAAAACCTATTCTATACGCGTTAAATAAATTAAGCATAGACAGATTTTCCATTGTGTTATAATCTAATCTAAACTTTGTAGATGGTGTAAATTGATAGTCTGTAAATGAAGATAACGCAGAATACTCTCCGTCTAAATATTTATACCTGTAAGAAAAAGCAAAATACTGTTCTTTTACAGCATTCTCTGTAACTTGAGCCGTACTATAAGGAGTAACTGTAGGTGCTTTTTTAGGTGGTTTTTTGTATAAGTTTATATCTTCTTCTATAAAGTTATTTACTCCATACGTTTTAGCTCTTTGTATGTTAATACACCTAGGAGGATTATATCCGTCTGTCCACAATAAAAGATTTTGGTTAGTAGATGTGTTGTAAACAACATTAGCTCCCGTAACCTTATAATATTCATTGAAGTTTAAAACTTGATCGTTTGCACTTCTTGTGTCTTGAAGTAAAACAGACATGGTTGCTGTCTCTGAATTATATTCGTATACAAAAGAATGATTTAAGGAATTTACAACAAACCAATATATTTTTTCTCCTACCTCATCTGAAACAGATCCTATACATATAGGGTTATTTGCTTCAGAGATAAAAGTTAATTTAGTGTTTCCTTTTTCATTTTCAACTGCACCAGCATCAGAACCAGCTGTATTAACAACTCTAACATTTAAAGCGTCAATATACTCTCCGTCAGGAACAAGTCTCTCATCAAAATCCTTGTTCATTTTTCCTTTTGAAAAGGTGTTTTGTATTTTCATATTACTTTATCCACTTATCACGACCTCTCAATATTTGAGTTAATTCGTTTAGTTTTATTGAATTTAATCTAATCTTAGCATTTCTTAGTGAAGCTGATGATTGTTTAGAAGCTCTTCTAACAATATACTCTTGTACTCCAAACTTTGATTTTAATATTGTTGATTGCAGGTAGTCATACATAAAAGTTTCAGCTAACTTATGAACTTTTATTTCACTATCAGACAACCCATAAACTCCATCAGAAACATATTGTATAATAATATTTTCTTCTTGAAGATTAGAGCTAAATAAAATCATACCTAAGTTTTTATCTATAAGATAACTTCCGTTGCTGTTTGCTGTAGAAGTATCCATTCCAAATCTTTTTCCTTTAGACAGCTTCCCTGTGCTTCCTAGACCATCTGGCCTCTTGTTTCTCCAATTAGTTTCTATTACTGGAGTACCAGTTAATGCATTTCCGTTAGAATCTAGTAAAATGTTTTTTTGAGCACTATTATCTTGTAAATAAGATTTAGTTATTTTTGAATTAAAATTCTGAACTATGTCATGTGTTGAGCCATCTGAACCTACATATGAAACTTTCACAAGGCTTACAAAATCATGTGGTAAATGCATTTGTAGTGTTTCAGGAACTTGAGCTTCAAAGCCTAAAATCTCTCTTAATGCATCGTAATGAATTTCCTGTAACCCTCTTTTTGCGTGAAAAACTACTTCATTTCGATCAACTTTATTAATCACCTTATCATCACCAACATAGCTTAATAAAAAATTATTTATAATATCCTCCAATAAAAGATATTGATATGTTCCCCAATTATCATTAGTTGGAGTATTCCCGTCGTTTTGATAATATTGAGATTGCGTTAAGTCTTGTCCAATTATAGGCATAATCTATGAGTTTTGTTTTTGATATTCGATACCTTCCATTGCTGTAGTTGCCTGCACAACATCATTTTCCCTAATACTCAGTCCTGCTAATTTACATATTTTTATAACAAGAGATGTTTCATCAGAAGAAGGTATTTCAAAATCAGTTGAAGAATCTGAGTTATAGACAGGATCACTGTTTATTGTGTTGTATCCCCAAACAGGATCTATAGGTTTTCTTACATAATTACACATTAAAGGTGGTTCTGCACCTTGTGGAGTTTGTGCTGTATAATAAATACTAAGAGGTCTAACAAAAATATTTGAACCATTTCTTTTATAGATAGGATAAGTTATAGAAGGAGCTGTAAGGTTGCTACTGTTTAACATATCAAATTTAGAAGTAGGAACTCCTTGAGCAATTTTTCCTTTATATGTTATGTTTATTAATTTATATAAATTTGATGGTAAGCTAAAATAATCTGTCTCTCCTCCAGGAGAAGGATCTGTAGAAAACTCTGTATCAATATAATTTAAAACAGAGCTGACCGTAAATATGTCAATTTTATTTTGAATTTGAGACACGGTATCTCCATGCCCTATTGCTTTTTTTCTAGAGTTTTGTAGTTGTACTGCTTTTGAATAATCAGAAAAATACTGTTCAAATATTTCTAATTGAGCTTGCTTTGCAAAATAATTATACTCTAAAGGAGCAATGTACCCTCTATTGTCTTTATTTAATAAAAATAAGACTGTGTTTCTTACACTGTTAATCATGGGATATATTTTTTACAAAAGTACAAAAAAAAAGAGGTCGCAAATTGCAACCTCCTTCTCTCCTTTAACAGTAATTGGTTAGTTTTATAAACTATTTGTGATTTTTTGTAAAACATCCAAACCTTCATCTGTTTTGAAAAACAAAGCTAATCCACTATATACGTTTTCTCCGTAAGGAACAACGATAACTTTTTGGCTTTTCTTGTCTCCCCATACAACTGTTCTGTTGTCAGATTTAACATGAAGTATACCCATCTCTACAGCTCTAACTGCAAGGTTTCGAAGTTTTAAATTTTCATCATTTAAAAGATCCATGAATTCTTCTGGATTATTTCCCGCCCAGATTATCATATCTCTTTTTAATTCTGATGAGGTCATTAAAGATATATTGCTTTTACCTTTTAAAACAACTCTTGCGATTGCTTCTAGGTCATTAATATCTAAATCTTTAGCTGCTATTTGAGCATCTAACTTACTAGCCATTGTTTCAACTTGTTCGCTTGCGTCTTTTTCTTTGTCAAACTCTTCGAATTTAACACCAAACGCAGGATGTATCATTAAAAACTTTTGTAAATTCATTTGTGATGAATCAACAACTAATTTACCATCTTGGAAAATTATTGGCTGTAATGTAGCTAATCCATCTTGTTCATCAACAAAAGGAGTAACTTGATTTGTGGCCCATCTCAAAGCTCTGTTTAATCCACTATCATTAAATGTAAGTGGTTTTGATGCCGTGTGTTTTACAGCGATCATATGTCTTATTGGTGTTCTATTGCTTGTTAAAATGAAAACCCTAGTTTTTGGTTGCATATTAGGGAAAAGACCAGAATAGCCTTTTTTAGTAGTTTTTGTTGCCATTATATTAAAAATTAAATTAAATTAAAAAAAAGAGGGCATCCATAAGACACCCTCTTTAAAGGTATTATTGCATCAATATGAAATTGTTTGCTCCCATAACACAAAGTGCTCTTTCTGATAAGAAATGTACTTCCATGTTATCTTTATCTGTAGTAGATGCTCCACCAGCAGATCCAGTTACCCAAGACTTATACTTTCTGTCCTCAGTAGCAGACTGACGGTAACGAACATGTAAGAATGGTCGTTTAGCGTTTTGTCCTAATACCTGGTCATAGATAGTAGTTGTCCCAGCAGGAACCATGATTCCGTCAATACCACCAATGTTACCTCTTGTAGTAGCATCGTTTAAGTATTTCCAGTCAGACTTATAAAAGTCATATCCAATTCTAAATCCAGTAAATCCTAGATTTAAAGCCATATCCTCGTCGTTATCAAATAAACCATAAGAACTTGTAGAAGCTCCAGAGTTGTTTTGATCAGCTAATACTCTGTCAATTTTGAAAGAAGTATCTCTGTTTACGAAAAGTACATTTTCTTGAATTGCACCTTCTTTATCAAGAACTTTAGCAAAAGCCTCAAGGTCATCTCTGTCTGTGATATCTCCTGAAGAAGTGTTTCCTCCATTTTCGATTTCATAGAAAAGACCTTTTGTACCTTTGTAACCTGCAGCTAAAGCAGCAGATCCAGCAGCAGCTGGTTCTCCTTCTACCATTGAAGTTTCAAGGTAGTCTTCGAATCTTAATCTTGTTTCGTGCTCAGATTTTAAATACCATAAGTATCCAGAAGCTCCGTTTTCAGTAGTTACTTCTACCCATCCAACGTGTGCTAATTCAGAACCACTAACTTCATACTTGTCTTTGATGATGATAGGGTTGTTTTCTTTAGCTTCAAAATCAGCTTGCAAAGATCCAACCATTCCGTTAGTTCCTTTTTTAAATTCAGAACCGAATACAAAGATTTTTACAGCGTCATTTGCAGAAAAAGATCCTGTACCTGTCACCATATCAGCTAATGAATAAGGTGCTACCTCAACAGAGTCAGCCGCACTTGCGTCTGTAACTAAAGCTTTTACTTGTATAGATCCAGCAGCATTAGATACGATAATCGTTTGATTTGTTCTAAAGTTGTGTCCTGTAACTGCTACAGTGTTTCCATCAGTAATTGTTCCTGATCCTTGTACATGTAATCTTCCTTGCTCAGTCCATTTGATTAAATCAGAACTAGATGGAAGTTCAGCTCCTACCATTCTTAAAAAAGAAGCGATAGATCTGTTTCCGTATTTTTCAAATTCTTTCTCATACAAGTCAGGCATGAATTGTTGTGCGAAAGTATAGTCAGCATTGCTAAGGTAGTTTGAGTTTTGTAACCCCTTAGATGGTGCTGGCGTAAGAGAAGTAGAACCTCCTAAGGTTCCGTTTCCTCCAAATGTTATAGTTTGTGCCATTTTTTAGTTTTTTAAATAATTTAACGTTTTTTGATTTTTAATCCAGAACTAAAATTTCCAGAGTCTTGTAAGACCTTGAATTTAGTTCCTGTTGTCGAAGAATCAACTTTGCTTCTAACATCCATATTAATATTCTTCCCGTCTTTAACAACTTCATTTACGGCGTCAGATTTACCTTGGTCGTAAAAGAATTTTGCATACTTTTCAGGATTCATAGCTATATCCATAGCTCTATGGTAATCAGCAGCGCTTTTCAAAGAGCCTTTCTCATCAATGTGTTTTGAAATAAAATTGTTAAGGTTACTGTTTTTCTCCATAACATCTTTAGAGTCTTTAGGTTGATAAACAAGACTTTTTTCTCCTACATTGAATTCAAAACCTTTGAAATCGTCATTGAATAGTTTTCTTGTTTTTTCGTCAAAGACAGCACGTTGATTATCTTGAATCTCTTTGTTTTTTTTAGATTCTTCTTGGTACTTATTATAATTACTAAACGCCTCTTTATATTCATCAGGTACATTCTCATTGCTTGACTCAAGCGGAGACTTGTATTTTTCCTTTAAATCATTAAAATACTGTTTAGCTTTAAATAATTCTTTTTTCTTTTCAAGTTCTTTAACCTTCTTTTCAGAGTCTGTATGAATAGATTCTTTATATTCAAACTTTTGTTCTATTAAAAAAGCCACATCCTCATCATTGAGACCTGGATTTGTTTCTTTATAATACTGAACAAGAAGATCACTTTGATTAGCTTCATCAAAATCTTGCTGTAGCTTCATGTAATCTTTTAACCCTCTATTAGTATCTTTCTTATATTCTAGATACTTTTCAATCTCTTCAGGAAGTTTATTAACTTGTTTTTTATCCTTATTTGAAAGAACGTCTTCTAAAGAATTAATATCTAACTCATATTTATCTGTCAAATACGCGCTTAATATTTCCTCTTTAGTTTGTTTTTTATCTTGAACTTCTGGCTTTTCTTCATCTTTTGATTTAGTTTCTACCTTTGGTTCATCACCCTCTTTTGATGTTTCTTCAGTTTTTGGTTTACTCTCATCCTTTGAAGTTTCTTCAGCTTCTGGAGGTTTAGATAAATCTACTTTAAAATCTACATCACTAGATTGGTCTTTATTAGCAGAGTCACCCTTTTGGGCAAGGTCTACCTTTATTGTTTCATCA
>Ga0222716_10003445_pt1 | contig 12641 bp, 9 predicted proteins | sample C33_13DmetaG_FD_165044 | JGI IMG/M metagenome (GOLD analysis project Ga0222716, IMG submission 165044) | Estuarine water microbial communities from San Francisco Bay, California, United States - C33_13D | ecosystem: Environmental > Aquatic > Marine > Unclassified | place: USA: California... | reverse complement strand
TGCGGACGCGATCGCGCGGTGTGGGTGTGGGAGCGGTACGGGGAGGAGGAGTTCGAGTGCGCGGCGGCGCTGCACGGACACGCGGGCGACGTGAAGCGCGTGACGTGGCATCCGACCGAGGACGTGCTGGTGAGCGTGAGTTACGACGAGAGCGTCCGGGTGTGGAGAGAGGACGCGGATGGGGACGATTGGACGTGCGCGCAGGTGTTGGGGGGGGAAGATGGGTCGCACGGGGAGGGACACGAGGGGACGGTTTGGTGCGCGAGCTTTGAGCCGCGAACGCTGGACGACGGATCGCGCGGGACGCGGTGCGTCACGTGCGGAGGCGACGGGGCGCTGATCGTGTGGAACGGGCGTGGGTTTTGTGACACGGAGTTAGAGTTCGGCGCGAGGTTCGCGTGCGGGCACGATCGCGCGGTGCTGAGCTGCTCGTGGGGGAAGAATGGCGTCGTCGCCGCGGGAGGGGGGGATAATTCTATTCGCTTGTACGCCGAGATCGATGGAACTTGGCGGGAGATAGTGACCGTGGAAAACGCGCACGACGACGACGTGAACGATGTCCAGTGGTCTCCGCACGATTCATCCCTCCTGATGTCCGCCTCGGACGACGGAACGGTCAAGACGTGGCGGTTCGCGCCGTAGCGAGACCTCGTGAACGCGAACGCCTTGTAGTCACAAAAGTCCATCGCACCATCGCGCCCAGCCTCACGCGTGACACGACCCGCGCACGTATCTCACGGACGAACACTCCGCGATGCACCCGTTCGAGTACGACACCCCGTTTTCGCCGCACACCGGTTCGAAAACCTGCGCGCACGCCGTCGCGCACTCAAACGAAGGATTCCGAAACCGCGTCGGGCTCGCGCACGCGCCGTCCACCACGAAATTCGCCCGCGCGTCCCTTCCGAGCAATCCTCGCGCGAACGCGCAGTTCGCCCAGCACTTGTTCGCGTACGTCGCCTCCCCGTTCGCCGCGCACACCGGCGCGAACGCCTCGTCGCCGCACCCCGCCCTGCACGCGTCCAGCGCGTTCGCGACCGCGTCTCCCGTCCCCGCCGTCACCGACACCGGCGCCAGCGGTCGCGCCGGCGTCGATCGCGCCGGCGTCGCGCGCGCGCGCCGCGCGTCGCCGAAGAGCAGCAGCGCCAGCAGCTTCAGCGCCGTCGACATGTCCGCCTGTGCGGCGCGCCGCCGTGCGCGCGCCGAACGTCGATTCGTATCTCGAGATCCGTGTTTGAAACGTCACCCGTCGACGTCCCGCGCGCGCGCGCCGCGCGCGGCGACGGATCGCGACGCGCGCGCGCCCGAGCGCGCTCGATCGCGCGCGACGCTCGATCGCGCGTCGCCTCGAGCGCGTCGCGACCTCGCGAGCGATGCGCCGCGCGAGCGCGAGCGCGATGACGACGCCCCGGGGGTACGAAGCATCGTCGAACGCGCGTCGTCAACGAACGCCGACGACGCGACGCGACGACGACGACGGATGGTTCGCGTCGTGGACGACGAAAGCGGAACGCGCGCATCGCGACGACGACGACGACCGCGCGGCGCTGGACAGCGCGTGGGGCGGGGCGCGAGGGAAGACGCGACGCGCGAGGGACGACGACGGGACGCCGAGCAAGACGCGGGACGGCGCGACGGCGGCGGCGACGCCGGAGGTCGCGCTGGGCGCGGTGGACGACGCGATCGACGCGATGATCGTGAAATCTATCGGGGCGACGTCGGCGGCGGTGTCGGCGCTGACGCGAGGGGCGAGCTATCTCGGGGAGGTGTTCGACCGCGCGGCGGATTCGTGGGACGCGAACGACGGGAAGAAGGACGACGACGAGGGATGGACGAGAACGAAGTTTGCGACGACGAACGCGAGAGCGGTGATGGGGAAAGAAAACGTGACGCCGCGAGCGATGACGTTCGGGGCGCGGGACGACGATTCGAGCGCGTTGGAGATTGCGGCGTTGCGGCGAGAGGTCGCCGCGGCGAAGGCGCGGGAGCGGGAGACGGCGCGCCTCGCGGAGGAATTGAAGCGTCAAAACTTGGCCCTTCAAAAGCGACAAGTCACGCGCGAGGCAAAAGCGAGTCCGGAGATGGTGGCGCTCGTCGATCAGCTTCGCGCGCAGGTGGAGGCGTTGATGAGTGAAAAGTCTTCCCTGACGCAAGAGAACAAACGGTTGCAGCGCGAAAACAGAGACTTGCACGCGTTCATCCGCACGAGCGACGGCGACGAGGAAGACGGCGACGAATCCACGGATGCGTCGAACGATCTTGGTAACTTAACTCCAGAGGAGGTTGAAAAACTTGAGCGCGAGATCGCGGAGATGGAGGCGTCTCTGGAAAACTCGACCCTCGATTACGCGGCGCAAAATTCGTCGATGGAATCGGAGAGCGCGTAGCGTTGTCGAGTTATGCCGTTTGTATTGATAACCACTTGTACGAACTTCGTCTCTATAATGTCCTAATCTACAACATGAAGTCACGTTTGATGATGAATAATTTAAACCTTGTCCCCGTCCATGCTCTCGTCCACCGACTGGCCCATGCGATCGTTCCCCATGCGCGCGATGTCGAGCGCTTCCATGTTCCCCTCGACTTGAATCGCGACGTCGATCGCGTCTTCATCCTCCGTCGCCTCGGGCGTCATGAAATCCGGACCTGCGATGGCCAACGCCGCGTCGACGGCCAACGGCGTGAGCGCCATGGACAAGATGACGACGATGACCAAAAGCTCGTCCAATCCCATCGGGAAGAGCGAACCCGTCGACCCGGAGGTGGCTTGACCGAAAATCACGAACGCGAATTCGCCGCCTTGACACAGAAAAGCCCCCGCGACGAGCGCTTCGCGCCAGGTTAAACCGACCGCTGGACCGAGGGCGGTGATGACGGCCGTCTTGCTGCCCATCAGCGTAATCGTCATAGCGAGCGCGATCGGCCAAAGGTTGAGGAATAGCGGAAAGTCAATCGTGGTACCGATGGTGACAAAGAACAAAGACAAGAATAGTCCTTTGAACGCTTGAAGCTCGCGAATGATTGTGTGCGAGTACGGCGTATCGGCGAGGATGATCCCCGCGAGAAACGCGCCCAAGGAATCGGAAAACCCAATCGCGCTCGTGGCGAAGCTAAATCCAAAGAGCACCAACAGCGACATGGCGACGAAGACGTCGTTCGTGCAATTTTCTCTACAGATGGCGCGGAAGCCAAGCAGAGCGAGTTGTCGACCACCGAACGCTAAGACCCCGAGATCGAGGAAAGACGTCGCACCACCCGCGGCGAGGATGGGAACGTCGACGCCGCCGTCGGCGCCGCCGCTCTTGAACGACTGCAACACCGGCAACAAGATGATGAACGGCACGACCGCCAAATCCTGGAACAGCAGCACTCCCAGGCTCGCGGTGCCGAATTTAGTGGTCAACATCTTACGATCGGCCAGGAGCTGCAAACCGAACGCCGAGGACGAGAGCGACAGCGCGAAACCGATGACGACGGCTTCCAAAACCGAGCTCACTTGCAACATTTCGTCGTTTCCGGGCTGGATAAACTCCAAAACCTTCGTCCCGAGCGCCTCGCCCGCGGGTAAGAGCGCGGAAGCGAACACTAAATTCACGAACAGCACTTGCGTGAGCCCGAGACCGAACGCGTACTTGGCCAAACCGCTCAACTTCTTCGACGACAACTCCAAACCCATCTCAAACAGCAAAAACTGAATCCCGAGCTCGCAAAACTGATCCACCTCTTGATTCTCGATGAACAATCCCGCGCGATTGAGCACCAAACCGATCCCCAAAAACCCCAAAACCGGGCTCACCTTCAAGCGATTGAACAGCGGCACGATGAGCACCACAGACGCGAGCAACAACCCGATGTCGACGTCGACGGATTTCAGCACCTTGGTCCACTCCTGGTCGTCGATGATCGCCCCCGCCTCCGCCTCCTTCGATATCGTGCTCGCGATGTTCTCCACGAAATACACCGGATCCTCCAGCGCCCTCACGACCTCTCCCGTCGGCAGCGCCGTCTCCGGCCTCTCACCGTTCAGCAATCCCATCGCGTCCTGCGCCAGCGCCACCGCGCGCTTGACGAAGCTCAGCGGCGTCACCCCGCTCTCCGCGTCGATCCTCGGCGCCAGCGCCTCGAACGACCGCGCCGTCGCGTCCATCACCACCGTCGGCATCTTCGCGTGCGCCGCCAAATCCGCCCCGTGCGCTCGCCACGCCGCCGCGAGTCCGTCGTCGTCCGTCGCGTGCCTCGCCGCCGCGAGCGCCGCGTCGGCGATATCCGCGAGCGCGCGTCGCGTCGTCGCCGCCCCGCGCCCGTCCCGCCCGTCGCGCCGCGCCGCGCTCCTCCGCGACGCGCGCGCGCGGCGCGACGTCGATCGACGCGCGCGCTCGAGCGCGCATCGCGTCGCGCGCGCGCACCGCGACGTCGACGGCACCGCGTCGCCGCGCATCGTCGCGGTGACGTCGGCGAGCGCGACGCGCCGTCGCGCGCGCGCGCCGCGGAAGCGCGCGACGCGCGGCGCGCTCGCGACGCGCGACGCGCGCGACGCCTCGATCGATCGCGCGCGTCGATTCGCGACGATTCGCGACGACGACGCGCGCGTGTGCGGTCGACGCGCGATCGCCGATCGCGCTCGAACCCCGAACGCGATCGATCGATCGAAACTCGCGTCGAGGTTCAAACTAAAATCGCAAACCTTGCGTCGAGGTTAGACTGCTGTTTTCGGCGATCGATCGATCGATCGCGGCGTCGACCGCGGTGCTGACGCGGCGCGCGCGGCGATCGATGATTCGGCGCCGGACGACGACGCGCGCGTCGACGGCGATCGCGCGCGCGCCGACGGGCGGCGCGAACTCTCTCGCGCGCGCGACGCGCGCGCGCGGGACGCGAAGCGCGCGCGACGCGACGCCGGGACGCGCGTCGAGCGACGACCGGGACGCGGCGAAAGAGCGAACGGACGCGCGCGCGACGGACGCGATGTCGAGCGATTCCGACGACGCGTCCTCGTCGATCGACGTCGAGTGCGCGCTGGAGACGCTGCTCGATCCGAAACTCACGGGCGCGGTGACGAAGGCGTCGGTGATCGAGCTGCTGCGGGACGCGAGCGCGAGGACGCTGTCGGAGACGAGCGACCGGTGCGCGTGCTCGAACAGGGGGTGCAAGTATAAGAAGATGGTGGACTGCGACGAGCTGTGGTGGCCGAGGTACGCGGAGGCGTGGTACGAACCGGGGATGGCGCCCGAGCGTCCGGGGAAGGCGCCGAAGGATAAGAAGAGCTGGAAGAACGCGTACCTGGCGGCGAAGCCGGAGGACGGGCCGACGCCGGAGGAGGTGGCGAGACGGGAGGCGAAGGTGAAGAAGAGAGAGGAGATGTTGGCGAGGTGGAGGGAAGAGAATTTGGCGGGGAGCGGGGCGATGCGCGGACGGGCGGCTGGGGTCGGGGACGTGGTGGCGCCGGTGGATTTGAGCGACAAGGAGGCGATGCGGGCGTTTTACAAATCCGTGCGAGCGAAGCCGAAGGGGAAATCGGCGCGCGGCTCGCACGCGCCCGTCTTCGGCGCCGATTGACGATGTCGACGACGACGACGATGACGACGATTTTTACGGATTTTTTCAACCAACTGTACACTACACTCAACACACGAACACGTTGTACGCTTGTAAAACTCAAACGATGGAAACGACGAAACTCAGACGAGGTTAAAGCATCTCGAAGCCGCGCGTGACGCTGTCGAGGCGACCGTCGTCACCGGCGAAGACTCCACGCTTTTTTAAAACGGCGTGTACCTCCTCCGCGTATGCCTTCTCCGCCACGCTAAAGCGTTCACCATTTTCGCCGACAACGTACTCGTCGACGTTGCTCTTTTCTCGCATCGATTCCGGTAAGCGCTCGAGGTAACTGTCGCGCACGCGCTTGTGCATCAGTTCCATCGATTCGATGAAAGATGCGCGTAACGCGTGGATCGGTGAGTCTGCTGAACTCGTCGCTTTCGCGAGCGTGTCGATCGACTCGGTGATCGCGCGCAAGCAAGTACTCAAATAAACCGAAGTTTCATACGACTCTGCGTCGTCGATTCGAGTCGAAGCATGGGCGACGTACACGTCGGAGAACATCGACAAGAACTTGCTCTCAATCAACAACTCCACCCCTTCGACGTCTTCGATGATCGACATGAAACCGTGGATGAAGCCGATCGTGCGCGACATCTTTATGGCATCGAGCTCTAACGGGCTTTCGACGCGTCGCGCGTCGAGCTCGAGCATTTCACCAAACCAATACGGCATCAACCTCGCGAATCGCGACTGCCAAGTGGACGGAGATTCAGCCCAATTGAACATAATCGCCTGCATCAAACCTTGACGAGTTTCCACGCTGAAAATCTCTCGCGTCTCCGTGTCTTCAAACGCCTCGAGCATGGTGTTCACGATGTCTCTGTTCGTTGCCTCGATCCGCATCAACTCTTGAATGCTCAATCGACCCATCTCGTCTTTCAAGAGCGTTTTCCCGCGCTCGGTGATTTCGCCATCTTCACTCAGAACTTGCGATACGATCACACTTATCGTGATCATGATTTCACTGTATAAGCGCATCGCGCTCCCAAAACCGAGTTCTGACATCACATCCACGCCCTTTGTCGCATCGCTCAGGCCGTGCAAAGCGACGCTGATCTCCACTCGAACTAGCTCCACTATGAGTGCCAACAAGCTCGGAACTTTTTTCGTGGCGCCAGCACTCACGGCTCCCGCTAGAACCACCGGTGGTGGCTGGGCGTCAATCGCGAGGAGCCACGGTAAAAAATTGTCAGCGTTCGGGGCTCCCTTCTTCGTGTTGACCACATTCGATGCGAGCGCCGTGATGTCCAGCGCATAGAACCGCATAAGTCTAGGCGTTCGCGAGTTTAAGACGACCCACATCGCTTCCAAAATATCCTGATTCGCGCGCTCAATGCCACTTTGAAACACGTCTCGGCGCGGCGCCTCTGGTGGAAGAGGCAAGAAAAATGTGTACAAATGGTGCAACACCGTCATCGCGCGCAGCTGCAACTCCGACCCGGCAGCCTCGCGCATGATCTTGCAAATTTGCGGCAAAATCTCCAACGACGACACAATCTCCACCGAATCTACCGACTGCTCATTCAAGAACTCACTACACATCGAGTAGTCGAAAACGTCCATCGCCACGGCGGACAACTTACACAACTTCCCCTCCCTCAGCGCCTCCTTCGCCGCCAACACCGTTCCTTCGGGCACGCGCAAGCGCACTTCAACAGCCTCCCCCTCGCCCGCACTCGCCGCTTCCGCCAATTTACTCTTCGCGATGACGTGCGCGAACGCGCATTCCAACGCGTCCGCCGCCGCCTCGTCGCACAAATCCTCAAACCCGCTCCTCGCTATTCTCCCCGCGCATTTTTCAAACGTCGGCACCCAAAACGCCATCGTTTTCGACGACGCGAACGCATCGCTCGCGCACAGCGCCGAGCACACGCTCAGGCCCAGCGACGTTCGCATCGTCGCGTTGAGTCTCGACTCCGCGTCGGCGTCCGCCGCCGCCGGTTTCAGCAGCGCGTTCAAAAACTTCGCCCCCAGCGCCTTCGCGATCGCGTCGCACGTCGACGCGCGCTGCCGCTCGGCGACGCGCGCCAGCACCTTGGTCGCGAGCAGCGCGCCGACGAGTTTCTTCTCCCGCACGTCGCTCGCGCAGAGCTCGAGCGTTTCTTCGAGCGTCGGCGCGTCGGCGTCGGCGTCGGCGTCCGTCGCGAGGCGCTCCGCGAAGCTCAGGACGTCGATTCCCGTCATCGCGTCGACCGCGCCGTCGCGCGCGCGTCCGCGCGCGCGTCGACGACGCGTCGACGCGTCGAGCTGTGACGGATTGCATTCTGTTGAAAACTTTCGACGCAAAACGCGACGCGCGGACGCGCGATCGCGTCGATTCGACGCGGCGACGCGCGCGCGATGGACGCGTACGACGTCGCGTGCGCGATGACGGCGCTCGCGCACGCGTACGTCGCGCCGTATTGCAAAGTTGAAGAATCGTTCGCGCTGCAGGCGACGCACGATTTCATGTTTCTCGGCCTCGACGTCGCGTCGTACGACCACAGGGCGTTCCCGGGCGCGGTGCCGCGAACGGCGATCGCGTCGATGGCGCTCGCGGCGCTCGCGCGAGGGCCGTGGGCGGTCTGGAGGGCGGTGGGAGGGGCGAGCGGGACGAAGGCGGCGGCGCGAGGCGCGGCGCGAGGCGCGTTAGGGGTCGTGCTCGCGCGCTCGCACGCGAAATTTAGAGGGGACGTGAAATACGCGTTCGGGGACGTCGTCGGGGCGTTGGTGGCGATCGTGTCGCTGTGTGAGTTTCACATGTGGTTTTACGCGTCGCGGCCTTTGATGAACGTCTTCGCGCTCGCGGCGACGCTTCGGGGATGCGGGGCGTGGATTCGGAGCATGCGGTCGCGCGAAAGGGCAGACGTGCGCGATGCCGTGGTTTATATCACCGTGGCGACGTTTTTGCTGCGATGCGACGTGGTTTTGTTGCTCGCGCCGGTGGGAATGCACATGCTCGCGAGCGGGTTGATTTCGGCGCGGCGCGCCGTCGGGCTCGGATCGGTCGTCGCGTTGCTGACGATCGCGACGTCCACGCTCGTGGATTCGTGGTTTTGGGGAACGCTCGTGTGGCCCGAAGGTGTGGTGTTGTATTTTAACACCGCCTTGAACAAGAGTTCGGAGTGGGGGACGTCGCCTTGGCATTGGTACTTTTCGTCGGCGCTGCCGAAGAGCTTGTTGTGCGCGTATCCGCTGGCGTTGATGTCCGTCTTCATCGAGCGTCGCGCGCGCCCGATCATGTTCGCGGCGCTCTTCTACGTTGGTATGTATAGCTTTTTGCCACACAAGGAGTTGCGCTTCATATTCCCGACGCTACCGCTGTTCAACGTCGCCGCGGCGACGACTTTGTCTCGCGTTTGGAATAATCGGCGCAAGCGGCCGCTCGTCGCGGTCATCGCCGCGGGTCTTTTGTTCACAAGTCTCGCGCTCGTCTGTGTGTTCACCGCGGCGTCATCGGTCAATTATCCTGGTGGTGTGGCGTTTCATCGCCTCCATCACGACGCGAACGTCGCCCCTAGGCCTGGAAGCGTACACGTGGACGTTCCGGCGGCGATGACGGGCGTGAGTCGCTTCGGCGAAGCCGCGAGCGCGTCGTCGGGTTGGTCGTACAGCAAGACTGAGGGTTTGAGCGTTGGTGATTTCGCCGATCATGGGTTCGATTATTTACTCAACGCGCACGAGCACGTGCCAGGGTACGAGGTGGCGTTTGTCGCGAACGGGTACGCAGGATTGGCCGTCGACGTCAAGAGCGCACCGTCTGTGTTGCGTGTGAAGACGAAGCCCGAGATTTACGTCCATCGGCGCGCTAGCTTAGAACATTAGCAAATAACTGTCACGCGTCAACTCAAAGTATTATTAGTATCTATATCGATCGTCCCTACGCCTGTCGTCTCTGCGATCGTACGAACGTCGATCGTCGCCCCGGCGTCTGTCGTTGCGGTACGGCTCGTGCCTCCTATCACCACCCGCTCCGTACGCATCTCGACCACCGCGCTCGTATTCACGGTCGCGATTATCGCGCGGTCTGTACGAGCGATCGCGATCGGGCGAACGCGATCGGCGCTTTCTGTCGCGCCCGTCGCCGCCGCTCCGTCCACCGATGGCGAATCCCGCCTCTTCGTACTTGGCCAACCGCGCCGCAAGCTCGTCGCGCAGTTTACGGATGTGGGTCCATCCAGTGTATTGTTTACCCATCAAATGCTCTTGTCGACGATCCTCGGTGTCGGTGTTGCACAACAACGTCCCGCTCACCGGACACGGCTCGGTCAATCGATACGCGTCCATACTATCCATCTTCGCCTTCACCTCTTTCGCGCGCTGCTCAAACGTCTCTAAATGCGCCAACTCTGCCTCGGCGCCGTCGACGTCGCCTTCCTCGCCCAATTTCTCCGCCTTCGCAGCGCTTTCCTTCATCTTCACCTCTAACAACCTCAACGTATCAGCGTCAGCGCTCGTCGCCATCTTGGCCATCGCCTCCTCCTTCTCCGCCCTCGCTCGCACCATCCCACGCTCGATCCTCCGATCGCACTCGCGAATCATCCGATCCAACACCATCTTCGTGTCCATTTCGTACCCACATTTCGCCTTTTCAGCCTCGGGCGCGAGTCGAAACGCCTCTCGCGCGCCGTCGTCCCGAACTTTTTCCTGCGCCTCCACTCCCACGCACCGCACGACGTCCGCGTCGGACTTTGTGTTCTTGAAACACGTCACGTCGAACCCACAGATGTAGTATTTGCACACGTCCGCGTCCTGAGTCGAGAATCACGCGGAAAAGTCAGTCACTGAAGGCTTGAGAAATCTTCAGAAAGAGAGCGGGACAACGGTCGCGCGGCGTCGCACGCACCGAGTAATGCCTCGAACGGCCGGTGCGTTGATCGAGAGGGACGTCGCGCTCGGTGCCCATGAGCTGATCGAGCATGGCGCGCATAGCGTCCGCCATGGCGACCGCTCGCGAGTCGCGAAGTGCGGGACGATTGAGCTGCGGCGCGCGCGCGCGGAAAGAATTTCGGATGTGTGATTGCAATGTGCGTGCGTGCGTGCGCTAAGGAGTTCTATGCCTATGTCTGATGAATGAATGTTTCGACGTCCAACGGAGGTGAATCAACGCTCTGTCGTTTTCGCGCGCGTGAAGCGTTCGATGGAAGGGAGCGACTCGCCGCGACCACGATTTTCGGCGCCACGAGCGACAGCCCACAGCGAATCGTCGTTCGAGGCTGCGATTTCGCGCGCACGTTGCATCGCTGATCGCGTGCGTGGGACGGTTGTCGATTGTGGGACGTTCGAGATGGTGTCCGGCGGCGCGCCGCCGCAGTGCGCCAGCGCTCTCGCATCTTCAGCGTCAACGCCAACGGACATTAAATCCATCGCTGAACACTCCTTCGCGATTTCTACGTCGAGTAATTCTTCCTTGACGTACAACGGATGGAAGTACGGCGCGTAACCGATGCGATGGAGCCAACGCTCGACGGTTTCTCCATTCTGAATCGCCGACGCCGAGCCCGACGTCGTCGCTCGAGACGCCTTTTTCGCCGCTTCTAACTCTCGTTTTCGGTCTATCTCGTCCACGAGCGCGATCAAATCATCGTCATATTCGTCGTTGCCGTCCTCTTGCGTGACGTGGTCGAGCTGCGAGAGCGTCTCGGCGCACGTGGCTGCGTGGCGCGAGCGCGCGTCGAACGAGACACCATTCAAGTCGACGCCGCACACGGGGCACGACGTCGATTCGCTGCCGACCGCGTTCGAAGTCGCCTGATCCCCATTCCGCCGCACGGGTGAGATGGCGTGCCGTCGGGACGACATGCGTCGACATCTGGAGAACTAACTCAGGCCCACAGGCCCACGAAGAAGCCCTGTAGCATACTCTGATTTTGAAAATCAAAAAACGTAAACAATGAAGGAACGCATTCATACCTGCAGCGGCCCGCCGGCGCACAGTAAACGTGTTCCGCTCGGATCCCACTGATGCGCAAAGATTGCTGGCAAACAGTAATCGCGAATCTCAATGTCGAAGTCGTCATCGTGCTCGTCCTCGAACCCGTTGTCTGCAAACGGGACACAATATTGGTCGTTGAACAGTTGGCGCACCCGACCTCGACCGCTCGCTTTATCGACGAGATATTTTTGCATACGTACGTCGTAAAACGAAAGCAATCCTCGACCGCCGCCAATTGTGAGTAGATTGCCGCCCTCGTGGAAACTAAGACTGCGCGCGCTGTTGGTATCGCCGTATGGCAGCGCGACGGAGGCGTAAAAACTCTTCGATCGAAAGTCCACAAAACCAATGTGCGTGCGAGACCCAACCGCGACAATTTGGCCATCGGTGGCGAGGCAGCAAGTTTCGAGATATCCTCGACATTGATACCCACTATGCACGAGTGAAAGCGTCTCTGCGTCGAGCTGAAGCACGTGTCCGCTCGACGTGCAGGTCGCAAGCTGACGAGCGGGACATCGATCAACAACCTTGACGCCACGCACGCGTTCGTTCTGCGTGCACTCTCCAATAGGGTGCACCGAACCACTTGGAGTGATTCGTATCTCGTCGTAGCTCGGAGTCTGAGGAAGCTGCCAGACTTTCACCGTGCAGTCGCGCGACGCCGACGCCATCGCGTCTCGTGAAATGAAGTCAACGTCGAACACGACGTCGTTGTGCCCAGAAAATGCCACTCTAGGCACGAGACATTCCGTCTCCTCGTCTCGATGAAATCCTACGATGTTGTGTGATGGACCGCCGCTGCACACGATGTGCTCTCGAGTCGAGCTCACCGCCGCGGCGTGCGCGCCTCCCCGTCTCGAAGCGGCGGCGCGAACGGCGCCGTGCCCGTCGGGACCCGAGGCCAAAATCGGCGGAGAAAAGTTGATCGCTCGCAACGCCTGCGGCGCATATAGGCTCGCCCACCGCGCGGCGACCTCCATCGCCCGGTTCCTCGTGTACTGGTCTTCCCTTCCGAGTTCGATCTCTCGCCACACGTCTCGACGCCCTCGTCGATCGATCTCCAGCTCAAACAACCGATTATCCTTCGTCCCGATCAACGCCAGATCATCCCCGAGCAACGCGCACG
>Ga0222716_10003438_pt1 | contig 12649 bp, 12 predicted proteins | sample C33_13DmetaG_FD_165044 | JGI IMG/M metagenome (GOLD analysis project Ga0222716, IMG submission 165044) | Estuarine water microbial communities from San Francisco Bay, California, United States - C33_13D | ecosystem: Environmental > Aquatic > Marine > Unclassified | place: USA: California... | reverse complement strand
TTTCTAAGTTATTGATTAGAAGAGAGTATGGTGGCCAGGGGTGGAATCGAACCACCGACACAAGGATTTTCAGTCCCTTGCTCTACCGACTGAGCTACCTGGCCATAATTGGAAGGCCGCATTATAAGGTTTTTCTATCCAAGAGGATAACTTATCATCATCTCTCTCTAAGTTAAGTGCGGACAAATGATATTTTACCATGGCTATAATTATTAGTCATAGTCTTAATTGACTCTAGTCCCCCCAAAGCACGGGGCTGTTGCTTTTTTAAGCTGTTGTGGAGATGATGGCTGAGTCGTTTTGATTTTCAACTGGGGAACGGGGGTAGCGATGGCGATTAATTGGCATATAAAAGGGGAATACATGGAAGCATGTAGTTGTGATTTCTTATGTCCCTGTATTCCGAAAAATTCAACAACTCCAGCCACACATGATTTCTGCAAAGTCGCCCTCGCATTTGAGGTTACGGAGGGAAGTTATGGTAACGTCTCGCTAGATGGGATCCGTTGGGTCTTTTTTGCACAATCCAAGGCTATTATGAGTGAAGGTGACTGGATCGGCGGGTTAGTTGTCGATTCCGGAGCAATAGATGCTCAAGTTGAGGCAATTACCACTATATGTACCCGCGATTCAGGCGATGGGTTAGGCAAGTTTGCTCCATTAGTTACTGATTTTCGGGGAGTTGAGAGGCATCCCATTGAATTTGTTTCGGATGGAAATAATGTGAGTGTGAAGATCGTTGGTTTGCTCGAGCAATCGCTTGTAGGAGTCGAGAGCATGTCGGCTCAAGGAGAGTGCGTGGTTATCGACAATACTTTTCATCCGGTAAATAAAAGATTAAATCTAGCTAGTGCGGTGCGTAATGTCATTAGTGCATTCGGGATTGATTGGGAAGACAACAGTGGCGGTAATAACGGACATTTTGCTCCATTCAATTGGAGTGGCGAGGTAGCCTGACAATCACTTCAATAAGCTTTGAGAAGCTTTCGCGACTTTTAAGTTGGTCTAGTTTAATTTGTATCGCCGCCGTAGCATGGTGGTTATTGCTACCGTTTCCCACAGGGAAAGAGCAATCTTTTATGTCTTTCGTGATGATGAAGATGATGAAGCCAGAGCTGGTGTCGGGCTATATTTTCTTCGCCTTTGCAATGTGGGCCATCATGATGATAGCTATGATGGTACCGGTAGTGATCCCCACCCTCATTATTTTTCGTCAAATCCACAAAAGTGGCGAATTACTTGCGGATAGCATAATGTTTCTTGGAGGCTATTTTGTAGTGTGGTTTGCATTTGCGCTTATTGCAGCTTTAGGGCAGTGGACCATACATTACGGGGGCTATTTTCAGGCTATGTCGTTTTCGGTTAGCGGCCCCCTACCAGGACTACTATTTATATTTGTTGGTCTGTATCAGTTAACTCCTTTTAAAAACGCGTGTTTAGCCCGGTGTCAAAGTCCAATCAGTTTCTTTATGAATAGTTGGCGTGATGGTCGTTTTGGTGCATTTGAAATGGGTTCAAGTCATGGTCTATTTTGTTTAGGCTGTTGTTGGATGCTGATGCTACTGATGTTTTCTGGGGGGGTGATGAGCATCGTGACCATGGCAGCATTGAGTGCGTTTTTGTTAGCCGAGCGGCTCATACCCAGCCAATCTATTTCGAGATTTCTGCCTGCCGTAGCGCTAATTTTAGTTGGATTACGCTGGTTGCTTTATAATTATTTCTAGTCTTACTGAACTTCAGTGGTCGAAAGAACACCCATTCAGTGTCCATGGAAAGAAAAGTCAGGTTCGCCATCTTCGTCGTTGTCGCGGGCTAGCTCGCCACTGTCTGTTACTTTCAACGCGAGATTAGGTGAGGTCGTTTTGTGTGAAATAGCGATGCCATTATTCAGCATTTTTTGGACTGCAACTATCTTCGCCGCAACTGGTTGTATTTATCCAAATTACGCCGTATTTCTCATAGTTACTCAGGTGCCACAAATTCTTTTGGAGCATCGGAGCCCTCTCCGAAAAAGAATTTTTCCATCTCATCTACTAAAAATTGGCGATCTTTCGCCTCGATTGGAGTAAGCCGATACTCATTGATAAGAATCGTTTGGTGCTGCAACCACATTTGCCACGCTTCTTTGCAGATACTCGAAAGTATTCTTTCCCCCAAATCACCTGGATAAGGCGCGCGATCTAAGGCCTCTCCCTCTTTTTGTAATTTGTTACACATAATACGAGTAGTCATGGTAATCATTGTAACAGCTTAGGTTTACAACCGACTAGTATGTCTATTATTTTAGTTACAGATTTTGGAACTCCAACACACCAATCTTCGGTTAATGACTGCCAAATAAAGGACGAGCTAACTTTTTTCTGATTCGTTACAGAAACCAATATTGGAAAAATTTTAAAGTTAATATGCGAGAGTTTGTGATTGAAAGGAGTCAGCTGTTCAATTTTTTTAGCTTTCCCAATCCCGAGAGACTCCAACAGTGTGTTGACGCCAGTGCCATCGGTTCTCTCAGGGAAGCACCAGAGCCCTCCCCAGATCCCTTTAGCTGCGCGCTGTACAAGCACGACTTCATTTTCTTGGTTCATTATGACACATAAATATAAATCTTGTTGCTTTATTTTTTTTTCTTTTTTCTCAGGAAATTTCGAGACGATAGCATCATTATACGCCACACAATCAGAATTTAGAGGACATTTAGAGCAACATGGGTTGGACCGTGTGCAAAGAGTAGCGCCTAGATCCATAATAGCTTGTGTGTAGTTTCTGATATATAGGGAGGGAGTATACTCTTCGGCAAATGCCCAAAGTTTTTTCTCGGTTTTGGCATCTCCAGGCCAACCCCTTATAGCGTGATACCTAGTTAAAACACGTTTCACATTTCCGTCTAGTATGGCTGTGGGTATTTGGAATGCTAACGACAATATTGCGCCAGCTGTGGAGCGGCCGATCCCAGGGAGAGCCATTAATCCGTGGATAGTTTTGGGAAATCTACCAGCGAAATTTGACGAAACGATTAGGGCTGTTTTGTGCAAATTCCGAGCTCTACTATAATAGCCTAGTCCTTCCCAGAGCTTTAGAATCTCATCGATATCTGCGTTAGCCAAATCACTAATCGTCGGATATTTTGCTACAAATTTATTAAAATACGGGATAGCTGTTTTGACCTGAGTTTGTTGTAACATGATTTCGGATAGCCAAACTCGGTAGGCAGTTTGGTTTTTCTGCCAAGGAAGGTTGTGCCGGCCTCCCGTGGAGTGCCACCGCAGGAGTGCTCTCGCGAATTTGCTATGCTCATTATTATTTGTCATGGGTAGTTATTAGCTCGACGCTAAGATCCCCAAATTGGTAAAGGTTTCTTCTAGTTCTCTAAAAAGTACAGATTTTATCAGGGGTGGACCTATGAATGGAGGTATCCAAAAAGCTGGCGTCTGGGAAGATTTTAAACGAACCAAAGTTTTATTATTACTAATTTTTACCAATTCCCAAGAAGATAAACCTGATAAGAAATTGCTTTCATCTTTTATAATAGAACTTTCAATGAAAAATTTTGATTGGACGACCTCCTCAACCATTTGAAGGTTAAAACAAAAGAAAAATATGCATTGTCGTATTTTTAATAGTCGTTTTATCTGCTGGCCAGGTGCACTGATGATCCGGCTCTCTTGTACATTTGAATTTAGCTTTGTGTATTTTCCATAGTCAGTGAGAATTCCAAAAATTTGCTCCCTGGAGCCATTTATTTGTTGAGAATATGCATATGTGTAGGTGCCTTCAGAATAATCAAACCCTGTATTCAGAGAGATATCACTATATGTTTCGCAAGGAATTAATATCGTCAGGAATATTAGTTTTTGAACATATTTAGTCATTTTGATCTTATTTTAAGACTAAGTCCTTTGAGGCGGAGTTATAACTAGAATTTAAAGATACGTTTTAGGATCTGCTCTGCATCAATTGATTCACTCATAATGCCTTCGACATCTTTTTTTGCATTTTTGAGCGCTTTATCAATTTTTGTTTTTATGTTCTTTTCTATCTCACCTTCTAGCTTGTTAATCTGAGTTTTAGCCTGGTAATCGACTATTTTCTTAAGAATCTGGTCTAATTTTAGCCCACATACGGGAGCCTCTATCAGACCTTTGCAATGTATTGGTATCGGTGTTTCAGATAAGAACTTTAAGCGGCCTTCCGGCTGGTAATTTGAGTTCTCGAATCGTAGAAAAAGATTATAATTGGTCAGGTCAGTATTGAGGTTCGCGATGGTACCTGAACCCGTCACAGAGAACTCCTTGCCCTTTAGGAGCAGATCATCGTTTTTTAAAATGTTTTCAGAATAGACGATGTTTGCGGTTAGTTCTGAAAAGTGCGTTTCGCCTCCGCTTGGTACCGGGACTAAGCATAGGCATTTAGCCATCTTTTTTAGTACCAGTATGATTCCGCTTACATCCAAACCCTTAACGGCACCATTGTTGACTTTCAGTGCGATTTCTTTCAAATCCCCTTGTAAAATTTGTTTACTGCTAATTGACGCAGAAACGACTTGCACTTCTAACAGTGGTAACGAAGAATTCATAAAACTTTTTTCAACCCGAACGTTTTTGGCCTCTAGCGAAAGCATTGGCCAAAATTGCCAGGACAGATCTCCGTCTATAATTACACTATAGTCACTGTATGCAGCAATACGGTCTGAAATAAGCGATCGGAAGTGATTTGGGTTGATGGTTGAGAATACTAATACAATTACAACAGCGCAGGTAAGTAAGGTCCAGACTACCATCAACATAATTTTTTTAAGCAGTTTACGCATCAAGGGCTAGGCTAAATTTGCTAAGACTAATTATTTTTTAATCGCTTACGTGCACGTTTGCATGCATCTTGTACGGCACTTGGAGCCGTTCCCCCATAGTGACCTCTAGCTATTAGCGCGTTATCCATGTTGAGTACATCATAAATATCAAGAGTCAAAGCTGAGCTTATATTTTTGAAATCTTGCTCGTCGAGTTGATCTAGCTCACAGTTTTTCTCTAAGGCCCGAGCCACTACTCTTCCAACGATTTCATGAGCATCCCGAAAAGGTATGTTTTGTTTCACGAGGTAATCTGCCAGATCTGTTGCTGTTATAAATCCCTTTGCAGCGGCAGTTCGCATTTTATTTTTGTTTATTTTCAAAGATGGAATAAGTTCTAGCAACGCGCGGGTACAGTCGCTTAGTGTGTCAACAGCATCAAATAGAGGTTCTTTATCTTCTTGGTTGTCCTTGTTGTACGCAAGCGGCTGTGACTTCATTAGAGTTAAGAGTCCCGTAAGACTGCCATAAACTCGGCCAGTTTTTCCTCGAATTAGTTCCGGTACGTCGGGGTTTTTTTTCTGAGGCATCATAGAAGAGCCAGTACAAAAGGCGTCATCCAGTGAGATAAAACTGTAGGCTTGAGAGTTCCAAAGTACTAATTCTTCACAGATTCTAGAATAGTGCATCATTGTCAGTGAGGCATTCGATAAAAACTCAACAACAAAATCTCTATCACTGACAGCGTCGAGTGAATTCTCAGAGATTCCTTCAAAATCGAGGAGCTCGGCAACAAGTTTCCTATCTATAGGAAAGGTGGTTCCGGCAAGCGCTCCGGAGCCTAAAGGCAAAATATTAATTCGCTTCCTACTATCCTTCAGCCGGGTTACATCTCGCACGATCATTTCGTGCCACGCGAGCATATGGTGCCCAAAAGTGATGGGTTGAGCTACCTGTAGGTGAGTATAGCCAGGCATTAAAGTATCGGCTTCACGCTCGGCTAAGTCTATTAGCACTTCGAGGAGTGATTCTAGTTGACTCACAAGCAGATCAACTTCTGTCCTCAGATACAGTCTAATATCGGTTGCGACTTGATCGTTTCTAGATCTTCCTGTGTGTAGTTTTTTTCCAGTGTCTCCGATACTTGAAATCAGGGCGTGCTCAATATTCATATGGACATCCTCAAGCGCGATTGTCCAATGGAAGTTATTGCTAATGATACTTTGTCGTATATCTTCTAGACCCGAAAGGATAAGATCTTCATCTTTAGGCGAAATGATTTTCGCTGCTGAAAGCATTTTGGTATGGGCTACCGAACCTTCAATATCGTAAAGTGCGAGACGCTGGTCAAATTTTACAGAAGCGGTGAATTCCTCTACGAACAGGTTCGTGGGTGAGCTAAATCTTCCACCCCAGAGCTTAGTATTTTTATTACTTTCGGTCATATTCGGATCACCCAATTATTCTAGGTTCATGCTTAGCTTAGTATATATCAGATAAAAGTTGACTTTATTATCTTATTTTTAAACGTATTAATTTCGCTCAATTTTCGAGAGCCACTCATTCACATAGTCGAAGAAAACATCAGGTTGTTCTAGAAATGTCCAATGACCGGCATCTTCGATAATTTTTAGCGTACAGTTTGGCATTGTTTTGGCAAGGTACTCCGAATACTTGATCGGCGTTAGCTCATCTTCTCGCCCACAAATAGCTAAGGTGGGGATACAAATGTCTTTAATTCGGGCCATGAAGTCGCATGTATCGTCCGCCATCCAATCGCGCAGTGTGACTCTAGGATCACAATCTGCCATCAATTGATTTGTTTGGATAACGAGACTGGTGCTGGCGGCCTTAGCAAATCCCATTCGATTATTGGGGTCAGTAGCAATTTGTCCTGCGGCCCGAAGTTTCGCTAATTTAATCGTTGCTGGATTGACTCGTAGTCGGGCGCCACTATCTATCATGACTAGTTCGCTCACCTGTTCGGGATTGCTTAACGCCAGAGCTAATGCGACTCCTCCGCCTAGAGAATGTCCTGCCACTACACAGTCTGTCCAACCTATCGACCTAATTAGTTCGCTACAAATATATGCATGATCGGCTACCCCTCTGAATCCTTTGCCTGAAGAACGACCGTGGCCCGGAAGATCTATTGCGATCGTGTCTCTTGATGCTTGCATGAGCTCCATGTGAGGTAGAAATACACTACTATTGCACCCAGTTCCGTGGATATAAAGCACCTTTTTAGTTTTTGAGTTAGCCTCAGCTTTGTTATGTTTGTAATAAATACTTAAGTCATCTAACGTTGTTATAGGCATTATCTTTACCTTTTTTGCATTTGTGTTCGATAGTACAGTTCTTGTCCTAGTTGACTTACGCTAAATCACCCCACAGGGCTTGCAAGATTGAAATCGCGCAAACTGCAGCAGTCTCGCTTCTGAGAGTGCGAGGTCCCAGTGACACAGATGTCGATTGCTTTTTCCTTTTTATAAGTTCTAATTCGTCTTTAGCAAAACCGCCTTCGGGACCCGCTACTATCGTAACCGATGTCGACTTGAGAGTATGTTTGGCTAAAGAAGTTCCAGCTATAGGGTCTAAGACCATTATTTCGCCTGCTGTTGGTATATTCGCCCAATTTTCTAACGATTCTATTTTTTCTAATGCCGCGATTTTTACGCGGCCACTTTGTTCAGTTGCATGTTTAACTATGCCAGCCCAGTGCCTCAACCTACTCGTTTTTTTTCTTTCATCCAAACGTACAACCGTCCTTGAGCTGATAACAGGAATTATTTTGTTTACTCCTAATTCAACACATTTTTGTAATGTATAATCCATCCTGTCACCCCGAGAAACACTCTGCACTAATGTCACATTTAGCGGAGATTCTGTATTTATATCAAGGGCTTGCATCAATTTTACTGTCACTATTGAGCGAGATAATTCGATGATCATTCCCTCGCAAACCTGCCCTACATCATTGAATAATTGAATTTGACTATGCAGTGGCGTCTTTAAAACGTTTCTTAGATGGTGGCTCGCGTTTTCGTCGAGCAAAATATTTGTTCCTACGGAAAGATTAGATGTGGTGTGAATTCTTATCATATGTTTAAGTTTACACTAAACGCCTTTGGTTAAATGCAGTATTCAGAGCGTTATAAAATCATTAAGATAGGAATACATCAAATCAAGTTTTATTTTTTGTAAACAATCAGAGTAGAAGATTCATTATGCTTGGCAAATTAAAAAAAATTTTTAGTTCGGAGAATGGGGAAGTTCAAAAAGATGAAGACGAATCGACGAAAGATCTAGTCTTTGCCTCGACTGCCTTGTTGTTAGAAATCGCTAGATCAGATAAAGAGGTAGATGACGCAGAGATGACGACTATTTGTGATGCCGTTGTAAATGCTACTAATCTAAAAGTGGCAGAGGTTAGAGAGTTTATTGACGAAGTCAATGAGTCGGTGGACGAGTCTATATCGTTATATGATTTTACGTCTGAGGTGAATGAAAAATTCTCCCGTGACAAAAAATGCGAGCTAGTACAACTTCTATGGAAAGTAGCGTACGCCGACGGTCGGGTCGACAAATATGAAGAGCACTATATTCGTAAAATCAGCGATTTACTTAATCTGACGCATGGTGATTTTATTAAGGCAAAGATAGATGCGCGTTAGGTGCTGTTTACCTATATGGTGAAATGATTCGTGTACTACCACTCTTTTGACGAATTAGAAGGATCCAAACAATCTATACTTGTTGAGAATCGAGCGCATCAGCAGGCACTAAGTTCCGCCATGAACTGGTGTCGGAAATCTAGCGGTGCGTTGGCCTGGAGAGCGCCCGATATTGTTACTTTTGACAAAGCGATTGATTACAGCTTCGCTTTAGACTCGTTGGATCCTAAGAGTGAATTACGCGATTGTTTTTTGTTATCGAGAGAGCAAGAGCGAGCCGTATGGGCTGGTGTTGTGTCACGTGAAGGATCAGAACAGTTACGTGCGCCCGAAATAATTGCTCAACTGTTGCAGCACGCTTGGCAACTACAAAACGTTTGGCAGGTTGGGAATAGTGATGAGACCATTAGCCGCCCTCCGGATGCCGACGCTTTTTTGCGTTGGAGTGAGGGTTTTTCCCAAGAATTGAAAAAAATAGGTGCAATCGATCGAGCAACATTTTTTTCGAAGCATATGACTAAAGATCTCAATTTTATTGCTCAGGGCTTTCGCCGTCCTTCGCCAACTTTAAGATCCTGGCTGAATCAGGATAAGTTTCTTTGGACCGCAGATGATCGATTGGATACCTCAAATTTTGTTCCACACGTATACGACTCTTTTGAGGACGAGCTTCATGAGGCTATGCTTTGGGCTAAGAGCATTTGGGAACGTGATAGAGACTCCCGCGTGGTGGTTGGTGTCGATTCGTTCTCGAGTCATACGGATGAAGTACATCGCTGTGGCGCGGATGTTTTTGGTCAAATTTGGGATAGTCCCGAGATACCATATTTTGCCAAATACCGGGACATATTAGGTGGCTATCCAGCTATTCAAATTGCACTTCTAGTCTTAGGTGTCAGGCCGCGGTGTAAATGGGACACCATAAGCGAATTGATTCGTCACCCCCTTTTAAAAGGGTTTGATGAAGAGAAGCACCAGCGCTCAGTATTTGATGTGCGGTTGCGGGATGAGAACCGCTACGAGTTAGATCTACCACTAATTATAAATCGTCTAGAACAAAGTGGTGATTGCTTATATTTATTAGAATTTTTCCGTTCAGTGGAAGCTGTTTTATTAACTAGCCCTCGCGTTAGCAGTCTCTCGTATTGGATCTCTCATTTTAACAAGATTCTAAGGTCGGTAGGAGTAATCGGTTTAAGAGACAAAACTAGTTCAAGGAATAGTTTGGAGGTTCATTGGAGTAGAGTTTGCGATCAGGTCATATCATTGGATGCTGTAATGGAATTTGTTACTCGGGGAGAAGCACTGTCTATTTTGAAAAGACATGTAGAACAAACAACAGTTTTTGCTGGAGAGAAAAGCACTGGTATTTTCATTATGCCTACAGATGATGCTTTTATTGTAGATCCAACTCACCTTTGGGTGGCGAATGCGAGTAGCAAATCCTTCGTCTCTGAGCGTATGGGAACACCATTTCTACCTATAAACAGCCAGAGACTCCTTGGTATCCCCGGGTTGAACCCAGTGAGCGATAAAACGCATGTAGAATCGGTCATATCGATGCTTACTGCGCTTGGTACAGAACATCACGTTAGTTACAGTACGTTCCAAGGAGATGAGCGAGTTTCTTTTTCTCCATTTTTCCCAAAGCTTGCTAAAGTTGAGTCTGAAAAAATACAGAGATTTACTGTTCCTAGTTGGAATCAGCCCGCCGCAAAGCTTCAAGAGTATTCTGACTTCATTGGCCCGGCTCTTGACTCTACTCAACCGTTAGTCGGTGGTGTGGCTGTTTTCTACGATCAAGCCGTGTGTCCGTTTAAGGCTTTTGCTTTGCATCGTTTAAGTGCAACGCCAGTTTTTGAGCCGATTCGAGGAATTAATCACCGAGAAAAAGGAGTGATAGTCCATCGGGTAATGAACGCGTTTTGGCGAGGACTAAAAACCTCATCCGCGCTTCAAAAATTTTCCTCGGAGGAAAAGTTGGAATACGTGAAACAGATAGTACACGGAGAGCTTAAGAAGGATCACTTCGCGACATCTATAGAGACTGAGTTATTTAAGATAGAAATCGGTAGGTTGATCGAATTGATTCAAGCGTGGACTGATTTTGAGTTAACGTTACGACCATTTCGTGTCATATCGCAGGAGGAAAAAGTTTCCGTTAATATTTTTGGAGTGCCGGTTAAAATAAAACCCGATCGAATTGATCAACTGGAAAGTGGCGATACTCGTATTGTTGACTATAAAACAGGAGCATGCTCCCGAAGTGATTGGGTAGGGCCGCGACTGTCGGCACCTCAGCTACCGATGTACGCAATTTTTCATCCTTTATATTCTGTAACTAGTATCGCATTCGCACATGTAAATACCGTGAAGCCCCGCTGGATCGAGGTTCCGGCTAGCGATCCTCCGGCGGAGGATTGGGACGAGTGGACTAATCGTTGGGAGCAAGATATAAAAATTCTTGCGGAAGAGATATTAGGTGGTATCGCCGTCCCTCAAATAGATGAGAGGAACACCTGTGCTTACTGTGAACAAGGAGCGTCCTCCCTAGTAGAAGTTGCTACGGGCGAATTAGAAAGTAAGGTTGCCCCATGATTTTGGAAGACCTCGCTGTTCGTCAGACTGCGCTTGACCCTAGTCGATCATTTTTAGTGAGAGCACCAGCGGGCTCAGGTAAGACTACGGTGCTCATACGTCGATTTTTGCGTTTACTAGGGGTAGCAGAACATCCTGAGGAGATCGTCGCCGTAACGTTTACTCGGAAGGCCGCGCAAGAAATGCGAGATCGGGTTACCGAAGCCTTATTAACTGCCAAGTCAGGAGTTCCTCCAATAGAGCAGGTTGATCGAGATACCTATGAGCTGGCAGTCATCGCGTTAGAGAACGATCAACGAAGGGGATGGGATCTTATTCGTCACCCGTCCCGACTAAGAGTGTTGACCATTGATGCCTTGTGTCGAAACATCGTAAGACAGATGCCTATGATGTCTGGTATGGCAGGACTCACAACTATTGAAGATAATTTCAGTCGCTCACGACTATATAAGCAAGCGGCGAGATCTGCATGTGAAGAGATTGGAGCGACGGATATGAACTCTACGGTTGTGAAAGCTCTTGCTTACTTTGACAACGATTGGGGTAAGTTAGAAGGCTTAATAGCTGAGATGCTCCCTAAAAGGGATCAGTGGTTAAGTTTTGTAACTAAAACGCAGGACAGAATTGCTTTCAAGAAGGGGTATAGTGAGTTCGTTAGTTCAAAACTGGCATTAATATCAGACCAATTAGATGAATCTACAAAGAGTGAGATGTTAAGCCTTGTCAAATATGCTGCCGGCAATTTACAAGATAGTTACCTTTCTCAAATAAAGTCTTTTCCTACTCATAAACAAGCAGATTTGCGGCAGTGGCAAACTATGCTGGAATTATTTATGACTAAAGCTGGCGCTCTCAGAAAATCTGCGAATATCAAGATCGGCTTTCCAACTAAGCACCCACAAGATGCTAAACAAATGAAGGAGAGATGGACACATGTTGTGAATACTTTAGTGACACAGGCTAGCCCGTTAAGAGAAATCCTAGCTTTACCGCTTGACGTTTACGGTGAAAAAGACTGGGAAATAACTGATTCGCTAGTCAAGCTATTACTTGTAGCTGCAGCTCATTTCATAGTTTTGTCTGATCGTACTGGCCGTACCGACTTTACCGCTTTTTCTATGGCCGCCTTGGACGCACTAGGAGATGAGGATAAACCAACGGATTTAGCACTAAGTTTGGACTACCAAATAAATCATCTCCTAATCGATGAGTTTCAGGATACCTCGGTGACCCAGTTTGAATTAGTACGTCGTTTAATTGCCGGTTGGATGGATGGTGGACAGAAAAGTATATTTTTAGTTGGTGATCCGATGCAGTCTATTTATAGATTTCGGCAGAGCGAAGTTGGTTTGTTCAAGCAGGTCGCAGATGCCGGTTTTATCGGGAATATGAGTGTAGAATTATTATCATTGTCCGTAAATTTTCGCTCGCAAGGTTCGCTAGTGCACTGGGTGAACACAATAATTCCGCTGATAGTTCGAGAGGCAGGGCAAAGTGAAAATTACTTTGAAGCGCAGAAAGCTAGTCGCGTTGAGAGCGGAAATCCATTTTCTTTCTACCCTTTTTTTGAGAAAAGTGAAAAAAATGAAGC
>Ga0222716_10003432_pt1 | contig 12674 bp, 7 predicted proteins | sample C33_13DmetaG_FD_165044 | JGI IMG/M metagenome (GOLD analysis project Ga0222716, IMG submission 165044) | Estuarine water microbial communities from San Francisco Bay, California, United States - C33_13D | ecosystem: Environmental > Aquatic > Marine > Unclassified | place: USA: California... | reverse complement strand
GGCAATATCTTGGCCCAACACCTTCAATTTTGCCACTGAAAAGCGGCGAATCTTTCAAGCCATTATTAATGAATTCGTGAGTTTTAGGGTTTGTGTGTGTAATAAAACAAGGTATCTGTTCAGGATGGTCTGCTGCTTTACCTAAGAATGAAAAGCTTGGTAAAGGCGTATCTCCCTCTTGTTTTTGAAGCACATTGAAATTAATTGTTCTACCATCAAGTCTAGGCGGAGTTCCAGTTTTGAGTCTACCAACGCCTAAATCATAGGATCGTAATCTTTTAGATAAAATATTAGCAGGAGCGTCTCCTGCCCTCCCACCCTGATAGTTTTGTTGGCCAATATGAATGACTCCACCTAAAAATGTACCAGAAGTAAGAATCACTTTATCTGCAAAAAACTCAAGTCCCATTTGAGTAATTACGCCTTTTACTCTATTATTCTCTAAAATTAAATCATCAACAGGCTGCTGAAATATTGTTAGATTTTCTTGATTTTCAACTATCTCTCTGATGCAGGCTTTATACAGTAGTCTGTCTGCTTGGGCTCTAGTGGCTCTGACTGCAGGTCCTTTTGATGCATTTAGAGTTCTAAACTGAATACCTGATAAATCGATTGCATGCGCCATTGAACCGCCCATCGCATCAATCTCTTTTACAAGATGGCCTTTACCTATTCCACCAATAGCTGGATTACAACTCATCTGCCCGATAGTCTCTAAGTTGTGAGTGATTAACATTGTATCCACTCCCATTCGAGCCGAAGCAAGCGCTGCTTCAGTACCAGCATGACCTCCTCCAACAACAATTACAGGGTAGTATTTACTTTGTTTCATACTCTCAAAACTCTCAATAAAAAGGGCCCGATAAATCGGACCCTTAATTATACGCCTTAAGGCTATGACTTGATAAAATAAGTCACAGCTCAGGTTTTAAGCAAGATTAGTACTTGTAGCCAGCCTCAAATAATGTCTCTTGAGATGACGGCTGAGAGCCTGCAACGTAGTCTCCTGTTGAGGCTTCTGAATTAGCTTGACATCTTGCCAATAAAGCTTGCTGACCAGCTGCAATATTCTCTCCTTTCCAGGCTTGTAAACACGATTGTTGCAGTGCTCTTCCATAAGAGAATGTCAGACTAGTAGCACTCTTATGCTCTATGCTGTTCATAGTGTTTAAATAAACAGAGGCATCCTCCTCAGTTAGGCCGCCTGATAGGAACATGATTCCAGGCACTGCAGCTGGGACACATCGATTCATTGTCCTGACTGTCATCTTGGCAACTTCTTCAGAACCAGCTTTATTTTTATTGTCAGCTCCAGAAACTGTCATAGAGGGCTTTAATAATGTTCCTTCCAAAAATACTTTGTTTTCTGAACAAGCCTTATAAACCTCAACAAGGACTTTTTCCTGAACCTCTGCAGTCTTTTCAATAGAATGATCACCATCCATAAGAATTTCAGGTTCAATGATCGGCACAAGTCCAGATTCTTGACAAATCTTTGCATATCTTGCAAGGCCCCAAGCATTCTCTTTAATTGCAAGATCAGTTGGGCAGCCATCAGCGGTAATTTGAAGAACTGCACGCCATTTAGCAAATCGAGCCCCCTGCTTATAATATTCAGCGGTTCTCTCGGCTAGTCCTTCCAAACCTTTACACCAAGTTTCAACTTCATGTCCTCCAGCCAGAGGACTAAGGCCTTTATCTACTTTGATTCCAGGAATAATTCCCAACTTGTTTATTTTAGAAACCATTGTCTCGCCGTCTAAGTGCTTTTGATAAAGTGTCTCCTCAAACAAAATAGCACCACTTATATACTTGCCGAGCCCTTCTGTTGTAAAAAGCATGCCACGGTATGCCTGACGGTTTTCTTCATTATTTTCTACATTAATTCCAGCAAGTCGCTTTCCAATTGTTGGAGTAGATTCGTCAACAGCTAGCAAGCCTTTACCTCTAGCAGCAAGTTGATTTGCTGTTTGTCTTAACTCTTCTTGATTTTTTACCATATTGATCACCTTTTTTATTTTCTATTAATAATTTCCATCACCGACACGCAAAATTTTCATCAGGTTTGTACCCCCTGATTTATCTTTATGCATCCCTTTTGTTACAATAACAATGTCTTTATCAACCACAACTGACTTGCTGAGTAGGTTTTCTATTACTTTGCTATTTACATCATTCCAATCATCAGCACTATTTTTTTCTATATAACAAGGATAGACTCCTCTGTAAATCGTTACTTTTTTTAAAGTTTTGTAGTTGTCTGACATTGCAAAAATTGAAATGTTAGAACTTATTCTTGACATCCAAAGTGCTGTTTTTCCAGTTTGAGTTAGTGTAGCAACCACCTTAGCACCTAAATGGTTAGCTGCATACATTGAACTCATGGCTATAGTCTCATCAATACCCTCAAAATCTTCATGAAGCCTATGATGTGAAACTTTTGCTGTAGGACTCTTCTCAGCCTCTAGACATACATCACTCATTGTCTTTACTGCCTTAACAGGATATGCACCAACTGCAGTCTCTGCAGATAGCATTACTGCATCTGTTCCGTCAAGTACTGCATTTGCAACATCAAAAACCTCTGCCCTTGTTGGGATAGGATTAATAATCATTGATTCAAGCATTTGTGTAGCAGTTATAACAAATCTATCGTTAGCTCTTGCTAACAATATGAGTCTTTTTTGTTGAGCAGGTAATTGTGGATCTCCAATTTCAACTCCTAAATCACCGCGTGCCACCATAATTCCAGCAGACTCTTGAATGATTTCAGTAATTACATCATCCGCTAATGACTCAGCTCTTTCAATTTTTGCAATTACACTTGCATTTGAGCCTGCTTCCACTAATAATCTTTTAGTTTCTCTAACATCATCTGCATTTACTGGGAAAGAAATTGCCACATAATCAGCGTCTGCTTTAGCCGCTGTAACAATATCTTTTTTGTCTTTTTCAGTTAATGCGCTTGCACTCAAACCACCACCACGTAAATTAATTCCTTTGTTATTTGAGAGAAATCCACCCTGGATAACCTGAGTTTTTATTTTTTTCCCAGATATTTGTTCAACCTGAAGAATTATCTTTCCATCATCAAGAAGAAGTATATTTCCAATACTCAAATCGTTTGGGAGCTGCTTGTAGGCAATCCCAACAGAATCTTGGTCTCCAGCATCCTCAGCTAAACCAGCATCGAGAGTGAATTGATCACCTTTTTTAAGTTCAATCTTTTCTGATTTAAACGAAGCAATTCTGATCTTTGGGCCTTGCAGGTCCATCATTACCCCAATAAAAACATCATTCTCTTCTTCGTACTTCCTTATCTGAGCAATTCGTGCAAGATGCTCTTTCTCATTGTTATGCGAAAAATTGATACGCACAACATTGACACCTGCATCCAAAATACCTTTTAATATATCTGGTTCGTCAGTTGATGGACCAAGAGTGGCCAAAATTTTAGTTCTTCTAATCATCGGATGATTGCATTCTGCTCTCTAGAATCTCAACAACTGGAAGTTTTTTTCCCTCAAGGAACTCCAAGAATGCCCCGCCCCCAGTAGAAATATAAGATATCTTATCTTCAATATTAAATTTATCTACTGCAGCCAAGGTATCGCCCCCACCTGCAATTGAAAAGGCATCAGAGTCTGCAATAGCTCGTGCCATATCCTCAGTCCCCCTTGAAAACTGATCAAATTCAAAAACACCGACAGGGCCATTCCAAACGATTGTTCCCGCACTTCGCATAATCTCACAAAGCTCAGAAGTTGAATTTGGACCAATATCAAAAATCATATCATCTGGTGCCACTGAACCCGAATTTTTAGTTTCAGCAGTTGCAAATTCAGAGAACTCTTTGCCACAAACAACATCCCCAGGAATAGGTATTTGACAATGCTCCATTAATGACTGTGCTGTTGGAATAAGATCATGCTCACAAAGTGATTGGCCAACACTATTGCCTTGAGCGGCAATAAAAGTATTTGCAATACCGCCCCCCACAACAAGCTGATCAACGACCTTTGAAAGTGCATCCAAAACTGTTAGTTTTGTTGAAACTTTTGAACCTCCAACTACCGCAACCATTGGCCTCTTAGGGTTATCAAGCGCCTTACCAAGAGCTTCAAGCTCTCCCACTAAAAGTGGCCCCGCACAGGATACTGGTGCAAACTCAGTCACGCCATAGGTTGAAGCATGGGCCCTGTGTGCAGTTCCAAAAGCATCTTGAACACAAATGTCACAAAGGGAGGCCATTTTTTTTGATAGCGCTTCGTCGTTTTCTTTTTCACCCTCATTAAACCTTACATTTTCACAAAGAACGACATCACCACTCTCTATTTCAATGCCATCAAGCCAATTTGACTCGAGTCGCACCTTTTGTCCTAACAGCTTTGAAAGATGATCAGCCACTGGTTGGAGCGAGAATTTTTCTTCAAACTCGCCTGCATTTGGCCTACCAAGATGTGATGTAATCATTACTTTGGCTCCAGCTTTCGATGCATGGAGAATAGTTGGAAGTGAGGCAACAATTCTTTTATCACTTGTTACTTCACCGTTTTTTATTGGAACATTTAAATCTTGTCTAATCATGACTCTCTTACCGTTTAGATCTAAATCAGTCATCTTGAGTAAATTCATCAAATGCTCCAACTCATTAGAAACAATACTACTGTGAAATATGTCCAGCTAAGCGAAGCAAATTACAGGTGTAACTGTACTCATTGTCATACCATGAAACCATCTTAACAAAGGTATCATCCATAGACATTCCTGCCTCTGCATCAAAAGTTGAAGCAAAAGTGCTACCAACAAAATCTGTTGATACAACCTTCTCATCTGTATAGCCTAAGACGCCCTTCATCGAACCCTCAGAGGCTGACTTCATTGCCTCACAAATTGCGTCATAATCTGATGCGCTATTGAGCTCCGCAGTTAAATCAACTACTGAGACATCGGATGTAGGAATTCTAAACGCCATTCCAGTCAACTTTCCATTTAACTCGGGCAAAACTTTACCAACTGCTTTAGCTGCTCCAGTTGAAGAGGGAATGATGTTTTCCAAAATACCTCTTCCGCCACGCCAATCTTTCATTGATGGTCCGTCTACAGGTTTTTGTGAAGCTGTTGCTGCATGAACTGTTGTCATTAATCCACGTTTAATTCCCCATTCATCATTAAGAACCTTTGCGATTGGAGCCAAACAGTTGGTTGTACATGAGGCAGCTGAAATTATTGACTGGCCATCATACGCATCATGATTAACGCCATAAACAAACATCGGCGTACTGTCTTTAGATGGGGCAGACTGTATTACTTTTTTTGCACCGGCATCAATGTGAGCCTGACAGCCTTCTTCAGTTAAGAAAAAACCGGTACAGTCGATGACAAGGTCTGCACCAATGTCGTCCCACTTAAGATCTGCTGGATTACGCTCGGCAGTGAGACGAATTTTTTTTCCATCGATAACAAAATTATTGCCTTCAACTAAAACTTCCTTACCAAAGCGCCCATGAACCGAATCATATTTGAGCATGTAAGAAAGGTAATCATTATCAAGAAGGTCATTTACACCTACCACCTCTAGATTGTCAAAATCCTTGTCGATTGCGCGAAATACCATTCTTCCGATTCTACCAAAACCATTAATACCAACCTTAATTGTCATTTCAAACTCCTAATTAATTAACTTAAAACTCTATCAACTGTAGATACAACGTTGTCTACAGTAAAACCAAAATGTTTAAAAAGCTCACCAGCAGGGGCTGACTCCCCGTAAGAACTCATCGCTACAATTCCTCCATCCAGGCCAACATATTTATACCAAGAATCAGCAACACCTGCCTCTATTGCAACTCTCTTAACTCCTGGAGTTAATACAGAGTCTTTATAGTCTTGATCTTGCTCATCAAACGCATTAGTTGATGGCATTGATACGACTCGAACCTTTCTGCCTGTCATTTCTTTTGCTGATTCCATCGCAAGTGAAACCTCTGAACCAGAGGCAATTAGAATAACGTCAGCGACACCACTACAATCTGAAAGGACATAACCACCTTTTTCAATCTCCTTTAACTGAGCATTTGTTCTTTCCATCGGCGTTAGATTCTGTCTTGAGAAAATAAGTGCCGTTGGCGCATCACCTCTTAACATAGCAATTTTCCAGGATACTGCTGACTCTATTGCATCACAGGCACGCCATGTTTGGAAGTTTGGAATAACCCTCATGGTTGCGATTTGTTCTACTGCCTGGTGCGTTGGCCCATCCTCACCAAGTCCTATCGAATCATGTGAGTAGACAAAGATAGTTCCAATTTTCATCATAGCCGCCATGCGCAATGCGTTTCGCATGTATTCCATAAACATTAGAAAAGTTGCACCATAAACTTTGAAGCCACCATGCAAAACCATTCCGTTCATCATGACAGCCATTCCAAACTCTCTAACGCCCCAAGAAATATAATTTCCGTTAGCGTTTTCAGCATTAACCAAAACGCTTCCAGACCAATTTGTTAAATTTGAGCCCGTTAAGTCTGCTGAACCACCAAATAATTCTGGAACTATGGGGCCCATAGCTTCAATAGCATTCTGTGATGCTTTTCTTGAGGCTATATTAGGCATATCGCTCTGAGTTTTGGCAATATACTCATCCATCTTAGTAGAAAAATTTTCAGGCAATTTACCAGCCATCCTACGCTCAAATTCAGCAGCCTCTTGAGGAAAAGAAGCACTATAGGCTCTAAATCTCTCATTCCAATCATCCTCAACAGCCTCACCCACATCCCTATGGTTCCAACCATCATAAATCTCTTGTGGAATTTCAAAAGGCTCATAATCCCATCCAATATTTTTTCTAGTATTTGCTATTTCTTCATCGCCTAGAGGGGCTCCATGACAGTTATGAGAGCCTGCCAAATTAGGAGAACCATAGCCAATAATAGTTCTGGTACAAATTAATGTTGGCCTATCATTTATAGCTTTTGCTTCAATAATTGCTGCATTTATGGCTTCAGGGTCATGTCCATCAACGTCAGCAATTACGTGCCAGTTATAAGATTTAAAACGACCAGGCACTCCTTTTTCCATCCAGTCGCCAATATGTCCATCTATTGAAATATCATTGTCATCCCAAAACGCTATTAATTTTCCAAGTCCTAGCGTTCCGGCAAGTGCACAAGACTCATGGGATAAGCCTTCCATCAGACAACCATCGCCCATGAAAACAAAAGTATTGTGGTCAACAATTGAATGCCCAGGTTTATTGAACTGAGCCGCTAAAGTTCTTTCTGCTATAGCCATACCTACAGCATTAGTAATACCTTGGCCCAATGGCCCAGTTGTTGTTTCAACTCCATCAGCATATCCATATTCAGGATGGCCTGGTGTTTTAGAGTGTAGTTGACGAAAATTTTTAAGTTCCTCAATACTCAAGTCAAAACCTGTCAAATGCAATAATGAGTAGATAAGCATTGAGCCATGGCCATTAGACAATACAAATCGATCTCGATCTGCCCAATTAGAATTGGTGGGATTAAACTTAAGGTGCTTATTCCATAACACTTCAGCAATATCAGCCATCCCCATAGGGGCACCCGGATGCCCAGACTTTGCTTTTTGCACAGCATCCATGCTCAAAGCACGGATAGCATTTGCTAATTCGAGTTGTGTTGCCATTGTTTAAAACCTATGAAAAAATTGTGAACCGTAAATTATACATTTTTTTTCTATCATCCTGCTCTCAAAAGCCCATCTAAAAGGAGATTTCAGGAAAAATTTTCAATAGTCATATAGTATCATTGTCATATTGTGATAAAAAATAGATTCTCTGTGAGAATGTCTAATCCATGCGGTTTTTTATGTATTAAAATTATACTTTTGGTGAAAAACTCTATTATTACATTTTGTGTCAAGAATAGCTGTCCTCCAATTGTATACCGATATTAATACTTCAAAAAAGGGGTCTCATGATTGAGAATATAGTCTGGCTTAAAGATGTCGGTATGTCTGACGTTGAAAAGGTTGGTGGAAAGAATGCATCACTTGGTGAAATGATAAGTGGTCTCAATTCGCAAGGTGTTCGTGTACCAGGCGGTTTTGCTACAACAGCAGAGGCATTTGAATCCTTTTTAGATCATTCAGATCTCAAAAATAAAATCAATGAGCTTTTATCAAATCTCGATATTACAAATATACAAGAGCTCACAAAAACAGGCCTACTAATAAGGCAATGGGTTGAAGAGGCGCCGTTTCCTGAAGATCTCCATCAGTCAATAGTAGAGAGTTATGAAAAGCTGACTCAACAGCTCGGCTCTGATGTTACCTTTGCAGTTCGCTCTTCTGCGACTGCTGAAGATCTTCCAGAAGCCTCCTTTGCTGGGCAACAAGAAACATATTTGAATGTAAGTGGTATAGACGATATCTTAATAGCGGTTCGTAAGGTATATGCTTCACTCTATAACGATCGAGCAATTTCTTATCGAGTTCATCAGGGGTTTGAACATGAGATGGTTTCACTTTCTGCAGGAATTCAACAAATGGTTCGAAGTGATATAGGCTCTAGTGGCGTTATGTTTACTCTTGATACTGAGTCAGGATTCGAAGATGCAGTCTTTATAACATCTGCTTATGGGCTTGGAGAAACAGTTGTTCAAGGCTCTGTTAATCCCGATGAGTTTTATGTTCATAAGTCGACCTTGAGATTAGGTAAACCAGCAATCTTATCCCGAAGCCTTGGATCAAAATCAATAAAGATGGTCTATGCTGAGGATAATTCCAATTCTCCAGTGGCAACGACTGAGGTTGATAGTGAAGATCGATTGAAATTCAGTCTGAGTGACTCCCAAATTGAGGAGCTTGCTCATTACGCTATGAAAATTGAATCTCATTACGGCAGAGCTATGGATATAGAGTGGGCTCTTGATGGTGTAGATGGAAAAATCTACATAGTTCAGGCAAGACCTGAAACGGTTAAGAGCAGGCAAAACTCACAGAACATTGAACGCTACAAACTTCTTGAAACCTCAAATATTATTGTTGAGGGGAGGGCTATTGGTCAAAAAATTGGCACTGGAAAAACCAAAATAATTAATGATTTGTCTGAAATGGATTCAGTCAACGAAGGAGATATTCTCGTCACTGATATGACAGACCCTGACTGGGAACCCGTAATGAAACTTGCATCGGCGATTATTACAAACAGAGGCGGTAGAACTTGTCATGCAGCAATTATAGCGAGGGAGCTTGGGGTTCCAGCAATAGTTGGAACAGGTAATGCAACCGAATTACTTCAAAATGATTATGCTGTCACGGCATCCTGCGCTGAGGGTGATACTGGGAAAGTCTATCAAGGTAAATTGAAGTTTGAACATACATTTTCTGAGGTTGGTGATTTGCCCGAAATACCGGTAAAAATTATGATGAATGTTGGCAACCCATCTCGAGCCTTTGACTTTGCCAGTATCCCAAATGCAGGGGTTGGACTTGCGAGACTAGAGTTTATTATCAACAACACTATTGGTATTCATCCTAAAGCTCTTCTTGAGTTTGACACGCTTCCTAATGAGCTGAAGGAAGAGATTACAAAAAGAACGTCTTGTTACAATTCACCTGTCGACTTTTATGTTCAAAAACTAACAGAAGGCATTTCTACAATTGCTGCAAGTTTTTCTCAATCACCTGTGATTATTCGCATGTCTGACTTCAAATCTAATGAATATTCCAATTTATTTGCAGGAGATCTTTATGAGCCTAGTGAAGAAAATCCAATGATTGGATTCAGAGGGGCTTCGCGTTATATCTCATCAGACTTCAGAGAATGTTTTGAGCTTGAATGCCAAGCAATAAAAAATGTTAGGAATAAAATGGGCCTTAAGAATGTTGAAATTATGATTCCATTTGTGCGCACCACATCTGAGGCTTCTAAAGTTATTGAGCTATTAAAAGAGAATGGACTAGAGCGTGGCAAAGACGACTTGAGAATAATCATGATGTGCGAACTTCCATCAAATGCAGTAATTGCTGAAGAGTTTTTAGAGTATTTTGATGGTTTTTCTATAGGTTCTAATGATTTAACACAGCTTACACTGGGCATGGATAGAGACTCCGGACTGATTGCTGATGGATTTGATGAGAGAAATAATGCAGTCAAAAGCATGATAACGATGGCAATAGATGCTTGTCATCGGCAAGGAAAATATATTGGTATTTGTGGGCAAGGTCCATCCGATCATATGGATTTTGCACAGTGGCTTTTGGAAAAAGAAATTTCGAGTATTTCACTGAATCCTGACACGGTGGTTGAAACCTGGAACAAGCTTGGACAGCTTTAAGGTTTTATCTAATTAATATGAGAACTGTTTTTTTTATTTCCGATAGAACTGGCATTACTGCTGAGGCACTTGGAAATAGTCTTCTTACTCAGTTTCCAAAAATAGAATTTAAGAGAGTAAATCTAGCATTCATAGATACCCAGGACAAGGCTCAATCTGCAGTATCACTGATCAATGAAGCTTCTGAAACTGATGGCAAGCCTTCTCTGATTTTTAGTACCCAAGTTTCTAGTGAATATCGTCACCTTCTTGAAGATAGTAGTGGCATTATGTTCGATTTTTTTGATACTTTCATTTCACAACTTGAGTCCACCCTTGAAACTAAGTCTTCACATGAAATGGGTCTTTCTCATGGCGTAGGAAATAAAAACACCTACTCTGGAAGGATTGACAGCATTAACTATGCGCTAAATAATGACGACGGCCTGACAACAAAATATTATGATAGTGCGGATATCATTCTTACTGGTGTATCCAGGTCAGGAAAAACACCTACCTGCCTTTTTTTAGCTCTCCAGTATGGAATCTATGCTGCAAATTATCCTTTGATAGATGAAGATCTAAATACAATAGCAATTCCAAGTGCACTAAAGCCATTCAAAGATAAGCTATATGGTTTGACTATCAATCCTGTTAGGCTTCAAAATATAAGGGACGTTAGAAGATCAAATAGTGGCTATGCCTCTATAGAACAGTGCAGAAAAGAAGTGAGAAGAGCGGAAGATATTTTTGTCCAAAATGATATTTCATTTATTGACACAAGTCATATCTCAATCGAAGAGATAGCAGGACGAATTCTCCAAAAAAGTAAACTTGAGAGGCGGTACTAGTCAATAGTGGGACCTAATAAAAGGGCTCACTATAATTTTAAGAAGCTTTTAATACGTCTACAGCAACAATTTTATACTCTGGACATTTCGTTTCTTCGTCAGTTACAGCGCTTGTAACTTCGTTGATTAATACCTCAGGGAAATGGAAGGTTGTTCTTACAACACCTTTTTTAACTCTATCAGTAACCTCAACATCAAGGGTTATCTCGCCTCTATCTGACTTAAGAGTTGCACGATCACCCGACGAAATATCCTTTGCCTTAGCATCTTTCGGATTGAGCATAATAACATCCTTGGTCAATATTTGGACATTTGAGGTTCGCCTTGTCATTGTTGCACAGTTGTAATGTTGAAGCTCACGACTCGTAGTGAGAATAAACGGATACTCATTTTTATGCTTTGTAAGCTCTTCACTCTCCTTCCAATCATGATAATGGAATTTGCCTTTACCTCGCTTAAATTCACCGATATGAAGAATTTGGGTATCTTCGCCTTTTTTATTTACTGGCCACTGAAGCCCCATTGGACTGGCACCAAGACCCTCCCAAGTTACTCCTTCAAAAAATGAGACTACACTTGATACTTCTTTGAGGACTTCTGCCGCATCAAAATCTGGCTGATCAAAACCAAGCTTACGCATCATTTCAACAATGATTTGTCCATCCGTTTTAGTTCCAGGCAAAGGTTTTACTGCTGCATTAACCTGCTGTATTCTTCTTTCAGTATTAGTAAATGTTCCGCTCTTTTCAAGAAAAGTTGTGCCAGGTAAAACTACGTCAGCCATCTTAGCAGTCTCACTCATAAAAATTTCCTGAACAACTAACAAGTCAAGGCTCTGCATTGCTTTAACAACATGATGTGTATTTGGATCAGTCTGAACAACATCTTCAGCAAAAATCCATAGAGCTTTTAATGAACCATCTATAGCTCCATCAAACATTTCAGGAATTTTTCTTCCTGGAGTAGTAGGTGTTGGAAGCCCAAGTTTATCCTCGTAGAAATCCTGAACTTCTTTCTGATCCATCCACAAGTAGCCTGGACCATGATGTGGCTGACATCCCATGTCAGCTGCGCCTTGAACATTGTTCTGACCACGAAGAGGATTAACACCCACTCCTGGGCGTCCTAGGTTTCCAGTCATCATTGCTAGATTTGAAATAAGCATTACTGTCTTTGTACCTTGGGAATGCTCAGTAACACCTAAACCATGAAATTCCATTGCATTTTTAGCATTAGCATAAGCGAGTGCAACAGCTTTAACATCTTCTTTATCAAGACCACTAATTTCAGCCATCGCATCAACATCAAGCTCTTTTATTTGCTCAATAAACTCCTCTCCACCTTCACAGCGATCCTTAATAAACTGATGGTCGACTAAGCCAGCCTCAACAATGTAATATTGAATCATATTTAAGACTGCAACATTGGTACCAGGCTTAAGCTGTAAATGATGATCAGCCATTCGGGCTAATTCAGTCCTTACTGGATCAATCACAATGAGAGTAGCTCCAGACATAGCTTG
>Ga0222716_10003430_pt1 | contig 12675 bp, 18 predicted proteins | sample C33_13DmetaG_FD_165044 | JGI IMG/M metagenome (GOLD analysis project Ga0222716, IMG submission 165044) | Estuarine water microbial communities from San Francisco Bay, California, United States - C33_13D | ecosystem: Environmental > Aquatic > Marine > Unclassified | place: USA: California... | reverse complement strand
TTTCGTCAAATGAATCCTTAATGCCCACAACACGGAAGTTATCCGTAGCAGTAGTAGCACCAGCAGAAGCTACAGAGAGCTCACCGATAGAATTACCAGTAGAACCATTCTGAGAGCCAAATCCTGCACCTTCAGCATTTGAGTGAATCAAAGCAGTTGCCGTTGCAATATTAGTCAACGTAGCATCTCCTTGGATTTCATACACTTGATGTGGGTTATCGTAAACGAAAACCCGCGCTTCGGTACCTGACTTCAAAGAAGCAGTTCCAGGATAGTAGTTAGAAAATGTTGGAGTACCATCAAGAGCGATGTACTCACATCCACCCATAACACCTAGGATAGCAACGCTACCACCATCAGCTGCGCTTACATCCACAAGTCCGTTAGTCAGAGGAATAACCATGTCACCTTGGTAGATGGCAGAGCTAGATCCTGCTGTAGCAGATACTTGTACGAGGTAAGAAGTCAAACCGTTGGAGTTCGCCGCGCTACCTAGAAGGTTGTGTGGACGTAATCCAAATGGTCCATCAATATTTGATCCGGCCATAATAAAGTCCTTCCTTCATTACTTGGAGCCTCCTTTGGCTCCAAAAGTTACACGAGATTGCCGTTCATTATGAATCGGCATTGAACTATGCTGTTCTCTCATTAAATCATTATCGACCGCAATCATCTGATCAGCTGTCTTTTGCTTATAGTGATCATCACGTTCTTGCTTCGACTCAATAGGAAAACGAGCTAAAATGAGGCCTCCAACACCAATAACTCCTGCATGTTTACCATCTTGTATGGTAGGAGCTTGGAAATCAGGATACTCATCGGCGCGAACTAATTCAAAGCCTTCGCGAAGGCGGGCTGAAAGGTTTTTACTATCATCATACCCCATGACAGAATCACGGATCCAACGATGAGTATATCCCTCAGGGGGAGGTGGGGCGTCCAACGTAGACGGGGGTTGCCAAGGTTTACGGCGCGTGTCTTTTTCACGAGTTGCAGTTGTGCGTGGGGTACGATCCATGATCTATTCCTTCACGATTGTAAGCGAGCAAGTTGCTTCGCGTATTGTTCATAAGATACACCTAATTTATCTGCGATTGCAACCTGAGAAGGTGATAATTTGATTTTTTTGTTAGAAGGCTTTCCAGAAGAACGTGTTGCACCCGCAACAGGTGCTCTGGCAGAAGACCTATTATCTTGTTGAAATTTATGAGGAAACTCCTCTCGGATACGTTTATCTAGCTCGGCGTAATACTCATCTGAACTAGGGTCAAAATATTCGTTTTCTACAAGGCTTTTATGAATAGAAAAAGCTGTGAGAGTCATAGGCTCGTTTTCGCCAAACCACGAATTACGCTCTGCCCATGACCTTGCTTTAGGGTCTGGCTGATTAGTAGGCTGTGGCTGTGCTTGTGGTTGAGGCTGTGGAGGAGCAGCTTTTCGTTGCTCTAACTGATGTTTAGCTACATTTAACCGCTCTGATTCTATAGCTAATTTTGCTATAGACTTTTGAGCTTCTATTTGTGCATCGACATCACCTAAATTAATAGCATCTGATAATTTCTTTTTGAGACCGTCTTCTTGCGATGCGACTCTTTGGTCATATTCACTTATGTACGATTCATCAATTTGAGAACTGCGTTTCGCAAGCTCTTCATTTTGCTTTTGAACAGATTGAGCATATTCAGTAGCTGCTTTTTCACGACGCTCAGCTTCCCGCATTTTGTAGGTGAGCTTTTCAATACGCTTTTTGACTTTGTCGCTGTAACCTTCGAGGTCTTCGTCGGAGGTTTCTTCACTGGCGATTTCTTCACTGGCGATTTCTTCTGTGTTTTCTGTTTCATTTTCCAATTCCACTTCTACAACATCTTCTTCTACTTTTTTTGCTTCCGGCATAAGATACACTCCTATGTGTGAATAATGTCTTCGGGGTCGTTGATTGTAGCTAAAATTTCATCATCGTTTAGCAAACGAACTTCACCACCATCTATTTTAAAGCGGCTACCAGCATACCGACCAAAAATAACCCAATCACCTTCTTTACACCAAGGCTTCCAATTTTCTGTTGGGTCATTGGCATTTCCAAACTTAACAGGGTCTTTATATGCAAGCGGACCGACTTTTACTACATAGCCACAAACAGTAGCTAATGCTTCGCGGTCTACAGTAGAATCTGGTATGTAAATACCCCCTGCTGTTTTACCTTTGCCACGGTAGGGCAGGATAAGAATACGCCAACCAGAGGGTTCTGGCAGTTTTTCTTTAGCAGTAATATTATCAGGGGAGGTTTCTTTTTTAGCGGCGTGTTGAGCAGCTTTTGCATACCGCTCTGGAACTAATAGAGTTTTACTCATGTTCTATCCTTTTTAGCAGGAGATCTAACTCCTGTTTTATGTTGGCAAGTTCTGCAAGCCTAGCTCGCAGTTCCTGGAATGCGGCAAAATCTTTTACCTGACCTTCTACTAATTGGTCAGTAAGTGTCTTTTCCCGTTCAGATAGTATTTTAAGGAGTTTTTCGTGTATGTAAAGGGTAGACATCTATGCTTTACGAACTTTCTTGCGTTTTTTAGCTGTTTTAGCTGCATTTTTAAAATCTGCTGCCGAGGGTGCTCCTGCTTGTCCAGGTTTACGCATAGGTTTACCGCTCGCCCTTCTCTTTGCTATGTTTGCGTATAAACTCATTTTTTAAATCCTTTTAATCCACGGATACCGAATGATGCGCCAATACTTGCATACATAGCCCATTGAAACCATTCAGGTGTATTAGACAATGCCGCAAAACCTTCTTGAACATAAGGCTGAGTAAAAGGAATAAAACACATTGCAATAATTATAATAAACAAAATTGTCCATGCTTCATCTTTCCAGCTATTATCACTGGCCTGTGCCATAATTTTTTCCCAGCCAGCTTCATGTGTCGCGGCTGTAACCATAACCTGTGCTTCTGCTTCAGCGCGAGCTTTCGCTACTGCACCTTTAGCTTTAGTTTGTTCAACTTTGGATTCCATCCAGCTACCAGCTAGGTTGGCTATTGGACCTATGAGTGCTTGTATCATTAATATAACTCCTGACTTGCGGCTACTTTTACAGGTTTACAATAAGCTGTTGCTCTATGTTTGGCAGGGACACCACTTAAACTCCCGTAATTACCATATCTTTTAGTTATTTGGGAAGCAAAATAATTACAATCAACTACTGATCTAAAATACATATCTTGGCTCTGCACTTTGCCGCCTAATATAACTACCAATAAAAACGCATGAATCATTCTTTAGACTTTTTATCTGCGTAAGCATTTGCTCCAAAATAAGCCGCAACGAGTGCGCTGTTTGCGACAAAATAAGTAGGCGCAATATCTGTAATCATTTTTGCTGCATTTTCATAACCAAGCATTGAAGTGATTAGTATAGCGGCGGGATAATTCAATGTGCCAAATAAAGCAAACCACGTCATATACCGCATACTGTCACGACGTGCATCAGCATCTTCTAACTCTCTGCGTTTAAACTCCAAAGCCATAGAAATTTCATCATCGCAAAGCGTATCATCATTATTTGTATCAAGATGCTGATAGGCACTATCTTTTTGAAGCTTTTTCTGAGCCACTAAAATACGCCTTTAAAATTAGTTCCTTTAATAGCTGCACCCGCACCCCGAACACCAGAACTCGCAACTTCACCAGTTCTAGGTGAACCTTTACTTCGCTTTACAGGGGTTTTTGCATCTTTTTTACCCATCGCTTCTGCAAGGTCAAACTCCAATATTTCAATTATATCTGGATCGGTTTCATCTCTTAATTTTTCTTTTATATCTTTTACTCGTGTATTGGTCATTTTATTTTCCTATGTTTTGTAAAAGTGATTCGAATGTAAAAGGTGATGCTCCGCTGGGAGCTTTTGTTCCAGTAAAGGTTCGGGCGGTTGCATCTTTATTGTATGTACCACTGTACGTTTTACCTGTTTCAGTATCCATAAACCCTCCAGGAATTGAAACAATCCCATCACCTAACTCTTTTGCTTTCTCAAAAAACGATCCTAACCCAGCTACTTGGTCAGCACTAGAAGGACCACCTAAAGCACGGAAAGATGTATCTATACTTCCTGGAGTGACCGGATTACGATCTGGAAAACCTACATTCACATCACCAAAAGGGGTAGGCATATCTACATTACTAGGTAAGCCTAATCTATCGAGCACATCATTTACTGCTGGTCCGCGAGAGGGAGCTAATTGCAAATCGGGTATACTCACAGTGGGCATTTGAAAATTTGTTATATCGTCTAAAGCAAAGGCTGTCTGTTGTGTTCCTGAAGGTATACCAGAAGTAGTGCGGTCAGTATAATTATCTTGCATAAACTGCCCTGTTTCAGTTTGAGCTCTTCCGACCGGAGCACTAGGCATAGGAGCATCATCAGGACGACCTGTATATTCACCAATAATACTATCTTTACCTACTATTGTATTGCCTGAAGCTATGCCTGTATTTGCTGTTGCAGGATTTGTTGTAGAACCAATACCAAATCTTCCGGCAATAGTATTTGCTAAACCTACAATACCTTTTATTGTATCAGTTCCAGGAACGACCGCGGATAATGCCCCTAATGGTGTATTTCGTCCTGGAATAGCCATATTCGCTACATTTTCAACAAAACCTTTTTTGGTATCATAACCAAACATTCCTGGAATATTAGATGGCGGTCTAGCCCCTAATTGACCAGCTACATAATTTTGGGTAGAAGTAGCATACGGATTCATACCTTTAGATATTGCATCTAAAGCAGCATTATATGCTTCAGCTCCTGGACCAGACATTCTTCCAGAAGCTGTATAACCTTGTTCTTCTTGTGAGCCTCCTGGACCATCTTGCCGACCACCGCCAGAAGCTATACCACCGCCGCCGCCACTATTCCCGGAAGAAGACCCACTACCTGAGCTACCTGAGCTACCTGAAGGATCGTTAGCTCTTCCTGCTTCGTTTTCGCCTCCAAAACCTCTAGGCATTATCTACCTCTCTGGCGTTGTAGAGCAATTTGTGCTCTCATATTAGCTATATCTTCTGTGCTGCCAATACGCTCACGTTGGATTGCAGCTTGCTCTTGAGCTTTCTGTTTATTAAACTCAAGCTCCATTTGATCTTGTTGGGCATCTTGCATCTGGTCTTGTTGCTTTAACTGTAACTCTTGTTGTTTTAATTCAACTAAGGGGTCTTGTCTTTGAGCACCAAGAACCTGTGCTTCCTCTTGTAAGTAAGCGGTCATCAGCTCAGCTTCTATTTCATCCATTCTGTTTTGCATCATTTCAGGAGGTATTTCTTGCCCCTGTTGCTGCATAGCTTGCATTTCTTGTTGTGCAACAATTTGGCCTTTTAAACTTAGATGCTCGAATATATGTGTTTGCAAAATCTGCATAGATGCAGGATTGCCTTTTACTGTCATACTCTGCATAAAAGCTAAATGCGTTTGTATATGTGCATCATGGTTTTGTTCTGGGAAAGCCTTTAATTGTTGCCTACCAGCCATAGCTAATTGCAATTGACCATTTTCAGTAATCGCATTTGTAGGTTGTGGTTGTTGTGGGGGTGTTAGTATTTGCTCAATATTATCCACACCTAAAGCACTATACATCCTACGATATGCTTCATATGTATTATGCATTTGTGGATTAGCTTGTGCGAGTTTTAATTGCTCTGCTGCTAAACTCACACGCTGGGACATACTGAAAATATTAGGGTTAGCTACAGGTACAATATCCACACGACCATCAAAATCTTGTGCTTTCATACCTTGCTGATTACCTGTGATGTTGTACAAATAATCACTGCCATCTGTACCAATTATTTCAGCAAGCAATTTAAATTCTTGCTTCATAGCATTGTACAAACGCTTATGCACAGCAGACATAATACGACTACCACGTTCCATAAGCGCAACTGTTGTACCTACAGGCATCTCAGTATTCTGAATATTACCTGTACCTATATCTGTTGTGCCTACAAATTTCTGTGCCGCTTGTACTACAAAACCAAGCAGCTGAAACAGAGTCGCGCTCGGCTCTTTATAGGGCAGAGGTAAGAGTGAGCCGCGAAGCTCCGTTCCAACAACATCGACATCACGCCATTCTCCAGGCTGGAGTGGCTGATCATCATCTCGTATGCGTAAACCTCTTGCTTTAAATCCGGCTGGCATATTTGATAAAGTACCAGCATCAATTAACTGCCGTAGATTAGCGGTAGCTGTGCGTGATAGATTACCAAGTAAATGAATCAGGCCATTACCATAGAATCCAAGTCCAGGAGTAAACATATAATGAATAAAATATTGTTTCTTCCGCTTAAACGCATCATTTTCAGCATAATTACGGTACACAGACAAAACTTCACCCGAATCAGAAGATACCGTCACAATGTACGGCAGTTTTATACCTGTTGGCTCACCTTCTTCATCTTTATCCGCAAAATCTTCTAAATCTAAATAACAATGGCACTCATAAAGGGTTAATTCTTCATATGAACCTGATTGTTCTAAGCCTGAAAGCTCTTCTTTAGCCTCTTTCAGCTCATCATACTCACCTTCTCCAGGACTTATCTCTAAATCACGGTAAAAACCATTCACCTGTAGCTTTCGTAACTCATTTTCAGACATACGAATGATGTGTGTAACACGTTCACATGAAGCTAAATCAGTAGCATTGTATGGAACTAGCAAATCTTCCGCTTGTACAAATTTACTTACCTGTCTTCCAAGCTGCGGGTCAGGGTAAACCTTCTTAAATGCACTACCACATAGCCCCAAATAGTATAACATCTGGTCAAACTCAGAATCATACTCTTCCATAACATGCAAAACCTGATAATTCATCTCAGTTTTTATACGTTCTGCCTGTTTCTCTAATTCTGGTGTTGTATCACCCAAGACCTGTGTGCGGACAGGACCACTCGGTGGCAATAATTCTTTATAGGCTTGGCTTTGGAATTGGCTGACTGCTTCATTCAGCATTGGGTGTATAACACCAGTAGCTCCTTGGAATGGTTCTGTACGGTTCTCATACTTAACACCAAGTAAATCTAAACCTTTTGTATAAACATTTAACCATTCATTACGCGAACTCTTATCTTCGTCTATTTTTTCAAGTATCATACTAGATATACCTGTAAGTTCATCCTCATCGATAAACTCAGCAAGGTTATCCATAAAAGCAGCTTCACCCTTATCTTCCGCATCAGGCTCGGCAAACTCTACTGAACCATCTTCCATTGTTGACATTTCCATACCATCAAAAGAAGGTTCGGGGGCAGTCGTCGGTAATTCTATTTCTAATGGGTCTGACTCTAATTGCTGACCAACCAATGTAAATTCACGCTCAACATTATTATAAGGGCTAGGTTGTTTTGCCATCAGTTTTACCTCCCTGTATAACTCGGAGCATTGGGGCTGGCTTATCTTCTAAACTATTTAAAACAATCTCGAGGAGTTTTTTCAACTCCTCAATTCTATCCGTAGTAGGAGTTCGTTCTTGGCGGTACATCGACATGGTCGTTATAATCCTCTGGGTGCTGTATAAACCCACCTTCGCGGAAACGTCGGAGAGCCTGTGTTACTGTATCAACAAAATCATCATTTTCACCAACCGGAAATGAAGCACACTCTTCTATCACTTCCTCTGCCCATCTAGTATCTGGAGCCCATACTAACCCACTTTCTAGGATTGGCGCAATGGAGTTCACTCGAGTATATTTATCATTACCTCTACTCGGGGAATAATTCTGCACAGGAATACCCATACTACGCAATTCTTGCGTCAGCGGCATACCAGTCGCTTTTGCCTCAATAATCACACATTCAGGCTCCCAATAATCATATTCTTCTTTTGCAATACGCTTTAAATCAGGGAAATCCCATCTACCTCTTCGCGCATCTACTAGAATAATGTTGGGTGGTTCTCCCTCCACTGGATAAAATACACCCCATGTGGTTATCGCACTATAATCAGCATTCTCCTTTTTACTAAATGCTGTATCATAACTCTGCATAACATAACTTAATTTAGGAATATCTTCTTTTTCCCACTTATTCCACCACTCACGCTTCAAAATAGCAGTCGTCTCACTTGTAGGATTCTGCTGCCATTGTGCTTCCCATTTACCTACCGATAATGAAGCCTTCACCTTTAATAATTCTTCTTTTTTCCAAAACTCCGGCCATAACACCTTATCATCTTCTAATAATGCCGGAAACTCTACCACTTCCCATTGGTCAGCTAATACATCTCGCGCTTGCTGCTTTAATAATTTGCCAGTCAAATCAATCTCTGACCAACGCGTCATCACAATTACAATCGCTCCTCCAGGCTGAAGTCTTTGCCGTGGACCAGAGGTATACCACTCATAGGCATTCTCTAATGCCGCAGGGGACATCGCATCTTGTTCGGAGTGCGGGTCATCAATAATCATTAAATCCGCACCACGGCCTGTAATCGCGCCACCCACACCAGCCGCAAAATATTCACCACCAGCATGGGTCTCCCATCTACCCGCCGCACTACTATCCTGCCGTAATTTTACATCTGGAAAGACCAGAGAGTAATCGGTACTATTCATAAGGTTACGCACCTTTCGGCCAAACCTCACCGCTAACTCACCTGTATGCGTTGCTTGAATAATCTTTAACTTTGGATTCAACCCCATTAAATAACTCGGCAATAAATAACTGGCATACTCCGACTTCGTATGTCTAGGCGGCATATTCACAATTAACCGCTTAATACTACCATCAGCTAAACCATTAAACTTCTGTGCCATTATCTTATGGTGCTTCCCCTCAATAAACTCAGGCCATACTGTTTTACAATAGGCCATAAAATCCTTCTTCGCGTGATCACTCGAGATGTGCTGCTTCTGCTTCTCAAGCAAACGCGCATACTGCTTCAATACTTCTTCAGGGATAGTCATTGGGACATTTGTCATAATTATTTAATAATATAAAAATTTTCTTAGCGCAAGACTCTCCGATCATTGTTTCAAAAAGGGGGGTGGGGGTACGCTGTATAATTTTCAGAGTGGTAACGATTTGGACAGAACCGTGTACTGCGCTGCGCTGGTACAGGTTCATCGCTCTCTAGGGGGGTTGCCCTGTTGCAGAAAGGACACACTGTGGCAAATGTGCGTCGGGGTACCTTTTGGCACCCCGACGCTGGGGTTTAGCTTGCCAGAACTAGCTTGCCATAGGCCGTGCCATAGGTGTTGGCTGTTTGGCTGCTAAAGTTAAAGCCACCGTTTAGCACGGCTGCAACCGCGTTTTGATTGGTGTGGCTGCTAGTGGCGTTAGCAAATACACTAGCGTCCCAATGCTGGTGCGCGGCCTGTATAGCCGCCAGTGGCACGGCTGCTAACTTGGCTGGGAGCTTAGTGCTAATGCCAGCAACATTAAAGCACTTAACACCTTTGACGGTATGCTGCGGCACACCGTTAACACACGCCCATAAGATAAGGCCGCGTGCGCTAACCGCACCAGACTTTTTAGGCTGCATGACACGCCATAATGCACCGCCACCGAACAGCACACCGTTTGCCAAGGCGTTAGGTGTTAGCTGCAAGTTGACATTGCCCATGCCGTTAGCGTTGATAAAAGCGACCATAGCTGCAACATTGATATTGCCAGCCGCACCATTTGCACCGTTAAAAGCCTGTGCCGCTTGTGTTGTTGTGTTAACCATTGTTAACCCCTTTTTAGTTAACGCCGCCGCCCTATGCGGTGGCTATACATATTTTATGCCACAGGTGGGATATGGGTGTAAACCCCTAAAAGCACTTTTATGCAAATTAATTTAACACCCGTAAAACCACTAGCACAACCGCCACGCCTAGCAAGGCTGGCAGCACTAACATTTATGCCGCCATGCGCTGACATAACCAAAACCAAACAATGCTAACCCCATGCAAAACATAAACCCATTTATATAATGGTGGTCAAAAATTGGTGGCAATACAAAACCGCCGCTTGCGGCAAACATTAACGTAATGCCAGCCAACATATTTAACGTGCAGAAAAACATATAAACATAAACCATTGATTTAACCCTTTGTTGGTTGCGTTATGTAAATGCTTAAATGCACCCGCGCTGTCTTGCCAGCACAAAATTGTCACAGCGACCAGGATTGACTTCTGGAGAAGTCTAGCGAAATTTAATGATGTAATGTGAGTATATATGACGGTGCATATATAATGAGATCTTTTTCTATCTCCATCCATCCATCCATCCATCCAAAAAAAGATGGGCGACCATCGGCCGCCCATCCTAGGATAATTAAGCTGGGATAACGAACAGCTCAACAAAGTTCTTGCCCCATGTAGCCTTGGCTGATGGTGACTGCCCACCATTAAGCGCGTCCAACAAGGCATGGAACTTTCTTGCCTTGATTGACTTATGGGCTAAGTCTACATCTGTAAGGGTGACAACCTGACCGCCATGGCTGTCGGAGTTGATCAACTGCCATACTACCTTACCACGAAGGGTGAGGTTGGGATTGCCTACCTCATCAAACAATGTTTTTGCCTTTTCAAAAGGAAAAGGATTAGGCGTACCAACTACATCAACAGTAGGCCGGACACCGACATTATTTGGATTACCGCCAGCTTGCTCTTGGACAAACTTAAAAATGTCCTGAGCGGTGACGCCCATACTACGCTGGTCCTCGGGGAGAGAATTGATGCCCTGAAAAGTGATTTCCTGAGCTACGACTTTTTTAGCTGATTTAGCATTAGTCTTCCGGACGGTTTCCATGATTTCTTTGTAACCGACTTTTTTAGCTGATTGAGCCATGATAAGTTCCTTTCTACGAACTTGAGTTAGTAGCAACCCTGCTACACATATAGAGTAGCAAATAGACCTTCTGCTGTAAACACCTAAATTATCATAATGAGTAAAAAAGATACGAGCAGCTCGACACCTGATGTCATGTGAATTCAACCGATATCACCGGACCTCTCAACCTGAATCGTCGCTCATCATCAGTCGTCGGAGGACTCTTGCCCATCCATCCCTATCCATCGGCCATTCCATCCTATCATCGTACAACGGCTCACCATCAATCAATCTCTTACTCAGGTTTCGGCCATCCATAAATAATAGCTGCCCTGACGAAGGATGATGAACCAAGTTCCAAACGCATCCACCAACAGAGGTTCTTGAGGTCTGCCATGCTATTTGATGAGGACGCCACTTGGGGAACTTCTTGTCAGACTTTGTTGCAAGTATCTTTAACTCTACCCAGAAGTCCTTGCCGTTCAAGCAACCATTGACATCAGGCACTCCTGGACTTGCCCATGACTCCATTCTAGTCCAGTGTACCCCAAGGGGTCTGGTTCCATCACGTAAGGCTTTCCAAAGTTTAGACTCAGGGTTCTTTGCCATCAGGTAAAACCTCCAGTTTGTCCATCTCTATGACAGGGCTGGTCGCTTCTACCAATGCTGGGTAGTCTTGCTGTATCCGCTTAATTTCAGTAAGCACTTCTTCTTTACTCATTTGATCTATCTTACCATGCAGTATCTCTTTACGGTCAATGTAAAGACCCGCAGCTTGGCCTCTTGATTTTTCAGCTGAGACTGCTGCCGCATAGTTTCCATTCTGCATAGCTACGTCACGGAGTTGTGCTAACTTCTGTACATGGCTTTCAAATGTAACCTCAAACTTCTGTTGTAGCTCTTTCTTTATTTCGTATACCCTATTCAAAACCTGAGGGTAGTTACGTCCGTTCAACATATGGCTTGCGATAGAGTGTGCATTGGATTCAGCATACCCTGCCCTGAGTGCTGCTTCCGTCTGCGTAACTTCTTCTGTTGCATAGATCATTGCAAACTTTTCCTGCATGGGTGTCAGCCCTTTTTCCACCCGAGGATTAGCCACAATGTCCAAACTGTTTTTATGAGTAACCTTTGCCTTTGCCATAAGACTCATACTACTTTTCTATAATAGGAAGGTAAACAGAAATCGAGTCATTTTAAAAAACCAACGGTTGAAACTCGCGTAGCTGTCTAAAGTTTAGACTACAATATATGATTTAGAGGTATAACCCTTTGATATATTTGTATACCCAGATAACGTATATTCATATATCGGATAGAGTACATCACTCCATATTTCATTTTCGGTACTATATGTAAAAGTGCCAGAATATCAGAGAGCCACGGTTATTAGACCGTGACCCTTGACCTTTGTATTGTTTATATTTGGCAGAGGCGGTAGGAATTGAACCCACTCTTTCAGGGTTGGAACCTGATGTGCTGCCGTAACACTTCGCCCCTAAAAAAAGATGATTACCAGTAAAACAGGTATCATATCCCAGAGCAGTTCCATAGCTACCACCAGCAAGAGTAAACGATTTGTTTACCCTCCTTGATGGCAGATTTTGCTGCCTCTATAAAAGCTAGATCATCTTCTCTGTAATGTTTTACAGATTCATCTTGGAATTGGTGACCGTAGAATAGCCCACCTTCACTGACATTACCATTATAGCCATTATGAAATGCCCCCTCCAGTTTATTTATATCACCTTCGGTAAGCTCCATATCATTACAATTTAGCTCAACGGCTGGTCTGCCAGTTTTTTCAACCCACAATTCCTCCATAAAATCTTGGAGCCGAGCATGTTTACGCCAGTAAAAATCGTTATCTGCAATTTT
>Ga0222716_10003427_pt1 | contig 12679 bp, 6 predicted proteins | sample C33_13DmetaG_FD_165044 | JGI IMG/M metagenome (GOLD analysis project Ga0222716, IMG submission 165044) | Estuarine water microbial communities from San Francisco Bay, California, United States - C33_13D | ecosystem: Environmental > Aquatic > Marine > Unclassified | place: USA: California... | reverse complement strand
TACCACTACGAGTGGTTCCCCTACGGTAAGTGTTGTAGACGCTAATGGGGGTTACATTTCAGGTGATTTTGTTACGTTTTCGGGTGCTTCTGCTGTTGGTGGACTTACCCTAAACGGCGAATATCAAATAACCGTCGATACCACTGCGTCTAATACTTACTTCATAACAGCTTCTAGTAACGCTACTTCTACGGCAACTGGGGGTGGTACCGTGTCTGCTGCCTACCAAATCAATACCGGAGCGGCTTATGTAATACCTTTAACAGGTTGGGGAGCAGGGTCTTGGGGTGCTGGTGTATGGGGCACTGGTGGTACGTCTGACACGGAGATACGCCTCTGGTCACAGGCTAATTTTGGTGAAGATCTGTTGTTTGGGCCGCGTGGTGGGCCTATATATTACTGGGATGCTACGTCAGGGCTTACCTCTAGGGGGGTATTACTCTCGTCCGTATCACCCGCTACAGCCAACGTACCGACCGTACAAGACGTTATTTTGGTGTCAGATATCAGCCGGTTTGTATTTTGTTTCGGTTGTAATGCACTGGCTAGTGCCACTAAAAACCCCATGTTAATCCGTTGGTCAGACCAAGAAGACTCTACCCAGTGGACTCCTGCGGCAACAAACCAAGCAGGTAGCCTACAGCTATCTAGAGGCACTGAGATCGTAGCGGCTAAACAAGCTCGTCAGGAAGTCCTAGTGTGGTCAGATTCGGCCCTATATGCCCTCCAGTACGTCGGTGCCCCAGTGGTATGGGGAGCGCAGCTTGTAGGTGAAAACATCTCTATAGCCTCTCAAAATGCGGTAGCGTACGCCAACGGTGTGGCCTACTGGATGGGTGTGGATAAGTTCTATAAGTACGATGGTCGCACCCAACCACTAACTTGTAATCTCCGTAAGTTTATCTTTAACGATTTTAATACTCAGCAGTATCGGCAAGTGTTTGCGGGGACTGTAGAGTCATACCATGAGATTTGGTGGTTTTATTGTTCTGCCGATTCACAAACAGCTAACAAATACGTTGTGTATAACTATCTGGATAACATTTGGTATTACGGCACAATGGATCGCACTGCATGGCTAGATTCGGGATTACGAGACTTCCCGTTGGCCGCGACTTACAATAACAATCTCGTGAATCAGGAAGAAGGCGTTGATAATAATGAGCTAGTGGACAGTGCGCCAATACACGCATACGCCACCACTGCCGAGTTCGATCTAGATGACGGACATCAATTCAACTTTATCTGGCGTGTACTTCCTGATATCACGTTTGACGGATCTACAACAGAGTCACCGAGCGCCGTTATGACGCTATTACCTATGCAGAACTCTGGCTCTGGGTACAACTCCCCTGCTTCGGTAGGTGGGTCAAATGATGGTACGATTACTCGGTCTGCTGTGTTACCTATAGAAAAGTTTACCGGACAGCTCAATACGCGGGTTCGTGGGCGGCAGATGGTGATGAAGATTGAGTCTACCGGATCGGGCGTAACATGGCAGTTAGGCTCACCTAGACTAGATATGCGACCTGATGGACGACGATAATGGCTGGAGACAACACCAGATATGACGTTCCGTTCCGTGCCCCAGCACTGCCCTATGCCCCACAGGTATACGATCAGGAGTCATTTGAGCAGTTTAATAATATACTTAGGATATACTTTAACCAGCTAGACAACGCGCTGAGAAACGCTATGGCGATCCAAGAACCGTACGAATTACAAGTATCTAAAGGCCAAATAGCTGGGGCCAGTGCGTTGTATAAGTTTGGATACAACCCCGACATTAATGGCACGGAAGAGACAATTTGGTCGCAGGGTGGTGATGTGACGTGGCCTACAGCGGCTTTTACTGCGTTTATCAGCAGTTCTAGTGCAGCAGATACTAGTGCAGGTACGGGTGCACAGACCGTAACCATTCAGGGGTTAGACGAGAATTACGAAGTTAAAAGCGTTACGGTTAATATGAACGGCCAGACTCAGGTACAAATTGGTGATGCCTCTAGCTGGTTACGCGTCAATCGTGCGTTTGTTGCTACGGCTGGGACAGGGGGCACCGCTGCCGGTACGCTTTATATAGCTGATAGTGGCGCTACTTCTGGGGTTCCAACAGGAACTATTTACGCAAGCATTACAGACGGTAATCAAACGCAGATGGCGGTATACACCGTCCCCGCTGGATATACGCTTTATATTGATGATTTAGTCTTCACCGCTGCCATATCACAGGCTAACAACTACGCTACGGTCAAGTTTGATACGAGAGACTTTGGCTCAAACGTGTTCAGGACAAAATTCATTAACGTACTGCAAAGCAACGAACTAGTGATTGACTTTGAGTTTCCTTTGGCGTTTTCTGAAAAGACAGACATGGAATGTCGTGCTGTAACTAGCAATACAAACAACCAGATCGGCGCATCATTTCAGGGGGTGCTAATAGCAAACTGATATGATGGTCGTAGATAGCAATAAAACAGGCCCAATTCATCCTAATATTATACTCCCGTTAGTGGCAGCTCAGTTAGAAACTCCTGACGTGCCGTGGCAAATAGCTACTGGAGATGTATTACGGGAGATGAAAAGACCTACAGTAGATGTAAAACAGTTCGGGAATACTTTATTTATCGGAGAAGTGTGCGGCAATAGTATGGTTGGTAGAGCATTAAATATAGACAAAGCTAGGAATTTTGTGCGGAGTATGTTGCAGTATGGTGCATACCTCCAAAGCAAAGGCATTACAGAATATACAACCTATTTTGACGGCACCACTCTATTATCAGCGATGCGTATAATTAAAAAACATATTAACGGGTTAGATACTAAATTAGCCGTAAACAAAGTAAAAAAAGATAAATATAAAGTGATTGTTAATCTAGGTAATGACAATATTCGTTGGGAACATAACTAATGGGGTCTCAAAGCGAAAGTAATAAAGAGTCTATAAAAGAAGACCTCAGAACGTATTTGCCCGGATCATTTATAATTGATCTAAGCGGAACCTCTAAAATCTTATCTGATGCTGCTAGTCTATATAATGCTACAAACTTAACTCGTCTCATAGCATTAACAGCAAATACTGATTCATACTGGGATATGCCGTTTTCTCCAAGCGATTTTCCTAGCGTAGCAGATATAGTAGGTATGTTGGGGATGCAATTTGATTCCTTAACTACAGATGTACAAGATGCCCTTACCAATCTAGATCCTACCAGTCCTGCGTTTACAGATTTTTTAACTAATAAATTTCCGGGGCAAACAGTAGAAGTAATGCAAGAGCTTACAGGGGCCAGTGATGCCGAGATGGCTACCTATTCCTTTCTAGTTCTAGAAAGAGCAAAAGTTCAAGCTGCGGAAATGTTGGGTATCGATCCAAGTATTCTAGATTACGGCTCTCATCCCGGAGGGTATCTAGGGTGGCTACAAGATTCGTTTTCTGATCCCGATACGCAAGATGCACTTAATAAAATAAATACCGAAGCTAACGCTATTGTTAACGGAGAAATAACTCCTGTACGCCAAGAATATATAGATCAACAAAATGAAATAGAGGCTCAAGCACAAGCAGAAGCAGATCGTTTAGCTGAAGAAGAAGCAGAAGCAGAACGCATAAGGTTAGCTGAAGAAGAAGCAGAAGCAGAACGCATAAGGTTAGCTGAAGAAGAAGCAGAAGCACAACGGTTAGCAGAAGCAGAAGCAGAGCGTATAGCTGCGGAAGAAGCAACAAAAAATGTTTTTGCCAGTGTCGGGTATAACCCTAATGAACAAGAAATACTTGATAACGTAGGTAAAACTGAACAAGAAATTAAAGACTATGTAGACCCTCGTTATGTTACTGAAGCAGAAGCTGCCGATGCTTTTGAAGCGGCAAACGGATATGAACCTAACGCTGAAGAAATACAAGAGTTTATAGGACAACGAAGCCAAACTCAGACAGAACAAGAAATTAAAGACTATGTAGACCCTAGACAGATTACAGTCGAAGAAGTTAAGGAATGGGCCGCTACAAATGGTTATGAAATAACTGATGAAGAAGCTAAAGAATACGCTACACAAGGCACTATAGAAGATATAACTACAGAAAGCGATGCGATATACAAAGAGTTCGACGAGAATGCAGTCACTCAAGCAGAATTAGAAATTATAGCCGCAGAACAAAATTTTGATTTGGCCAACCTTGATGAAGATAGTTTGGCAGAGTTAGTAGGTAACAATAAAGAATCCGATGTAGTAAAAAATATAGACTCTCGCGCTACAACAATAGATGAACTTGCAGATATATACAAAAACCGTACTGGAGAAGATCTAACCCCCGAAGCTGCCGAAGCTATGTTGGAACAAGCAAATACGGCAATCGAAGGAGAACTAACGGAAGAAGCATTTGAAGGTTGGGTAAAAGAAAACGTAGAGTTAGATATCCTATATCAAGTAGGACGAATGGCGACAGGTGTTCGCAATGTGCTTTTTGGTACTGGCCCCGGTGGAAGACCAAAAACGCTAACTGAGATAATGGAAGACATCTTAGACCGACAAGCTGCTGGGCCAGCAGGTATGGGCTACCCAATAAAAGTAACGTTTGATCCTACACAAGGAACGTGGGCAGAACTAAAAATCCCTGTGCCATTACCTGTTAACGGGCCACCTATAAAAATACCGTTGTTTGACGAAAATGGTACTTATATAGGGCCGTCTACCCCTTCTGGGTTATTAGTAGACCCTGAAACAGGGATTATTACTCAGGTAGTTGACGGGGTAAAACAAACAGTAGGGCAAGTCACTGGTAATGTTGTACAGATTTTTGATGCTGCTGGGGAAGTAATCCGTTCGGTACCGTTAGGTATGTTAGAAGAGGGAAGTTGGGAAGAAGGTGATCCTAACCCATTTGATCTAGAAGACAGTAATGGTGATGGGACTATTGACCCTCAAACAGATCAAAATGGTATTCCCATTGACCCCGAAACTGGCCTGCCGGTGTACGAAATGCCTGAAATAAAAGACGAAGACGATAGATTAGCACTGCTAAGTGATGTTGAAGCAGCAAAAGAAGAAGTACTTAGCACTTTAGGCGATCAACTAGCTACACTTGGGTTTGATATAGAAGAAGTAAAAGATATTTTATCAGGTGTAGAAGAAAGTCTAGTTGGGGTTGCTACTTTAGAAGATTTAAAAACCTTACGTGAAGGTATTAAAGAAGATTTAGCAGTTGAATTAGATAGTTTAGGTGTAGATGTTAATGACATTAATGAAACTTTAGACGATTTAGACAGCACCATAAATTCTATAGCTACGCAAGTTGGTTTACCTTCCCGAGAAGACGACCCGGATACCGAAGAAGATGAAAGTAGACCTGCTACGGGTTTATTTGCACGTATAGAAGAACTACAGAAAGAAGGCGTTAACCAAACAGAAGCGATCAACACAGCTATTGCGGAGTTAGCAGAAAGTCAAAATACTACAAAAGACGATATTCTTGAACAGCTTGATACTACCGAAGCTAACCTTGCCGCAGGTATTGCTGACCTTAGTACTGAACTTAACGATAGGGTTGATGAACTAGTAGCTGCCGGTGAAGATAGAGCTACTGCTGTAGATACTGTCCTTGATAACTTATCTACTGAAATCGGTACTACGAAAGACGATATTCTCGAACAACTTGGTACAACTGAAGCTAATCTTGCCGCAGGTATCGAAGCCGTCGCTGAAGATGTTGCTGGTGTTGCCGAAGACGTTGCTGACGTTGCAGGGCAAGTTGAGGATCTCGATACAGAACTGAATACCCGTATCGATGCGTTAGTAGAGCAAGGTGCTACAGAATACGAAGCCCTGTCAGGTGCTATATCTAGCCTCGCCTCAGACCTTAACACCTCAGAAGAAAATATACTAAGCGCAATAGCGACGAGTGATAGTGACATCAAAGCACTCATTGGTACCCCTGCTATAGAAGACGACCCTACTACAGAAGAAGATGAAAGTGCCCCTGCTACTGGGCTATATGCTGAATTTGGCCCCTTGGCTACTAAAACAGATGTGGAAGCTGTTGGTACGAGTGTAGCGGAACTTAGCGAGCTGGTTACATTTTATGCTAATCAAGGTTTTGAAAACGACGAAGCGTTATCTCTGGCTATATCTGACTTATCTGACCGTCTTGGTACTACAGAAGAAAACTTACTAACAAGTTTAGGTGAAACTGAAGAAACCATACTGGATGCAGTAGAAGGTGTTAGTGCTCAGATTGACGAAACAAATGTCAACATAGCTAACCTTAATGAACTCATTGTACAGTATGAATTAGATGGCAAAACGCGTGATGAAGCTCTTAGCCTTGCGCTCAGTGACCTGTCTACTGATCTTGGGATTACTAAAGAAGAAATTTTAACCAATCTTGGTGAAACTGAAGAAACCATACTTACACGTATTGCAGAGTCAGAAGACAATACTGAAGAGTATCTTACCTATATTAGCAACATTATCGGTATACCGGCTTCTGAAATAACGCAAGAAGATGTAGATGGTATTGTTGGGCTTCTGGGCGAAGAAGAAGCCATTACTGAAATTAACAATGATATCCGTTTGTACGATGCTAACTTTGATGGTGTTATCAATGATATAGACATTGGGTTATTGCAAGGGTTCGTTGACGCAGGGGTAGAAGGTGTAGGTGAAATCCCCGCTACTGGTTTGTACGCTGACGCTGCTCGACGACAGTTAGAAATACAAGGGTACATAGATGACTCAGATAAAATAACGCGTGGGTTAATCGAGCAAGAAGGTAAGGACACGCGTCAACTTATAGGTCAAACCGCTTTGGTTAACGCTTTGGCAAGTGCGGGGGATTTAAGTGGCACCCGTGTTGACGTATCAACGCCCGACCCAGCAAGAATTAACTATATATACGATTTTGCGGATATCTTTGCTACACCCCAACAAAAAGGGTTATTCCCGTCACCTTATGGTGGCCCCCAACGTGCCCAACAGCAGCAAATAGCACAAAGAAGGGGTATTATGTCAGGCCCAATGCAGATTGGAGGTACATCTAGAGGCCCATTGCAGATCGGAGGTATGGCGCAAGGGGGTAAAGTAGACTATGATTTTACCGATGAAATCATGCAGATAATGTCTTATGGAGACAACTAATGAGTTTGTTTGATTATTACGCCGATGCACTTGAAATAATGAATGAAAATTCAGGTGGGCAAGCAGGGTTAGTCGCACTACCAGAAGCGCAAATGATGTTTAACAATGTTTATACCACAGATACTTCTGCGGGAGGTGTGGTCACTGATTCGGAAGGCAGAACAACTTTTGGTATACCCAATTATTCTTTCGTGCGAGGGCGTGTCCCCGGAACCTATGACCCAGAACGTCGTCCCGGCAGTCGGGGGCAGCGATACTTTACCGACTATGCGTATACCCCGCGTGGATCAGAATTTCCCGCTCAACAAGCGTTTGCAGCACAAGCAGCGCAATTACAGGGTGCCAATGCTGGTAATATGACCCCGTATCCCGGCCCTGTTACACCCCCTGCTCCTACGGGTATGACAATGGCTGTCGATGGTAGTGGCCCCGCTTCAGGCGTAATCAATACTAACCCAGTACCTCAACAGCAAGGGCTTTCTAATTTTTCTTCTCAGTATAAGTATGGTGGACTCGCTGCACTAGCTGGTGGTGGCCCCGCTTCTGCGTATAACAGACGCTATAATGGATACGCTGCGGGTGGAAGACCTGCCAATCCGGGTTATTACCTAGGCGGTAGTACAGATGGTATGGCAGATAAGGTACCTGCACGTATTGATGGCACCCAAGAAGCACGTTTAAGTGATGGTGAGTTTGTAATCCCTGCTGATGTAGTAAGTCACTTGGGTAACGGTAACTCCAATGCAGGTGCGAAAAACTTGTACAACATGATGGATAGGGTACGCAAAGCACGTACCGGCAATACGAAACAGGGTACCGAGATTAACCCTAACAAATTTATACCAAGTAGGTAACGATTATGGCCGCAGGGGATATAACTTCAGAAACTAGTTCGCTATCTGGGTATGCAGCACCCTATGTAACGGAGATGCTAGGTAAGGGTAGGGCACTTGCTAATCAAGGGTATCAGGCTTATACAGGGCCACTCACCGCTGGGCAATCTGCTGGGCAACAAGCAGCGTTTCAAGGTATAGCAGGGCTTGCAGTACCCACCCAACAGATGGGGGCTTTTCAGCCGCAGCAGTTCACAGCACAAGCGGCCCAAGATTACATGAACCCATACCTTCAAGCTGCGTTAGACCCGCAAATTGAAGAAGCACGACGGCAAGCACAAATATCTAGACTTGCTGACGCAGGGCGATTGACCAAAGCTGGTGCCTATGGTGGGTCACGCCAAGCAATTATGGAGTCTGAGTTAAACCGTAACTTGATGCAAAATCTTGCAGGTATTACAGGTCAAGGGTACCAAGACGCCTATACCCAAGCCATGAATCAATTTAACGTTGAACAACAACGACAACAAACAGCCCAAGATGCCGCCAACCGATATGGTTTAGAAGCATTGGCTTCACAAGCTAATCTTGGCGCACAAGAACGCGCCATTGAACAAGAAGGCATAACCGCAGACCTAGCGCAGTTTGAAGAAGAACGTGACTTCCCGTACAAGCAAGTACAATATCAACAGTCGTTGTTACAAGGATTGCCGATTGCTGCACAACAATACAGCTATCAAGAACCTAGTGCGTTAAGTGAATTTATAAGCGGAGCGGGTGGTATTCTCAGCCTGTTTGGACTTGGAGGGGACGGCTAATGGCTATGAATCCGATGGGTGGTATTGACCAACAAATTACTCAACGCGCTACTAGGCTTAAGAACGACCCTAACGCGTTAATGCAGCAGTATGGGCAGAGTAAAAACATCCTTGACTTGATTGCAGCCCAACGCGCCGCAGAGAAAGTACAGAAGGAAAAACAACTTGCTGCGTTGCAGATGCAGGGTAACCCACCAACTGTAGCTGACCAGTTAGAACAGACCCTTATTGCTTCTGAAAAAGAGAAGATGGCACCTGATCTAGCGGGTATGAAGAACTTGCGTGACCGCACTAAAGGCGTAGCTGGTGTACTTGCTCAGAAACAACAGCAACAACAGAAACGTATGCAGCAGATGGGGCAACAGCCACAACGCCCACAAGGATTACCCTCACAACCTGCACCGAATCTAAATCGTATGTACAACGGCGGTATTGTTGGGTATTTTGATGGTGGTGCAGTAGCTGAAAAACTCGGTATTAGTATAGAAGAGTTGGAGGCTAGGATTGCAGACCTAGAAAAAAGAGGGTTATCTAGAGAAAAAGCTGAAAGCGTACAGGAAAATGCGGCTGCTTCGGGTTTTCGTCGAGATATGACTATAGCTGAAGGATACCAACAAAAATTAGGTGCATCTCCCTTAGTTGCGCGCCCTACAAGACCAGAAGAAGTCATAGAAACCGAATCCGTCACAGAAGTTATGCCTACCGGTGGTGTTGATTTAGCCGCACAAAGGCGAGCACAAGATTTAACTGATGCAGTGAATGCGGAACAAAGACAAATGGCCGCTGCTAGAGAACCTGATGTAGCCGCTGCCGCTGTCGAAAGAGTAAAAGCCCCGCCATCGATACAAGAGCAGATGGACGCTGCGTTAGCACCGGCACAACCAGAAGGTATGATGTTTGAGCCTGAAGTTATGCAAGCTGGTAGACAACAAGCGGCTGATAAAGCAGCGAAAGAACAGTTCGGTAGAAATGCAGCATCGTTAGGTTTGGGCGGTATGTCTATTAGACCATTAGAAAAGATGACGCAAGCGCCAGAAATGTTGCGTCGTAGACCTACTGAACCAGAAAGAAAACGTACGCCCCAAGAATTACTTAACGAGCGACTAACTGCTGAATTTGATAAGCTGTCCAAGCAAGAAGCTGAGTTAGAAGATACTCGTAGTACAGGACGTAAAATACTAGACCGTCTTGCAAGAGGCGCTGTTCGTGCTGCTGAAGGCCCAGCCGCTGCTACCTCTCGGGGTGCTTTAGCTAGTTTAGGTGCCGGTATAAGTAGAGGTGTTGAAGAAGAAAGGCAGACACGTAAACAGGGCTTGGAAGCTATCGCTAAACGTCGTGCAGACATGTTGAAACTTGGTGCGGACATATCGCAGAGTGAGCGTGGGTTGGATATCCAACAACAACGTGCCGACACTCTAGGTGAACAATTAGCACAAGAACAAGCGCAGTTTGATCGGAAGATGGAGTCACAAAGTGAGCAGTTCCAACGAACTATGAAGCTCAAAGAAAACGAATTGGCTAGTTCAAACGCGTTAAATGTTATCAAAGCACAGAACAAAGCAAATTATGACGCCGCAATGCTAGATATCAAAGGGGCAGAGCTAGAAGCACAGGTAGCCTTCAACGATGCAAGAACTCAGCAAGGTAACCAAACCCTTCAACTCAGAGCGGCAGATGCTTTAGGTAAGTACAGCAGCAAGTTGCAAGAAGTGCAGCGAGAAGCTATAGACGCGTTATCATTTAACCCGCAGTATAAAAACAACCCAGATGCGTTAAAGGCAGCAGAAAAGGCGATAAGGTTGGAGTTCAAAACTCTAATAGACGCTAAGAAAGCTGAGTTTGCCGCTTTGGGTGCTGGATCGAGTGGGTTGAGTGAATCGTCTGAGGCGGCATTGGCTAGTCTAGGTATATAAAACTATGAATGCTTTAGCCCGTTTAGAGAAAGGCATACAGAAAGCCATAGAGATAGGTGATGAAGATGCCTTACGTATTCTCGGCACAGAAGCACGTAGGTTACAAGGGTTAGCAGCTACTACAACAGAAGATACAACTGACGACGAACTAGCAAAGGCGAGAGAAGAATTAGCCGCTGCATTAGCGCAACAAGAATACGAGGATACTACCGCATTAGGTCGTGGTCTATCCCGTGGTGTTGATGTTGCTGGTCGTGGCTTTGGGTCTGCCCTTGAGGGTCTTGGTGGTGTACTTGGGTTAGAAGGGGTAGAAGAGTTCGGCGCTGAAATGATTGCCGAAAACGAAGCCCAACTAGCCGAACAAGAAGCGATGGCTACGCGTTTGGGTGACGTAGAAGGCGTTGGTACTGGGTTAGATTACTTCCTTGAAACCCTCGGTGAAACTGCGCCACAGACTGGCCTTAGCTTAGGTGCTGGCGCTGCGGCTGGTGCTGCGGCTGGTACAGCGTTCGGCCCTGCCGGTACTATTATTGGTGGTCTTGCTGGCGCTGCCTTGTCACAAATACCGTTTTTCTACGGTAATAACCGTGAAGCTCAGAAAGAAGCTATACAGCAGGGGCTTCGCGTCGAGATGAGCGAAAGTGCTGCATTCCTAAACTCGTTACCACAAGCTGCCCTAGATGCCTTCGCTGAACGGTTGATGGTAGGTCGGTTGTTACCCACACAAAAAGCCATTCGTGCAGGGGGATTATTTACTCGTGTTGCTAAGGGTGCTGGTACTGGTGCCGCTGTCGAGGTACCTACTGAACTCGGACAAACATTAATCGAACGCGCACAAGCTGGATTAGAGCTTGACAGCGAAGAAGCTATAGACGGATACATTGAAACCGCCGTTGCCGCTGGTCTGATTGGTGGTACGTTGGGTGGCGGTGCCGCAGGTATTAGCAGAGACTCGCGTGCAGTTGAAGCAGAACAACGCGCTATTGTTGAACAAGAGGAACAAGAAGCTGCTGATGCTGCTGAAACCGCAGAAATTGAAGCTCTACTTGCAGAGGACGCTGCCGCTGATGATGCCGAAACCGCAGAGATCGAAGCATTACTCGCAGAAGACGCTGATGCTGCTGAAACCGCACAAATTGAAGCTCTACTCGCAGAAGAAGCTGCCGAAGCTGAACGCCTCCGAAAGGCAGATCTTACTGCTAGAAGTACGACTCCCGAACAACAGCGTTATCGCATACTACAAACGGTAATTCAGAAAACAGCTAAGGCTGACTCTACCCCTGAAAATCTACAAGCGTTGTTTCTAAGTAAGTTGAAGCAGATAAATCCTGATTTTGAACAGGTAGTAACTGAACAAGAGTTAAACACAATACTACGTGCGGTAGATATAAAGAACACGCCTACAACTGTAGAGAAACGTGAACCGCTAGGTGATCTTTCTGCTGACGTAAGCGAGTTGGAAGCACAAATACCAGAACGCCAACCAGTAAGCACAACGCCGGTACAAGCATCGTTCCCTAATTTGGGTCGCAAACGTGGCGCAAGACAAGAACCCGATGTAGTAGAAGAGGCACCCGCCGCCCCTGTAATAGTTACTAAAGAATTTTTAGATACGTTAGGCGTTAGCCCTAAAGCTGATATACGTAAAAGTGTTACTGGTAAAGCTATAGCTGATCCCGAAGTCCGCGAACAACTAATAGAGTTTGCTAACAACCCAGAAGTAGCATTCAAAACCAGAGAGAATGTAGCCAAAGAATTAGAAGGCATATCACCAGACCAGTTGAGCCTGTTTGGTCAGAAACGCCAACCTGCGCCACCTGTGTCACCTACTACCCCAACGGATGATGTAGCTGTTGGTGATGTAGCTGTTGATGATGTAGCTGTTGATGATGTAGCTGTTGATGATGTAGCTGTTGATGATGTAGCTGTTGATGATGTAGCTGTTGATGATGTAGCTGTTGATGATGTAGCTGTTGATGATGTA
>Ga0222716_10003422_pt1 | contig 12687 bp, 13 predicted proteins | sample C33_13DmetaG_FD_165044 | JGI IMG/M metagenome (GOLD analysis project Ga0222716, IMG submission 165044) | Estuarine water microbial communities from San Francisco Bay, California, United States - C33_13D | ecosystem: Environmental > Aquatic > Marine > Unclassified | place: USA: California... | reverse complement strand
CTTGGCATGTAGATACCAGCTCCCACGTAACGCCTGTTAGGTTTCTTCCACGTCGAGTAGTCGCTACCTGCACAGGTTGTTTGCACAAACTCACGCAACACCTCGCGCCAATCCACCTTGGGCTTCAGCAATTCTTCCATGTCACGACTGCCACCGCTGCCCATCTTACCTGCAACAAGTGAGCCTTGACGTATGGCCTCGTCCACCTCGCGTTGTATCTCACGCTGCTCGTCGGGTGTCATGTCTTGTGCACCTTCCCAATCGTGATCGTCGAACCCTTGGGGATGTCCATCGTCACACTCTGGGCATACATCTTCACACATACACTTGCCGCGGCCACCGCCATCGTCTTCGTCGTTGTATATATCCCAGAAGATTTTAGCCGTACCCCAACCCTTGTACTTGGGATCATGGCACCCACCCTTGGGCATCGTGACCCAACCATCTTGGCCGTACTCGTCAATGATCTTGCCATTGATATCGTAGTCCATTGCGATGTTGGCAGTGCGCGGACATATCTTCCACAGATGCGCCCACGTTACCAAGTGACGATACATCTTGTGGAATACCTCGTGTATCACAACGAACCGTAACTCTGCATCGTTATGTGCAGCCACGAACGCCCTACCGTAAAACTCGTCACGTCCGTTGGTACAGGCTGTTGGCACCGTCTCGTCAATCTTACGTTCACCGATCATCAGCAACCCCGATATCTCAGGGATGCGCGGCATGATATCAACGACTGCTTTGGATAGCCGTTGTTCTTCCGTTAGTTGTTTACCTATTGCTAACATTGTCATTCTCCTTTCGGGCAGGTGCCCGAATTATCGTTTGTCTGCTGCGAACATGTAGTTGTTCTGCATTGCCCATGCGGTGAACTTCTTGTTCTTCATCACCATTGACTGCTTACTGTACTTGGGTGCACGTACGCCGTTGGCGAACATACCCTGTGCCTCCACGTCCAAACGTGGCATGTAGTCCATCCACGCGTTGAGCCAGTCAGCTTCGATAGACGCGAGCGTACGATACACAACCATACAAATACCTGCGGCGCTGTCAGGAACCTTGGCCGTACTTGGCGTGTCCTTGATAGACTGTAGGCTTGGCAGTTGGTCAGCCAGTTTCACAAACGCCATCAGGTCCATAGCACCACGGTCACCGATAGCACCCATAAGTAGAGCCGTTAGCGTCTGGTCGTCGAACGCATGACGTTGGTGTAGTATGTCAGACGCAGCGTGTAACGAACGAGGTGTCACAAACGCTTTGCGCTGTTGCTTTGGATGGAAGATATACGGGTTCTCGTCAGGGTCTTTCACGTCCTCGAACGATGCCATGAGTTGCGGATTGTCTTTGACCCAACCAAGCAAGCTGTGATCCCAACCATCGTTGATACCGTGTTCAATCAATGAAATGTGATCTGTCTTACGTACCCGCACGGTGACAATGCGGTTACGTGCATGTGGTAGTAACATGTCACCCACACCCTCGGACCCTTTGTTGGTCGTCGCGTACACAATACTGTCAGGATGCAGCTTGATGCTGCCTACCATACGTTCTTGCATGACGCGTAGCAGTGCGTTCTTAACAGCAGGGTTGGCCTTGCCTAGCTCGTCAATCATAAGGATGATCGGTTTACCCAGATGCGCACCCAATTCTTCGTTAGGCACAAAGGTCACATAACCTTGCTCGTTCATCACTGTCATGTTGGGCAGGTTCAAGTCACCGATATCTTTGGTGGTGCAGTCAAAATAGCAGGGCGTGTGGTTGGGCAGGTCATCTGCTAGTGTGCGTAGGGTTGATGATTTGCCGTTACCCATATCACCTTCTAGTAAGATGGTACGTAGCTTACCCACTGCTTTGATCGCGGCGACACACTGGTCGAGTGACAGGGCGTACATTTGTTGTGCATTGTTCATTTGTTCTTCTCCATGTTTTCGGGCACCTGCCCGAATGTTAAATCCAATTTAATGATACGGATAAAATCCATAGTAATATCAGGGCAACGATAGCTGCCCCAATGATCCAGTCTTGCCAATCACCAAACATTACATGTCCAGACTTGGTAGAGCAGCGATAGCTGCGGTGACTTTGTTACGTGTTTCTTCACGCAATGACGGGCTGTTTTTGATCTGGTCGAGGTTCAAGCTGCGTTCACCCGACACATGAAACGCCTGTTCCAGTTGCCGCTTCATGGCTTCCATCTGACTATCACCTGTCACGTTACACGTACCCAACATCTCGGTCAGCTCGATAGCTCGGTCAAACACACTGTCATACAGGCGGTTGCCCTTGCCTTCCTCGTTCACGTCGAGTTGCCGCACAAGTGTGGTCAGGTTGTCATGCAGCTTGTGCCATATGTCATTCATCGCGGTCTTGATGGCTTGCGTGTAATGTGTTTCATATTGGGTTTGCAGTGTGACCATAGCCTCGTTGCCAATGTCAATCCGAAAGTCACCACTATCAGGCAACGGCACGTAGGACACACGGAACCCGAACTTGTCACGCAGACTGTCACGCGTGGGATACTCGTCACGATTGAACATGTCACCTAGCTTGGCTTGGGCTTGCATGATCTTCCACTCGTACACGGTCAGGAACTCGTCCACCAACCGCCCGAACTCTTGCTGCAGGTCAGTCATCACCTCGTTGTACTTGAAATACTGCATGGTGGTCAGCAGTCGGGAGCCGTTGTCAGACCATGGCATTGTCATGCTGTAGTGCATGTTGCGCACGTTACCCGCGAACTTCTGGACGGCGCGTAGCTCGTCACAGTCACCTAGTAGGTTCTTAGTCACATTGGCTACGCCCTTGTCCGCAGCGTTCATGTTGGTGACATCATCCGATGCCTTGCGGTCTTTCTTACGTGCAGTCCATACGGATGCGTTGAAGTCCACGATCATTGCCGCTGAACTGATTGACGGTGCGGTGGCCGTTGGGGTTTGAAGTAGTTGGTTCATTGTCTTTCTCCATTTGAGTTTCGGGCAGTTGCCCGAAAGTTTGTTAAGGTGTTCTTGGTATTGCTCGTACACCTAATATAACACAAGTATCGGGATGTGTCAAGTAATACAGTTTGATGGTAGATCACACGCTAACGTGTTTTCTGGTTAAGGCTAAGTAACTCGTCCTTTTTGGTGACGCGAGTGTAGCCTTGCTTGGGAAGCGGTACTACGCACCAACTTGCGCGTTGCTTTGTGGCTTGGTAGTCGCCACACTCCAGACACACATTGTAGCCAAGACGTGCACGGCGAACACTGAACACTTCACCGCAGCCAACACATTCGGGGGTATAATGTTTACGCGCCATTACGCTGCCTCCCCATAAGATGCTAACAGGTCGTCTAGAATAGACTGGTCGTTGTTGCGCACGATCTTCAAGTCTTTCATCCAACGGCGTTGGTACTTGATCCAGTTTTCAGCCTCCACGCGGTTACGCGCTTCAAAGGTTACGAGCGTTGAATGGGTGCGTGTCTTGCCACACCATGCGAAGCCTTGTGCAGTTACGGTCTTTGACATTTTAGTTCCTCCATGTGTTTCGGGCAGTTGCCCGAAAGTTGATTTGAATTTTGCTTGGTTGGGCTAGGGTTACTCCTAACTTAAAACCAGTATAGCATAAGTATCAGGCTGTGTCAAGTTTTGTGGTTTGGTGGTGTAAGGTTGCGTAAGGTTGTATGTACCATCATGTACCACCACGGGTGTCTGTAAGTCATTGATATTAAACGAATGTAGCAATGTTACGTTTGTACCATAACGATATACCTAGATTTGTGATGGGGTTTTTAGGCCAGAGACCCTCTCTCTTACCCTTCAATAAAAAGAAGATATATATACTTATAAAAGTGGTACAAACGCTACATTGCTTTGAAATCAATGACTTAGACCCCATTTGCAGTGGTACACGAGTGGTACAAATGATACATTCCTTTGTTTTCAATGACTTAGACGCGTGGCGCTACTCAAGATACTGGTATCACAAGTTTCGGGCAGTTGCCCGAAATGCCATATGGTGACATCTTATGCGCAGTGTTGGTGGTACAAGGGTAAAACGTGTTAGGCGCAGAGCTACTCAAGATACTGGTATCATATCTTTCGGGCAACTGCCCGAATAAAAAAAGACCCGCCGAAGCGGGCCAGTACAGGCATTATGGTATGAGCCAATGCCAAGGTATCACATGCCGTACCAATACGCAACACGTAATGCGTGGCGCTACTCAGGATACTGGTATCAATCTTTCGGGCAGTTGCCCGAAAACATGGGGGAAATTTAGGCACAAAAAAAGGGCCGACCCGAAGGCCGACCCGATAGTCTGTTAGATGATGCTGTCGATATCGACAGGCTTACCAGTTTCTAAGCGAAACTTTTTCTGGAAAGCCATTAAGATTGCAACGGCCTCGTCGTGCTCGAATGTGTCTGGAAACGCCTTGTCACCTTGCAATGTTTTAAGCGCGTTTTGAATGTGACCAGACAAAACTTCCATGCCAGTCTTAGGCGTCTTAGGGTTGCCTGCAGGCGTTTCTTCGATCTCACCATTTTGTTTGGCCAGTGTATCAAAGCGCTTGGCCAAATTTTTCATCTTAGTGGATGGCTTGTTTTGCAATGTTATGCGCGCCTTTTGTGCGACTAAGAATTCGCCCTCGGTCTCGAAGTTTTCCTTCTTAGGTGAAGGCAAAGCCAATTTCGCCTTTTCTTCTTTTGTCCAGACGGCCTGACCATAAAATGCTAGGCGCTCGGCATAGGCTTTTTTGTGCGCCTCTGGCATATCTTTGCCCTTGCGCCAGTCATTGCCGCGCACACCTTGCTCAAACAATGCTTTGATAAGCGCGTCGGTTACCGCGTCCGCCTTGCCGCGAACCTGTCCGATCTTAGTAATTGCGCCCGCTTCAAACGTGTCGATCGCCTCTGCGCCCATGCCAAGTTTTGTGATCGCGGTTACTGTGAAATTTGTCATTTGATTTACTCCAAATAAATCAGCGCTTGGCCCATTGCCTCGCCGTCCTGATGAAACATTTATGCCATGTCATAACATGTTACGCAATAGGTTTACCCACTAAAACAAACCAAAACACATTAGATATCACTAAAAGATATTCGGGCAACTGCCCGAAAACCCTAATCTGTCGAGGGTACACCTACCCCACCCACCGCGCTGTCATGTGGGACTCCGCGCTATCCTGTATAATACTAATACGCTCAAATATGGACCAACTTTTACGTTTGCCCCACACAGAACACCCCCACCTCTTTTTCAAAACCCTTGTCAAAAAATTTTTTGTACCCTATTATTACGTTATCGGTTACCAACCTGCGACGTACTATGACAATGAATGCTATTCCAGAGCTAGGGGTTCCCCTAGAAGACGAGGTGAAGCACATACCTCTACCAGAGCGTGCAGATGCACTGGGTAAAACCGTTGACGAACTAGGAAAACATGGTGCGGACCTTGAACCCGACGAGGTAGATAAGGAAGTAGCCGCTACATTAGCTACTGCATACGCCCAAGACCCCGACAAAACATCTAAGAAGGTGACGCATAAGCGTGCAGCGGCCCTAACACCTGCTTCTGTGCGCCTAACAAGCAACATCATAGACGAATTTAATCATTCTGTAGTAGAATCTTCCAAACAACTGCGCAATCTGGTGACTAATAAACTCATCATTGAGAGCGAAAACCCTGATCCAAGGGTACGTATGCGTGCATTGGAGCTTCTTGGTAAGATATCAGACGTAGGGTTGTTCACTGAGAAGTCTGAAGTGACGATTACCCACCAAACAACCGATGACATCAAGGAAAAACTACGTGGTAAACTTGCAAAACTAGTAAATCCACAACCAGAAGTAGAAGATGCCACGGTTATAGAGGCCCAACTGCTGGATACCGACGAAGAATTTGGGTTTGACGACGATGACTGAGGTTTTGGACTTCGACGAGGCCGATATTGAGGTCATGTTGGCCAATCTGGACACGTTTAGCGCCGAAGAAGTGGCAGAAATCGACCGAATGGTGGATGAACTGCATAATCGCACCACAAATAAGGCTGCGTATGACGACCTAATAGAGTTTTGCAAGTTAATGATGCCGGATTTTATAGTTGGTAAGCACCATCGTATACTGGCTAATATGCTCATGGGTATTGAGAAGGGTGACAGGGATCGTGTATGCGTGAATATACCCCCCAGACACGGTAAATCTCAGCTCGTGTCTATATTTTACCCAGCGTGGTTTTTAGGACGAAATCCCGGCAAGAAGGTTATGATGGTGTCCCATACCACGGACCTCGCGGTGGATTTTGGGCGTAAAGTGCGTAACCTGATCGCTACAGATCAGTACCGTTCTATATTTCCTACCGTGCAACTAGCACAGGATAGTAAGTCGGCTGGGCGGTGGAACACCAACGTAGGAGGAGAATATTATGCGTGCGGTATTGGGTCTGCTCTTGCTGGGCGGGGTGCTGACCTCCTCTTGGTTGATGATCCCCACTCTGAACAGGATGTTATCAACGGGAACTTTGAAGTCTTTGAAAAAGCCTACGAGTGGTTCACCTTCGGTGCGCGAACACGTCTAATGCCCGGTGGGCGGGTAGCAATAATCCAGACGCGTTGGCACATGGATGACCTCACAGGACGCGTTGTGCGTGACATGACACAAAATGAACGATCTGACCAGTACGAGGTTGTGGAGTTCCCTGCGATTTTGGACACATTCAACAAGAAGACGAAGAAGGAAGTGCAAAAACCTCTGTGGCCTGAGTTCTTTGACCTAGAAGCCCTGTTACGAACCAAGGCGTCGATGCCTACGTTCCAGTGGAATGCGCAGTACCAGCAGCAGCCTACCGCGGAAGAAGCCGCTATCGTCAAGCGTGAGTGGTGGCAGGAATGGACACACGACCAACCACCATCCTGCGAATATATTATCATGTCGCTTGACGCAGCAGCCGAGAAGCATAACCGTGCAGACTATACAGCGCTTACTACGTGGGGTGTTTTCTTGAACGAGGAAACCAACGCGTACAATATTATATTGTTAAATAGCATAAAACAGCGTATGGAGTTCCCAGAGCTTAAACAGCTTGCTATGGAGGAATACATGGACTGGGAGCCAGATTCGTTCATAGTGGAGAAGAAAAGCTCTGGCGTGGCCCTGTACCAAGAAATGCGGCGTATGGGTCTGCCCATATCGGAGTATACCCCACATAGGGGGTCAGGGGATAAGACGGCACGCCTTAACTCTGTAGCGGACATAATTGCGTCCGAGCTTGTGTGGGTGCCACAGACACGGTGGGCAGAGGAAGTAGTGGAAGAGATTGCAGGATTCCCGTTTATGAGTAATGATGACCTCGTGGATTCGACGGTTATGGCTCTGATGCGGTTTAGGCAAGGCGGCTTTATTCGACTACCCACTGATGAACCAGAAGAACCCCGATACTGGAAACAGCGCAGCGGCGGATATTATTAAGAGGTAAGCTATGGCTATTGAAAAAGGAATATTCTCTGCCCCGCTAGGGATGGACGAAGAACTTACAGATATGGACGAAATGGAAGTCCCCGAACTGGAGATTGAAATCATTGACCCCGAGGCTGTAACCCTATCCGATGGGGGTATGGAAATAACCATAATTCCCGGCACAGAAGGGGATTTTACCGAGTTTGGTGGTAACCTAGCGGAAACTATGGATGACCGTGATCTAGCCTCTCTGGCGGACGACCTCATGGGTCAAGTACAGTCTGACATAGATAGCCGCAAGGATTGGGCGGATACGTTCGTTAAAGGTCTGGACGTGCTGGGCTTCAAGTATGAGGAACGCACAGACCCGTGGGAAGGCGCATGTGGTGTGTTCTCCACCGTGCTTGCCGAGGCCGCGATACGGTTCCAAGCAGAAACAATGTCTGAAACGTTTCCCGCAGCAGGACCAGTAAAAACCAAGATCCTTGGGGAAGAAACCAAGGAGAAGGAAGAAGCCGCTGCACGGGTTAAGGCAGACATGAACTATGAGCTTACCGAGCGCATGGTAGAGTACCGCCCCGAACATGAACGGATGCTATATAGCCTTGGATTGGCTGGGTCGGCGTTCAAGAAGGTCTATTTTGACCCCAATATGGGCCGTCAGGCGGCTATATACATATCTGCAGAAGATGTCATCGTACCGTACGGTGCGTCAAACATTGAGTCTGCAGAACGTGTTACGCACATCATGCGTAAGACAAAGAACGATTTGAAGAAACTACAGGCTGGTGGGTTCTACAGGGACGTAGACCTTGGTGACCCCGAAGCATTTCACACTGACATAGAAGAGAAGAAAGCGGAAGAAGGTGGTTATTCGCTAACCAATGATGACCGCTACGCTATCTATGAGATCCACGCTGACCTTTTGATCGAAGGTGTAGACGATGACGACGGGATTGCTCGACCCTATGTCGTCACGATTGAGCGTGGTAGTGGCGAAGTGCTGGCGGTCCGTAGGAACTACGAGGAGGGTGACCCCTTAACCCTCAAGCGTCAGCACTTCGTCCATTACGTATACGTGCCGGGGTTTGGGTTCTACGGGCTTGGCCTCATACATATCATTGGCGGATACGCCAAGGCAGGAACTTCCTTGATACGACAGCTTGTTGACGCGGGCACCCTATCGAATCTCCCCGGTGGGCTGAAGTCGCGTGGGTTGCGTATCAAGGGAGACGATACACCGATAGAACCGGGTGAGTTTAAGGATGTTGACGTGCCGTCAGGTAGCATCCGTGACAACATCATGCCTCTCCCGTACAAGGAACCTAGCCAGACCCTTCTCGCCCTCTTGAATCAGATTACAACAGAAGGACGTAGGCTAGGCGCTATTAGTGACATGAACATCTCGGACATGTCGGCTAACGCCCCCGTTGGGACCACACTGGCGTTGCTAGAGCGTACTCTGAAGCCTATGGCTGCGGTACAGGCGCGTGTACACTACACTATGAAGCAGGAGTTTAAGCTCCTCAAGGCTATCATGGCCGAGTATGCGCCCGCAGAGTACACGTACGTGCCCGTGAGAGGCGAAGTGTCCGCCAAGCAGGCTGACTACCTGATGGTAGATGTGATCCCTGTGAGCGATCCTAACAACTCTACTATGGCACAGCGCGTGGTACAGTACCAAACTGTGCTGCAGATGTCTGAGAAGGCACCGCAGATATATGACCTGCCGCAGTTACATCGCCAGATGATTGAGGTGTTGGGGGTCAAGAACGCGGATAAGCTAGTACCTACGAAGGATGACGCGAAGCCTACAGACCCTATCAGCGAGAACATGGACGCGTTGATTGGCAAGCCGATGAAGGCATTTATCTACCAAGACCACGAAGCGCATATCGCTACGCATACATCGTTTATGCAAGACCCGATGATGGCACAGATGATCGGGCAAAACCCACAGGCAAAACAGATTATGGCGTCTCTGCAGGCCCATATTGCCGAACACCTTGGCTTCGCCTATCGCCAGAAGATAGAAGAGAAGCTAGGCGCACCTCTACCCGCTCCGAACGAGGAGCTGCCAGAAGATATGGAAGTACAACTGTCACGTCTGGTCGCGGACGCAGGCAAGCAGCTTACACAAGCAAATCAGCAGCAAGCAGCGCAGCAGAAGGCTCAACAACAGCAGCAAGACCCAATCATACAGATGAAGCAGGCGGAACTGCAGGTCAAACAGCAAGAGCAGCAGCGTAAGATGGCTAAAGATCAGGCGGATAGCGCCCTGCAGAAAGAAAAACTCGACCTACAGAAGGCCAAGGATGCTACGTCCGCTATGCTAGATGCAGAGCGTGTGAAGATTGAACAGGCCGAGGTTGCGATAGAAGCAGAAGAAAAAGGCGTAAAGTTAAAGCAGGCTACGCGTGCCGAGCGTAACAAGACAAGCCTTGAAGCTGCGCGGATGTTACAGTCCGCACAAAAACCCAAAAAGGAGTCATAATATACCATGGCAAAGACCGTCTTTGACGTGCTGAAAGATAGAATCGACGGTGATATATCGTCTGCACAGAGTTTCCTAACCGCAGGGTCACCTAAAGACTATGCGAACTACAGGGAAGTTGTTGGCTTAATTCGAGGTCTCGAAGCCAGCAAATCTTACATTGAAGACCTCGCGAAAAACTATATGGAAGACGATAATGACTGAAGCAGCAGTTAAAATCAGCGACGCTGAACTGGAGTTACAACTCCCAAAACCCGTAGGCTACCGTGTACTCGTAGCGCTACCGCAACCGGAAGAAACCATATCGGGGACTTCTATTATCAAGACAGATACTGCCAAAACACAAGACCACATTATGTCTATTATTGGCCTTGTCGTAGATATGGGTGAACAAGCATACGGGGATGAAGAGCGGTTCCCGACTGGACCATGGTGTAAAGAAGGTGACTTTGTGATGTTCCGCATGAACTCGGGCACGCGATTCACTATTGGTGGTATTGAGTATCGGCTTATGAACGACGATTCTATTGAAGCTGTCGTAGCTGATCCAACGGGCATACAGAGGGCATAGACATGGCATTTCAAAAAGTAGAATTTGAATTTCCCGAGGATGACGATGACAACAAAATGGCTATCGAAGAAACTAGCGCAGTTGAAATTGACATTACTGGGAAGAAAACTGCAGAAGATTTTGCAGCAGATGAGGCACCAGAGGATAAACCGGAAAGCAAAAAGGATAGTGCTGACGACGACCTTGAAATTGAGGTTGTTGACGATACGCCGAAGGCTGACCGCAACCGTAAACCATCCGAGCCACCTGAAGATGTTACTGATGAGGAACTTGAGAAGTATTCCGACCAAGTTCAAAAACGCATCAAGCATTTTACCAAGGGTTACCATGATGAGCGCAGGGCTAAAGAAGAGGCTCTACGTGAACGTCAAGAACTTGAACGCGTTACTCAGCAGCTTATGGAAGAAAATAAGAAGCTAAAAGGTAACGTAAACAAGAACCAAACGGCGTTGCTTGAGCAGGCTAAGAAAAACGCAGCCATAGAAACCGAAGCCGCCAAACGGTCATACAAAGAAGCGTATGAGTCTGGTGATTCAGAGGCTGTGCTTGAAGCACAAGAAAAGTTAACATCTGCTAAGTTAAAGTCTGATAGGTTAGCAAACTTCAAATTACCTGCTTTACAGGAAGAAGAAACTCCTGTACAACCAGAACCAGAACCCGCCCCGGCAGTACAGGTCGATAATCGGGCCGCAGATTGGCAAAAGAACAATTCGTGGTTTGGTAGCGATGATGAGATGACGAGTTTAGCGCTGGGGTTGCATAATAAACTTGTCAAACAGGGCGTAAGCCCGCAAAGTGATGAATACTACGAGACGATAGATTCTCGTATGCGCCAAGTATTCCCCGATAATTTCGAGGATGCTGAACCAAAGCGAAAGACACAGGTAGTGGCACCCGCAACGCGGAGCACAGCCCCTAAAAAGGTAACACTGACCAAGACCCAAGTTCAGCTCGCTAAGAGGTTGGGGTTAACTCCTCAACAATACGCCAAACAGGTTGCATTAGATATGAGGAAACAAAATGGCTGAGAATCGGATTAACCGTGAATTAGATACCCGTGAACGTAAGGTTCGCAAAAAGGCTTGGACGCGCCCCGAGGTGCTGCCATCTCCCAATCCCGAGCCGGGGTACGACTTCCACTGGGTGCGTGTGAGTACGCAAGGTCAGGTCGATGCCACAAACGTTTCTTCAAAACTGCGTGAAGGTTGGGAGCCTGTAAAGGCAACAGATCATCCAGAAATTACTATCGTTGCGATTGAACAAGAACGCTTCAAAGACAACATAGTTATCGGTGGTTTGATGCTCTGTAAGGCTCCGAAAGAGATGATTGAAGAGCGGAATGCCTACTACAACGATCAGGCACAAGCTCAGATGACATCTGTGGATAACAGCCTTATGAGAGAAAATGACCCTCGTATGCCGTTGTTTAATGAGCGGAAGACGAAGGTTACTTTCGGTAAAGGAACTTAATCTTAGGAGCTTTAGATGGCTTATCCTTCTGTTAGCGGACCTTATGGTCTGGTTCCGGTAAAATTACTAAGCGGCACTCCCTTTGTTGGGGGCGTCTATCGTCAAATGAGTATTGCTAGCGGTTATGCTACTAGCATCTTCTTTGGTGACGCCGTTAAAGTGGTTACCGGAGGCACCGTTGAGCGTGACCCGTTCGACGCTGCAATGACACCTGTTGGTGTTTTCATGGGTTGTAAATACACTGATCCAAACTTGGGTTATGAATTGTACAGCCAATCTTATCCTGCAGGCACAGTCGCAAGCGACATTCAGGCTTACGTAGCAGACGCTACTGAACTGTTGTTTAAAGCTGCTGTTGTTTCTTCAGGTACAACTATTGGTGATCTAGCGATAACCGATATCGGCGCAAACGTAGCAGGCGTAGACAACACAGGTGACTCGACTTCGGGTAACTCGCGTGGCGCTATTTCTGATACATCAGCAACTACTAACACGTTGCCGTTCCGTATCATCGGTTTGGTTGAAGAGACCAAAAACTCAAGTGGTGGTTACACTGAGGCTTACGTTAAATGGAACGCAGGTCACCAGTATAACAACACCACTGGCGTATAAGGAGATTAACTAATGGCTATTTCACGCGCCCAGCTACTTAAAGAGCTGCTCCCCGGCCTGAACGCATTGTTCGGAATGGAATACGCAAAATATGGCGAAG
>Ga0222716_10003421_pt1 | contig 12688 bp, 7 predicted proteins | sample C33_13DmetaG_FD_165044 | JGI IMG/M metagenome (GOLD analysis project Ga0222716, IMG submission 165044) | Estuarine water microbial communities from San Francisco Bay, California, United States - C33_13D | ecosystem: Environmental > Aquatic > Marine > Unclassified | place: USA: California... | reverse complement strand
AGATCCATCATAAGGATATGTATTATATATTCTTTTTATACTCTCGGCATAGTATTCCTTGGCAGAACCAAATCGAACATAATTTGAAGCAGACAAAAAGTCTATAGGTGGTACTACCTCTTCTCTTTGTTTTCTTAACGCCTCGAGAAAGTCCGGAGACTCTATGTCTACAGAAGCTGAATTAGCCGACTGCATTATTGTTGGCTTAGAACCAAATAAATTTTTAATACTCATTTTGTCTCACTTTGAATCTAAATTGATATGCTTGATCTTTCCAAGACTTAATGTAATCATCATAAAAAGAAAATCTTATTCCGTAATCATATCCAGCTTCCAGTGTCGACATATCTAGATCAAAATAGTTTCCTTCGACGTCATATGACATGAAGGTGTGTTGTGTTGATCCTGTTCCGTGAGGAACAACTAGTTCATTATCAATAATTCTAAAGACCTCGTAAGAAGCAGAGTGAATTACTGTGGTTTCTGGGACCGCCTTTGATACAGTATATACAGTTGGTGACCAGTTTCTAGGTCTTATGTATAGCCTAAATCTTTCGAAACCGTCATTTTTGTAGTAATTTTTAGCATCAGAAACCTTCAATATATACTTGTCGGTTGGACTGTGTGCTTCAGCAGCAAAAGATGTTACTTCAATAGCACCTGTGTGATATTGTGTTGAACCAGAAAACCATACATCCACAATAGAAGTATCAGTTGTCTCGGCGTACACATCGCACTTATAAATCCCGGTTGATACATGAGATCCTGTGAATGAAGATCCTATTTGTGATCCTCCGGCAGATTCATGCAAATTCACATATATAGCACCGGTGCCTATATTTGGAATATTTGATAGTCGCCCTCTAATGCGATTGTAGAGGTATAAAGTGTTCAGGTTGTCGCTAGCAGGAGCAAGTGAAGAAGACGCATAGAATGAACCTCTATCGTCCATTATAGAGTCATTCCACCTAGCTTCCAAGACAGGTCTTTTGTTGTAGTACTCAGAACCTCTAGCAAAGAACTTTTTAGTGAAAAATGATCTGTTTGCTGTTTCTTGTGATGAAGTTAATTGAACTCCAAATCCATAATTATCTTTTCCACCTGAAGATGTGAGCCACTGCTCAACAAGTGTTGTTACATCTACAGAAAGATCTTCGTAACCTTCTTGAAATCTTTGAGTAAACACGGGAGCGGCATGGTAATCGCCTCCGGCAGATACCCAAGTGGAGCCAGACCCTCTGTTAATCCAATTTGAACCAAAAGAATTGTAAGTCAAGTCAGAATATGTTTCCATGTCTAAGCCGTAACCTTCTTCCCAAGATTGCGAAACTGCTGAAACTGTTAATGTGAAATCAACAGGAAGAGTCTCTGCATGAGTCACATTGAACATATTGAGATAAAAAGAGACAGAACCTGAAGCTGGTATGGTCCCTGATGTTCTGTCGGCATTTACCGCATCAGTGTCAAATTGTATTATAACTCTGGAGGCTTCTGCTGAAGATGTTGTTGCTTGTCCATAAATAGAGAAAACCTCAAGTATATCAGCTTGTCCCATGTTGGATCCAGTTCCTCTGGTTATCAAGTTTTCTTTAAATGCGTTTGCAATTGTATTGTCTGCTGTTGCAAAATATCTTTTTATTGTCATTTAGCTTTTCCTCTTATGTCTAGTTCTGGGAACTTTATTTCCAAAACAACATTCTTTGGTGTTTTATAATAAGTGTTATCTCGAGACAATATCTTCATCAAATCTAAAGGAATGGTTGAATAAGATCCATTTTTCTTATTGACTATCTCAACTTTTGATATGTCTACGATTCCTTTGGTTTTTGCAAGTTCGTTCTGTACATCTGTTATATATATGGGTTCGCCAATATAGAACTTATTTTTATATTTGTTTGTTAGATTTTTTATTGCCAAGTTAACGATCTCTTCTTTATTGTATCTATTGTCTATTGAAACCTCGAAATTGATTCCTATATTAACAACTTTTGCATCAAAGATGTCTATGTGATCGTTTATGTTCTTGTACCTTGTCAGCCAAGTCTTAAGGTTAGATTTGATTCTATCGTTAGATTCTACCAAATGACCATCTGTATTTTGTGAAGCAACATACATTGCTAACCTTCTATTTGTAGCGGAAGGGTCATTTATAACATTGACTCTCTTCAAAGATCCAAACTTGTTTGGCATATTGTAAGCAATAGCTTCGTAATCTTCCTTCGTTATTGCTCTGTTTTGGGCGGCATAATTGTTTTTTGCATTTATTTTGATCTCTTCTGCTGCTAGTTCTAGTGATTGTCCTGTGATTGGTTTGTCGTTTGTTACCTCGATAGAGCCTCTAACTTGCGACACAACTGTTGAACTAAGTCCAGATAGGTTTTCAAATTTTAATATTGGCTCCACAACAGTGTCCAAACCTCTAGATCCTACGTTTACATTTGACGCGTCATTCTTTCTTATCACAACTTTTAGTACTGTTGCATACGGAGAAACACCTAACTTGTCTGTTCCCAAAAGTTTGTTTGGGTCAATAGACTTATCAGTTATGTGACTTCTAGCATGCAGCCTCAAAACAACATCAGAAGGATCTGTTAACCCAGTGTCGTCGTCTTGCTCTGATCCAAAGCCAAATTGTAGATAAGTTCCTGTATTGTCCTGCTCTAACACAAATCTTCTAGCTGTAACGAATGGTTTCATTATGGATCTAACACCGTCGGTCTTTGCGTTTGGATTAGTAGTTTCCAGCATAACAACTTCTTGTGATAAAAAGTCAACCTCATAGTATCGGTTTCCTTCAGAGTCTTCAACAGATACTATCTCTGTTATCGTAGAATCACCAATACGAACTCTTCTAAATTTCTCAAAGGTGTTGCTCGAAAGATCTATTTCTACTGATTGTAATTTTCCTGATGATACTTGTCCAAAAGCACGGATAGCATAAAATGTCACGCCGCCATTGTTCTCATCGTATTTAGCTTCTACAATGTCGTTTTGTGAATTTGAAAAATCAACGTCTTCTAGTAATAAGAACGACACTCCATTGTTGGACTTTAAGCTAGTTCCTTTTTTCAAAGTTGGAGCATAATCCATATCAGGAGCATTTCCGTCAGCATTTGATGGAATCAATATGAAAAATGATCCAACACCAAAGGAACTTGGCACACCAGCATATGAATAACCTAGACTCTTAGCGTGTTTTCTTAAATTTGCAAACTCAACGGCCGTGTCTAGGAACGATTCGTTTGCTTGATAGTCTAGATAGTACGACAAAGAATCACCGGTATAAGACACTATGTCAAATATCAGCTCTCCAAATGAAGCATCTGAAAAGTCATTATAGGTGTCTGGATAGTATCTTTTTGCGTACTGTATCAGGTCTTCTTTAATAGAATTAAAGTCCCTGTTAGTATATTTAATAGGTATATTTTTTCCCTTAGCCATTATGTGTCACTCCCATAGTCTAAATAATTAGTTGCAGGATAGATTTATAATTATACAGATACTTCTAATTCATTATTGATATTAAGTTCTGATATTTTGAACCTTATTCTAACCGCTATTGTTTTGTCGTTTTCAGTTGATCTACCAACATTGACCTGCAAGTCATCAAAGTAATTCATATATCTGTTGATCTGAGACATTATTCTGCTTTGTAGCTCTGGTATACTGCTGCTTTCTTGAGAAAATAAGAAATTAGGTAATCCAATTCCAAATTCAGGATCAGAAATTTTCTCTCCTGGTCTTGTTAATAGAAGATTTTTTAATTGAAACTTAACAGCCTCAACAATAGCTTCTTCGTTTATAGGAACTATACCTATGCCTCTCTCCACTTTTAGTGGAAACTTAACTGTTATTCCTTTTTTTGCCATCTTTTAATCTCCTAATAGCCCATCTAGTGGGGAAACTTGTTCATTTCCAAATTTATCATATGGTCTGCTTATTTCTTTTCTCAATTGTTTTCTTTTTACTGATTTGTCGAGATTTTTTCTTAAATTTGGCATTATATTTTTTCTAACACGATTTCTACTTCTTTTGAAAAAATCAAAATTGTTTTTAAATATTTTTCTTTCTCGTGAAAAATAACTTGATTCAAACATATCAGCTAACTGTTCTTTTGTTTGTTTCAAAATTCTCTCTCTCCAAGGGCCTTTTGATCCTATAAACTCTCCTCTTTCAGACTCTGCTAAACCAACTGATTCTATGAAGCCATCATAATAATATATCCCTAAAAGCGCAGGAATTTTATCCGTCATTAAAAGTTTGTTAAAAAAGAACCTCAGGTCTTTAGATTTCGCTAATTCTTTGATATAACAGTCTATTTCTTCTCCCAAGAATGGATCGTTTATATTTATCTCTTCAAATCTTTTATCAACCACGTCTCTTTCGTAACTAGCCAGTGTGAAAAATGATCTAGACTCGTTATACGTGACACTATTGCCGGCAACATTAACTGTTGCGGCGTTCAGAGATAATGTTCTAGACTCTTCAAACTTTGAAGAATTGTTTTGTACAAAAACAGATGTCGGAGGAATGTAGTTTATTCTTACTCCAAACTTAACTCCTATTGAACCTTCTATCTTGTTATCAACTATTTTAGCATTTCCAAAATAATCTGTCAAATTTGCTGCTTTATAGTTCATATTTTCAATGAATTCTTTGAATTCATTTATGGATTTAATTCCTTCAAACACAAACACTTCTTCTGCACCTTCTTCTTTCTTTTCAAATTTATAATAATATTCTACAAAAAAACCACCTATCTGTTTGGCTAGATCATATTTTTCCTGTTCTATGTTGATTCCTTCTAAAGGATTTATCATTCTATCTCTTGTGATACTAACTGGTGTGTCTGATAGTAGGATGCCGGTCTCTCCGAATAACACATCATTTATGTTATCAACTTTTGGATCTCCAAATGACTCTTTTAATTTATTTCCATAAAATTCTATCTCACCCTGTATTAAAAAGGACAAGACTTTCTTTGAAATTGTTCTAGAAGTGTATATGTCATATTCTCTAGTTATCTTTTTTATATATTTTAAATTTAAAAAACTTCTAAAAAAGACAGTCCACGACATTGAGTTATCTTTTTTTAGAGACAATATTCTTGAATATTCTTCACCATAGGTGTTATAGAACATGGAATTCAAAATGAATATTGTCTTCTGTTTGTCCGATGGTTTGGTTTCTAAAAGAGTGGAATACTCAACATCAGTTATCAACCCATTTGTTATTGTATAGTTGCTGACTCTGAATAGTAGTTTTCTGTCAAACTCTGTTGGTTTTATGTAGTTTTTGCTAACTTCGTTTGCTTCGCTAAGTGTTGCGAACAGGTCTTTGTTTTCTTTTATTCTTCCTTCTTTTACCATTCTGAAGACTAGGTCAACTGATGCATCTAAAAACAAATACCAATATCTTGAATCTCTCATATTTGAAGGCCACTCAAATTGTTCTTCCATCTCTTCTTTCATTTTTTCTACGATGAAGTCGCTTAATATTGAATGATAGTTGTTCTTGAAATCAATTTTGAGACAAGTCAACAACGGTATTGTTCTTAAAACAAAGTCAACGACATATGTTCTTATTGTTGACCTTACAACTCCCTCTAGCGTTGCCTTGTTTACTCTGTTCATTAGTTTATTAAAAGCTGGTTCTTGCACACAATCAGGATCAACATTAAATCTTTTGTCGTTTGGTATAGAGTTTTGACCTTTCTGCACTTGCTTGACTATATCTCCTAAGAATAAATAATTCTCTCTCTTTGGTTCAGCTCCGTCAACTTCTGGTACGACTTTGCTAAAAAGTGAGACCCAACCTTCTGAATCTCCTTCTTCAATGTAGACCTTTGGTTTTGTGTACTTTCCTCCGTACTTAGCTGGGTTTAAAAATTTAACTCTTGGGTGATTAGTTGCTGATCTTCCTAAGATTCCTTCCTCTTCTTCGTGACTATATTCCCATGTTATTGGCAGATCAGGGTTAGAGTCTGGGTCTACATATATCAGATCTTCATACGTTATTCTGTCGTCAACAAATCCAAACTGAAAACCTTCTGGATTATCAGACAGTTTTTCTAGAATTATCTTGGATATTTTGTTGTTTAACAGTTCATAAATCTCTTTAGTAGCTTGTATTTCTCCTTTTTGTTTTAAAAACTTTTTAAACAAAAATAGTCTGTATGGTTCTGTAATTTGTTCTCCGCTATCTATTTGATTGATTATATCTGTATATTCTTCTATTGAATCATCATTTGAAACTTTGACGTCAAGTATATTAACTTCTTGTTCTTCCGTCTTATCAATATTTTTCTTCACAATTTGAAATTTTAAATTTCTACTGTATTGTCCGTTGTATAAAAAATCTTTATAAAGTACATTTACTCCAAAATCATAATCTAGGCCTTCAATTTTGCTAATATTTCTATATTCGAGCCTCAAGTCAGGCTTTTTTCTACCGTTTTTAAATGTCTCTGTAGTTAGGCTAAATTGTATACCCTCAATTGCAGCCTCCACTTGTTCTTTACAATGTATACCTATTGTCTCTGGGAACACATTGGATGGAAATGGTTTTTCATCTTTTGGAATATTTTGTTCTTCACCATCCACCACCCTAGTGTCTTCCGTGAAAGCTCTCATTAAGAACTTTTCAAAAAATCCAGCATCTTCAAACTTATCAGAATGTTGTGCTAATGTATCAGCAGCGTTGGGGAATAATAGATCCAAAGCAACTCTTCTATCGTGACTGAATATTCCAGATCTTAACCTAACACCTTCTGAGTCTGCTAATATATTATCAAAGAAAGAAACTCTTTTTCCAATCATATCTTTTTGAAAACAAGTGTTCAAAGAATCAAATACAGATTTAGAAGAATCATCTAGAAGTTTTTTGACATCATTGTCAATTTTGTCTAGTAACTTACTATCTTCGTCGTAGCATTCTGGGTCTTCGGGTTCTGATAAAGCATTCCCAAGAGCATCTACAACAGCAGACAAAGGTGTGTCAGATAAAGAATCCAATATAGCATCTAAGTCACTAATATCACCTTCATTGCCACTACCTACTCCACGATCTCCAACAAGATCTGATAATTTGTTTCTGTCTTCATTTGTTAAACATATCGAATCACTTATAAAGTCTACATCTTGGTTAGGTAAGTTTTTTAAATTTTCTAACTGTTCATCTGTTAGGAAACTAGAAATTCCGTAAAATATGGTCTTAACATCTTCAACGTTATTAAGATAATCTTGTAGATTCGTATCTCTTGTTGACTCTATTATTTTATTATAGAGTAAATTGTTAGACAAGTCTTCTGGATTTAATAATGCATTATTAAATTCTGCGGCTGTTGTTCCACTACCTATCGCAGATGAAAGGTTGTCGGATATATCACTTGGAACGCCTATTGTCTTTAGCAAATCTTTTTCTGTTTCTTCTGAGTTTCCATTTGCATCACAAATACTATCAATTATTAAGCTTTTAAACTGATTTTTAGTATCACCCTGTTCTTCTTCATTATTTATCCTGTCTTGGATGCTTTGTTCTAGTGATTCTAATATTTTTATAAGGGTGTTTATTAGCAAAGAATTGATAAAATCAATAGTTTTTTGAATCAAAATGTCTTTTATCTTTTCCAGGACAATATCAAACCCGCCACTTGAAAAATTAGGCAATTCAGGCAATTTAGGAACAACTGTTTCTCTTAGTTTTTCCGGTGTCAATAAATCTAGAAAATCTTCTTTCTTAGATAGCAAATCTTTTAAGAAATTTAATTCTTGTACCTTATCTGATAACATGTCTACAAAGTCAATGGTTGAGAATTCCACCATCAGTTCTATGTATAACTCTTTCAACTGTTTAAAATCGATTTTGTTCGTAGAAACCATTTCTTCTCTTTCAAAAGAATAGTCACAATTGTTGTCTTTTTTAGTCTCTAACTCCCAAACAGGCCCATAAGTATCAAAATTTGGTATCCTTCTTTCAAGTTCTGAAGTTATTTTGTTTTTAATTTCTCCCGAGAATAGGGAATATATTTCTTCAAAACCTTTTGGATCTATCTTTGATAAAACTTTTTTCATTAAAGATTTCATAACTTCTTCAAAAGTAAAAAACTTTAATTTGTTTTTTGCAGCTTCAATAGCTAGCTTTTTAAAAGTTTCAGATACCGCTACATTGCTAAAATCCGCTTCTGAAATCGAGTCTGCTTCACTCAATACATCGATAACCTCTTTTAAAATCAAACTATCAGAACTATTTTTTGTATTTTGTACAAAAACTTTTTTTATAGCTTTGTTGTTTGCTATTTCTAAAGATGTACTCTTCTTTATTAAACTTGCAGATCCTTTAACATTTTTATTTAGATTGTCGTATTTCTTATACCTTGAGTTATTTTTTAATTTTTGCACTAAATCTTCTTTATATGTCTCTCCTATAGTCCTTTCATCAAGCTCATGAGACAAAATATGTTGCACAAACTCTCCATAAGAGAAAGATTCGCTCAACAGTTTGTCTTCCAAAGAATCAAAAGCAGACATATCTATGCAAGACTCAAGACTTGGTGGAAGAAGTGACTTCTCGTTTATACGATTATTTGAAAGAGAAAGAAGCAATTGGATCCAATTGCTTCTTTCGAAACCAGCCCTTATTGTTATTAAATTTTCTTTAAAATATTTTAAATATGTAACAACATTTTTATCAGTATTTTTAAGTAGAGTTATATCTCTCAAAGCAATGTAGTCACAACATGGTGACTTTATATATATGTTTTTGATTTTGTCTTTTTTGAAAGTAATTTTTACTTCTTCGACGTCTTTTAACTTGATCTTTGTTTGGTATCTTATAAAATTCTTCCTTATAGAAGTTTTTAATAGCAGAGAAAACTTTTTTATTTTTAAAGATTCTTTTAGTAAATAATATGGCTTTTCATCAAAATACAACTTCTTTAAATTCAATAAAAAATGAATTTGTTGATTTTTAACTAATTTTGTGAAGTTTTTTGATAAATGTTTAAAATCTTTATAAATTTCATCTGCTTCATATATAATGACTTCGACATCAGAGTCCTCCTTCTCCTCAATTTCTACTTCTAATAGCGACTCTTCCTTCTCTTGTTCTGGGATACAGGGTTGAGGAGGTGTTTCTTCCGCCACCTCTTCTTTTATTTCACATATTTCTTTTTGTAAGTTTTTAAATTGAGACATCGCTTTACCTATGAGCTATAAACAGATTTACTTAATATATTATCTGGTGAGTTTAATTTTAACGAATTCAGCACTTCTCTGGCTGACTTTGCTTCTTTATCTAGCTGTTCTATAATAGCTGATATATCTTGAGGCATCTCCATCGCAGCAGAACTTAACAACGCAGCTGAAGGCAGGGCTATCGTTGGGGGAGCGGAATGAGTATGTAACATTAATACACTTCTCAATTGATTTATATTGGCAATCAAAGTCAGAACAGCAGACCTATTCATAGACGTTTGTCTAAACATTTTTTCCAACAGAACAACAAGCTTCTTTCCTTTGACTATTGGTTCTAAATTATCACCTGTTATGAGTTCTATTCTTTTGTCAACTGATATTCTTTTTCCGTGTGAATCTTTCTCAGAGTTTTTTGATGGATATGCTTTTATCTTAACGTTTCTTCTTCCTTGTAGCAGAACAGTATCAGCTTTCAAAGCTATCCCTGATATTCCTTCTTTTCGGTCATTTGTATAGTTTTTTCCTATTGTTTCGTTAAAATAACTATCTAAATCAGTCCTTTGGGAGATATATATCCTGGCAGCATCATGTATCATATCTTTATCTAGTGTATCTTTTTTGTTAAGAAAACGATCTGAACCTGTTGATGGTTGTAAAGATGAACCCAAACCTACTACTATATCTATTGCATTTGAATTGGCGAACCCTTTTCCACCAAACCCATGAGCTTTATTTCCCAATCTGTCTCTTCCTAATATTATATAAGAGTTTGACTTTTTAAACAACTTTTCAGCTATTGAAGATTTGTACGTAGGTCTATCTTCTGCTGCTTCGCCATCTTTGGTCAAAGGCACTTCTGTGTTTAACAGGCCATTTAAACTTCCCTTATCAATTAAGTCAAGCATTTCTTCTTTTATTTTGTTTGATATTTTTTTCATATTATTTTACCTTTTTCAAAATGATCTTGTATTCTTTAGGATCGCTTACAGTTCCATTTGTATTCAAACCAATGATTATATTGTTCTTCATAGTTTCACCCAAATTGCCACCTGCTAAATAAGCTTTGTTATTTTCTATTTTCCAGACTATATCGCCATGTGAATTTGTATACTTTCCTGAACGTGCTTTTACCATAACATCACCAATCGTAACTATAGGAGTTTCCCTTATAAGAGAGAACAAATGCCAATTTCCAGCATTAATGATCCGATTTTTCAAAGCATCTTCTGCATACAAACGATGTGCAGAAGATTTTGGAAAAGTGGAATCTCCTACGATCCAAGATATAAAAGAAGCTGACCATGGTGTACCGCTTGGCGTCCAAGAGGCATACTGTATGTTATCCCAATATTTTTTCAAAACTTCGTACATCGTAGGGTCTGTTTCTATTTTTCCATTCCACAAAGCATATTCTTGCAAAACTCTACCGGTTAGTCCAGATACTGGTATTGACGCAATGAGGCCAGTTTTGATTGGAACTTTTGATTCTAACTCTTGGATGATATTTGAAAAATTACCAGCTGTTTTCGAGGAAGTGTTTTGCGCACCTATTGGTAAAGTCAGGACAGTTTCAGAACAACCACCACCCCACCAACTGTTTTTGGGCAATGTCATATCTCTATATTTCTTTTTGTGACTACTGTCTATGAATTTTACTTTTTCCCCTCCATCCCAATAAACCAAATATATATGTCCACTTGGTAGGCCTCCTGATTTTCCTGTTGGACACCATCTTTGAGATATATGCCATCGGCCAACAGTCAATGCTGGTCCTGGGCCTGGTTTTGGCAATGTTTGTGACTCGGAATAATGTTGAATCGTTCCTCCTAGTCTTTCTTGAATACCAGTAATATTAAAAGTGTCACCAACCTTTCCTTTATTGCCGTCTTTGTCTCTGACAATATTGATTATGTTCCACAAAGTCAAGTCTTTTCTAGACCATGCTTTCCAGTCAGACCAATCTTTTTGTTCTGGTATTAATCCTAATTGATTAAAAACCCAAATAGCTACAAAGCCAGAACATGGCAAGCCTCTGTTTTCATAAAAGTCTCCTCTTTTTGCTGCTGCTAATACGGGATTTTGATCCACCAGAGATGTTGCTGCTTGCCCTGAAGCTCCAACAAACGGTGTTCCATTGGCATGCAGGTTCTGGGCTGAGTTTGGATCCACAACAGCTGGTTGGTCCATTTGAGAAGGGTCTTCGTTTTTTGTAAAACCTATAAGATCTCCAACAGTTGAAGTTTTTTTATCAAATCTATATACACCATTTGACACTTGTACTAGCTCTACTACATCTCCGACTTGAGGAATTTGAGTTGCTTCTCCTTCATTAACGTTGGAAGCCACTGGTCTCAAACTATAGATGATTCTTGACATATCGATAAGCTTGTTAATTTCTGCGTTTGTTTTCTTTTGTTTTATAAATTCAACGGGATCTGGAAGGCTTTCATGCAAATTCTCTATTCGTGCCCTTATAGCATAAAATTGTTCATTTGAATCACTTGGATTATCTGTTTCTTTTGGTGCTGGTGGGATAACTTCTAGAACCACTGCTTGTTTTACAGGCTCTACCTGATTTCCTAAAACTCTTTCATACACTTCTTGATCAAAGTCTTTCTTGAGTTTGTATCTAGATAAAGGATCTGTTGCAAGATCAAACAGGTTTGTTAGATCAAATTTCATCTTTCTTTTCCTCAGCTATTGCAGAGAAAAGGTTTTCCATTTCTTCTTGCGAAATCCCATCTTCTTTCTTTTCTTCTTTTTGAATAAGGGTCGCTACTTTCACTATTTGCTCGTTGGAGCGTTGAAGTGTTTCAACGTATTTGGCTAAAGTCATACCAATTTCTCTATGACGATGCTCGTCTTTCGCAAGATATTCAACGGCGTCATCAAGCAGGTCTCGCGTAATAAGGCGGTCCGACTCAATGTTAGCAAGTGCTTTTTCTATAATTTCATCTAATTTTTTTGACATACTATAATTAGTTGGGCCTTATATTTTGCCTTCATCCCAATCTCGTTTAAACACAAAGTACTTTTTTTTCATTTTGTTTAGTTGTGATACAATCTGTTTTGTTGTTAAACCAGTCATCTCTCTCATATAAAGATAAACAGCTTTTTTGTTTAGCTTGTCAAGCTCATTAGAGTGAGAGAATAATTCTTTTATTGATTTATAAACCAACAATTCATTTTCAGACATTTTGGTTGAATCCCATGAGTCTAAATTTTTATAAAACTGTTCCCAGAACTCTTTCTGAGTCATGTTGTCCAACACTGGAGTTGCTGAGTCTTCTAATTTCAAAAAGACTTCTTTTCCGACATCATTTATGTCGACTTCTCGCTTGGCTCTTTTTGAGTTCTTCTTTACCTGTGCAATGAACCAGTTCTTTGTTATAACAGAGAAGTAAGAAAAGGCTTTTGACCCTCTGTTTGGGTCATATTTGGCTAATATAGTTGTAAGCCAAACTTTGCAATCGTCGCGAAGTTCATCTATATTA
>Ga0222716_10003414_pt1 | contig 12704 bp, 19 predicted proteins | sample C33_13DmetaG_FD_165044 | JGI IMG/M metagenome (GOLD analysis project Ga0222716, IMG submission 165044) | Estuarine water microbial communities from San Francisco Bay, California, United States - C33_13D | ecosystem: Environmental > Aquatic > Marine > Unclassified | place: USA: California... | reverse complement strand
TATTATGCGATCCTATAGTAAAGATAAAGAAGATATATCAGGCGGCGGTGCTATCGCTATACCGAGCGGATGGATAAAGAAAATAGAATATTTAACAGTGAGTTATAGTGACACATAAAATTTTTATCGGCACACCTTGTTATGGTAATATGATTACCGCTGATTATTTTAAAAGTGTTTTACAATTAACAGCATTAGCAGCTACAAAAAAAGTAGAGTTACAATTTGGAACTATTGGTAACGAGTCTTTAGTAACAAGAGCTCGTAACACATTAGTGCAATTATTTATGGATGACGCACAATATACGCATCTTTTATTTATTGACGCTGATTTAGCTTTTAATCCCGAGGCTGTCTTTCGTATGCTAGACTTAGATGAAGATGTGGTAACGGGAGTGTATCCACGAAAGGTAATTGATTGGACCAAAGCAATCAAAAAAGTAAAAGAAAAACCAAATATAAGTGAAGATGAATTACATGCAGCATCTTTGCAATATAATTTAAATGTTAAAGATCCAAAAAATATTATGGTTAAAAAAGGTTTTATAGAGGTATTGGATGGTGCAACAGGATTTATGTTAATTAAAAGAAATGTTTTTAAAAAAATGGCGTTGGCATATCCTCATCTTAGATTTAAATCAGATCAACATTTAGGAGATCCTCATGATAAAACATTTGGATATCACGACACATCTGATTGGAACTATGCTTTTTTTGACACAATGATAGAGCCTGGTACTAAACGATATTTATCCGAAGATTATGCTTTTTGTCGTTTATGGCAAAAAATAGGTGGTAAAATATATGCTGATATTGCTAGTGGTATGACACACATGGGTAATTACTCCTTCAAAGGTAATGTAGGAACTCAATTCTTGCCACAAAACAATAAATAATTTAGTATACTCCGACATGAAATTAGTCGATTTAAAATTCCAACCAGGTATAGATAAACAAGATACTGCTTATTCAGCAGGAGACCAACGTAAATATGTTGACTCTGATTTTGTTCGATTTCACTATGGAAAACCTGAAAGATGGGGTGGATGGTCTTACTTACCTAATCCAAACAAAACCATTGTGGGCGTGGTTCGTGATACGCATAGTTGGGTTGGTCTAGACGGAATAAGGTATCTTGCTTTAGGCACTGATAGAAAACTATACATTTACACTGAAGGTGCTGTTTATGATATTACACCAATTAGAGAAACACAGGCTTTAACCAATCCTTTTACAACAAATGGCACCACAACAGTAACTGTTACTGATTCAGGGCATGGTGCTGCTGTTGGAGATTTCGTAACTTTTGATTCATTTTCCTCAATTGATGGGTTGGACATGAATCAAGAATTTGAAATTATTACAGTGCCAAGTGCAAACACATTTACTGTTACACACACGAGCACCGCATCTGGTTCTACATCAGGAGGCGGAGGTTCGGGTAACGCTAAATATCAAATAACCACAGGTCCTGCTACGTCAACATATGGCTATGGATGGGGGACAGAGACATGGAGTTTAAGCACATGGGGGACTGCTAGATCTTCTTCAGGTGTTGTTTTATCAGCTCGTCAATGGTCTTTAGATAACTTTGGTGAAGATTTAATAGCCACTGTTTTAAATGGAGGCACTTTTATTTGGGATACTTCAAGTGGAACAAATGTTAGAGCTACAGCTTTATCTAATGCTCCAACAGCTTCCAGATTTAGTTTAGTATCTACTGATACAAGACACCTACTTATATTTGGTACAGAAACAACAATAGGTAATACAACCACACAGGATGATTTGTTATTTCGTTTTTCTGATAGAGAAGACGCTACAGATTATACGCCAGTATCAACAAACGAAGCTGGTTCATTACGTATATCAGACGGTTCCAGAATAGTAGGCGCTGTTAAATCATCAGGTCAAATATTAGTTTGGACAGATACATCACTTCACGGTATTCAATTTGTTGGTACACCTTTTACTTTTGGACTTAGACAACTCGGTGCTAACTGTGGTCTTATTGCTCAACATGCTGCTGTTGAAGTTAATGGTAGAGCGTATTGGATGTCCGATGATTCTTTTTATATGTATGATGGTGTTGTAAAAAAAATGCCATGTTCGGTACAAGACTTTGTTTTTGATGATTTAAGTTATACAAATAGAAATGATATAGCTGTTGGATTAAACACATCTTTTAATGAAATTATTTGGTATTATCCTTCTGCAAACTCAACTCAAATAGACAGAGGCGTTGCCTATAATTATTTAGAAAATACATGGTATACAATTAGTCTTGGTAGAACCACATGGCTTGGTGCTTATGTATATGAATTACCAATAGCTACAGAGTACAATACTAGTTTAACTGCTAACGTATCAACTATACTTGGATTAACTGCGGGTGCTTCATATATTTATGAACAAGAGACTGGTAACAACCAAGCAGACGGCACAGCTATTTCTGCCTTTTTAACAACTGGATCAGTTGAGATTGCTGATGGTGATGAGTTGATGTCAGTTAGTAGATTAGTTCCAGACTTTGATAATCTTACTAATAACATGACAGCAACACTAACCTTAGAACAGTATCCACAATCTGCAGCTAATGTAACCACAACAGGCACTATTACTAGCACGACAGAAAAAATTGATGTAAGAGGTAGAGGTAGAGCGGTTAAAATTAAATATGAAACTAACACAGTCGACGATACAGCTTGGAGACTTGGATCTACCAAGTTACAACTTAGACCAGATGGAAGAAGATAATGGCTAAAATAACAATTACACGATTACCTAATGCTACACCAGAATATGACGCTAATCAGTTTGATCAAATGATACAGTTACTAGACCAAATAATTCTTTTACTTAACACTAACTACCAACAAGATTTGAAAGAACAATCACAGTCGGAGGCTTTTTTCCTTGGCTAATACTTTTAAAAGCGCAATGGTAGATATTACCTCAACAGATCTAACAACCATTATAACAGTTCCTACGGCTGATGCTGGTGCAACACCACCTGTTCCGCCTACTACGGATGTAGTGAAATCTCTTTTAATTTGCAATGACTCTGGTTCAACAACTTTAGTTGATGTTGAAGTTGTCCGAGGTGCTGCAACCTTTGAAGTATTCAAAGCAAAGAGTGTTGCTACAAACACAACCACAGAATTATTGACTCAACCTTTAGTTCTGCAAGAAAGTGATGTTCTTAAAGTTCAAGCCAATGCTGCCAATCAGGTGCACATTATAGCAAGTTTTATGGAGGTCACGAAAGGACAACTCTGATTAACTTACATTCTCTATTTATTACCCCCGTATTTTCACTACAACTTAAAGGCCACGAACATCTTATTAATAGCATCTATCAACTACGAGAAAAAGATGAGATGGGTATGCCGCGGTCAAACGTAGGTGGTTGGCATAGTCATGATGAAATATATAGTATTAAAAAATTTAGACCTTTAGTTGGTGACATTCTTAAATATGCCAAAGATTGTTTTAATCATTTAGATGTTAAACATAATTATGTTCCAGAGATGACGGGTATGTGGGGTATGATAAACCCACCTGGATCACGAAACAATATACATACGCATCCATATAACTATTTATCTGGTGTATTTTATCTTAAAGCTCCTAAAAAGTGTGGAAATATTGTGTTTCTAGAGCCTAAACCACAGTCAGAGGTGTTATCACCTCCAAAAACAGATAAAGCTTCTATACACCTCGCTCACAGCGTACAATGGGAACCTGTTGAAAATTCCTTGATTTTTTTTCCTTCATGGTTACAACATGAAGTACAAACAAATAGTTCTAATGATGATAGAGTTATTATTAGTTTTAACATAAATTGGAGAAACGAAGATGCCGATAGTTGAACCTGCTGAATTACTGGGACATATAACAACAGAGGACGGAAGAAAAATTCCTCATTATAAAGTAAAAACAGAAACCACACTTACAAACGTAGATACAGGTGCTGAGTATAACTCAGAAGCAGAAGCTCAAGCTGATGTTGATAATCCAGAAACATCTACAACTGCTGAAAAAATTAGAAGAGATGTAAAAGTATTTGCTCCTTCTTTAGCCGATATGTTAGGTGTAACTCCTGAGTAGTTAAGCGCTACACGCTTCACATTCCATATCAGAATCTAAGCCTGTTACCATAACAGTTGCATCGGAGTTATGTGGCTTACCTTGAATTGTATGTATGTGAGAACTTTTTTTGTGTTCTAATAATTCTTGTTGTAGTCTTTCATTGTCTCTTTCCACTGCTAATAAACGTTCGTGGTAACGACTCACCTTATCAGCAAGGGTAGCTATAGCCTTCAATACTTCTTGATTTTCCATAATATCTCCTTGATTTGTAATTTTTGGGTGAGATCTAATTTAAACATGTGTACGAAATATATCAAGTAATCTTTTATAAATTGTTTTCTTGACAAGAAAATTATGTTATGAAAGGGACAGAAAAAAGAATGATTTTAGAAAACTATTATTATGTTTTTGAACAAGCTGTTCCCAACAGAATTTGTAATGATATTATAAAATATGGAGAACAACAATCAAAACAAATGGGTATTACTGGTGAACAAAATAGTAAAGTACCAACAAATCAAGAGGACATTTCAAAACTTTACAAAACAAGGAATTCATCAATTGTTTGGATGAGCGAAAGATGGATTTATCGTGCGATACTTCCTTATGTTAGCGAGGCTAATAAACAAGCAGGTTGGAATTTTGAATGGGAAAGATCTGAAGCATGTCAGTTTACCATTTATCGTGAAAAACAACATTACACTTGGCACAAAGATAGTCAAAGTAAACCTTACAACAATCCACGAAATGAGACGCATGGCATGGTAAGAAAACTATCTGTTACTGTTTCTTTAGAAGATGGAAATAGTTATGAAGGAGGAGATCTTGAATTTGATTTAAGAAATACCTCTGATAGTTCACCTAATATAATAACATCAAAGCAAGCTAGAAAAAAAGGATCTATTATAATTTTTCCTTCTTTTGTATGGCACAGAGTATCTCCTGTTGTAAAAGGAACTCGTTACTCACTTGTAATTTGGAATTTAGGTTTTCCATTTAGATAGGAGAAAATATGGCAAAAAAGAAACTACAAAAAAACAATAATCTTTGGAAAGAAGATAATTATCTTATTATACGTGAAGCAATACCATTTGATATTACATCATTTATATACGCTTATTTTCAAAACAAAAGATCTGTAGCAGATTATTTATTTCAATCTAAATATATTTCTCCTTTTGATGAAACATGGGGAACGTGGCAACATGAACAAATACCTGGAACTTATTCTCATTATGGAGACCTTGTTATGGAAACGTTGTTAACAAGAATGATGCCTGTAATGAAAAAATTTACTAATTTAGAATTGGTTCCTACCTATAGTTATGCTCGTCTTTATAAATATGGAGACATACTACATAGACATAAAGACAGACCTTCTTGCGAAATATCATGCACTATTAATTTAGGTGGTGATAAATGGCCTATTTTTTTAGAACCTTCAGGAAAAAAAGGACAAGAAGGTGTTAGAGTTGATTTAAATCCTGGTGATCTTTTAATGTACAAAGGAACTTTTGTTGAACATTGGAGGCAAATGTTTGAAGGTAACGAATGCTGTCAAGTATTTTTACATTATAATGATAAAAATGGTAGATTTGGGACATCAAATATAAATGATACAAGACCTTTGTTAGGATTACCAAGTGATTTTAAAAAACAATGAAGGATTGGATAGCTCAGATTGGAGGGGATCAACCCTTTCCTTTTCTTGTTATTGATAATTGGTACGACAAAGAAACAGAAAAATCTATTTGGTCTGAGTTAGATTTTTTATCCACTAAAAATAAACAAGAACAATTAAGAGCAGAAAATACAATTGTTGCGCGTAACGAAGATGGAACTTCTAAAAGTAAAGCATATAGATGGTATCTCGAGTCAATTTATACAGAGGAGGGTAGAACTTATTCAACAATAATGCAAAAAACAGATTTATTTAGAACACCTGAATTTCATGAAATAATACAACACATCACACCGCAGTGTAGAAGTTTTCTTGGAAGCAACTTTGACACAACTATAATTTCTTATTATGAAAATAATGATTATTATAAAGCTCATTATGATAAATTTCAATGGACCTCTCTTATTTGGTTTTATCGTGAACCAAAAAAATTTAAAGGTGGTAATTTAAAATTTACAGAACCAAACTATGAAATTAAGGTAAAGCACAATAGATTGTTAATGTTTCCATGTTATTATTTACATGAAGTATTACCTATTAAAACAAAAAAGTTTGAACAAATGGGAAACGGACGATACACTATTACTCATTTTTTCTATTCTAGTGTTAAGTAAAATGATAATTAATAATTTATCTATTCCATATGTGATAAGTAAATTTAATAGTCATAATAAAATTAAAGAAACACTTTTATTAAACATACAAAATTCTTCTTATGAAAAATTAGAAGCTAAAGATCAATATTATAGTGATAACATTCAAAAATTAGATTGGCATAAAAATACAGATTTTGAAAGACCGTGGGTAAAACAATTTTTACCTTTTTTAAATAAACAAATTTTAGATATGATAAAGCCATTGGGTTTTAAAAATTTTTCTTTACCTGTACTATGGTATCAACAATATCTTGAGAATGGTAAACATGGTTGGCATGTTCACGGAGACAACTACACTGGAGTATATTATTTAGAATTGCCAACTGAAACTCCTAAAACACAAATTGTAAATCCTATCAATGCAAATGATATTATTAATTTAGATGTTAAAGAGGGAGACTTTGTAATTTTTCCAAGTTTTGTTGTTCATCGAGCACCGCAAAACAAATCATTTAAAAGAAAAACAATAATTTCTTTTAATATAATTTTTGATAAAATTATTAAGGGTTATGAAAGTGAATAAGATTATTAAAAATTTTTTGTCCGAGAAAGATTTCTGTCACATAAAAGATATTATTACAGGTAGTGAGTTTCCTTGGTTTCGTCAAAAAGGAATAGCTGAACTAAATTTAAATGACAACGCTGAATGTTATTTTACTCATATATTTTATGTAAATTATGAAATAAATTCTCAATATTTTAATGACTTATCTCCATTAATTAATAAACTAATTGATAGTGTTAAGGGTGAAACATTAATAAGAATGAAAGCTAATTTTTATTTAAAAACAGAAAAAATTGTTGAACACGATTTTCATGTTGATTTTAATTTTGATCATAAAACAGCAGTATACTCTATCAATACTAATAATGGTTATACTAAATTTGAAGATGGTTCAAAAGCACCTAGCATAGAAAATCAAATTGTTAAATTTAATGGTGGAAAAAAACATAAAAGTACAAGCTGCACAGATATATTTGGTAGAATTAATATAGGCATAAATTATGAATAACAGTGTAGAAGATAAATTAAATTTTTTAAAAACAAGAAAATATAAAAAATCAAATCATCTAGGCGTTGAAGTTTTTTATGATAAACAAACTTTTTTAAAAATTAAAAAAAAATGTAAAATTACAGTTACACCAGGAACTATATTTTTTATTATAAAAAAATTATCTGGTTTAAAAGAGGGTGCTTTAAATATTTTAAAAGAATCTGAACTTCATAATGAAACAAATAAACACATGTATTGTGTTTTAACAGATTGTTTATTTTCAGAAACAGAAACGGATAGTAAAATATTTATACGTGCTGGAGATAGCGAAGAAGCGTTAATCTAATAATTGTAATTTTAAAGACAAATTAATCAAAGCTTCAGAATTATTGTTCTTTGTAAAACAATGTCGTAAACCAGAATTAAATAAAATAACTTGTTTGTTTTTTAAAGGAACTCTATACTTTCCATTTTTAACTCTATCGGATTTATATTCAAACTCTACGTAAGAAGGATTTTTACCTATTTTTGTAGTTACTATTGCAGAAATATCAGGAGAATTTTTTAAATTATTTTCATCAATATGGTGATGATAATTTAAAGACTCATTAGATTGTTGAACTATTCCAGCTTTATGTATTAGGCCTAATGTTTTTTTATAATCTAATCTAAAATAATCTCTTATATAATCATTTATCCACGTAATATTTTTATCATCTTCCAAAAAAAAATATTTATTTAAGTAAGAAAATTCAGAATTGTTTTGACAGTTATTATAATAATAGTTTTCGAGTATATTAATATTTATTTTATCGTAATTTATTGGAATTATTTTTGGTAAATCAGATGTATAAACAGAGTGTTCTGTCAGGCCTTGTTTAAAAAACATTAATCTAAATAGTTACCCAAGAAGAATCACTTACATTCCATCTATAATTTGTTATTGGGTCTTCAGTATCAGTTGCAACCCAACGTAAATTAGGTTCATCCCATCTTATATTATAGCCCGTATTACCAGAATTATATTTTGTAACAGAAGGAAAAGCTACAGGAGCTTCCCAAAAACAAGTAGTATTATTTAACGTCCATGAACTGTAAGGTTTTTCTATATAAAAAGCATCTCTCGTCGAATCGTATGTTCCTCCTATAGTTGCAAAATTTTTTCTAAATGCTTTTGATTGATCATCAGAGGGCGTGGTATTGTCCGATTGATAATGTACTCCTCCTCTAGTGTTAAAAGAAGTTTTTTTCCAATTAGGCCATCCATGAATATTTTGTAAAAAAGCTATGCCTACTGATTCATCTTCATCACCATTTTCGTCTTGAGTATCAGAATCTGCAACGACTTCTATACTTAAAACAATTGTGCTACTTTCATTTAATTTTGCAAAATGTGCCATACTATTGAAATCTATACCTTATTACAACTATACCTGAACCGCCTGCACCGCCAGTAGGAGCACTATCTCCACCTGCACCGCCTCCGCCACCAGTGTTAGCTGATCCATTATTACCATTTGACCCAGCGGGTGCACCATTACCAGCTCCACTTCCACCTCCAGGTGCACCAGGTGCACCTTGGTTTCCACCGCCGCCGCCACCCCCTGATCTTCCTACAGGAGAAGCAGTAATTGATGATGATACTCCAGTACCGCCACCTTGACCTTGGTTTCCACCAACACTACCAGCACCTCCACCACCAGCACCTTTCGTGGATGGGGATGGAGCTGTTGGACCACTATTACCACCATTATTTCCTTGAGGAGGACTAACAGGAGGTGTGTTACCAGTGCCTCCAACCATTCCTGGTTGTTGAGCTCTTGCACCGCCACCAGATCCACCTGGTCCACCATTTGCATTTGGTCCAGGATCAATGGCACGGCCAAAACCGCCACCAGCGGAAGTTATACTTGAAAAAACTGAATTTGCTCCATTGTTATTACCAGCAGAAGGAGTTCCCGCAGCGCCTCCAGCGCCAACAGTAATTGGGTAATTTTGTACACTTACAGGTAATGATGATGTTGCAGCTAAAGGAGATTTAGAATAGGTATCAGAAGGAGGAGATCCTTCACGGAAACCACCGCCTCCGCCTCCGCCAGCGCCATCGGATCTAGCGCCACCGCCACCTGCTACTACCATGTAACTTACTAAAGCAGATTCAGGATCACCAGATCCCGCATCACTAACTGAGAATGTTCCAGAGGAAGTAAAAGTGTGAATTTTATAATCACCAGAAGTTGTTACTGTGCCACCAGTTGCCGTAACAAAACCAATTGATGATTTATTTTGAAGATCTGACATAGCAATTGCACCAGAAGGCACTGAAGCTAAATTTCTTACTGGGGTAGAACCCATATTAATTGTATCACCAGGAGGGTTTCCTAGTTCTGCGTTTACTTGAGATAATGATATAGTACCTGAAGGAGTAGTCATTATTAGTTACCCTTTAATTCATCAACCTGTTGCTTTAAATCCTTAATTGCTTCTATCAAAACAGAACATATTTTTCCATAATCAACAGATTTGGTTTTCATTTCATCATCAGCCGTCAATACAACTTGAGGTAAAATCTCTTCCATATCTTGAGCTAATACTCCAACTTGTTCTTTAGCATCATCTATATCATTTCTTTTATAGTAGACGCCTTGCATTTTCATTACTTTAGATAATGCGTTGTCAATATTTTTTATATCTGTTTTAAGTCTTTTATCAGAGAAAGCTGTTACATCATTATTGAAAGTTGCTGCGCCTGCTTCAGACATATCAAGAGTCAAGGCTGTAATGGTAGCTCCTCCATCGTTACCTTTAAATATAATGTCTTTATCTGACACAATTGATTGAACTACAAAGTCAGAAGTAGAATTCGTTAAAGATCCTACATGCGTACCATCGTCCGATATTTTAACATCGCCACCATCAGCATCCAAAACAATATCGCCAGCAACATCTAAAGTTAAATCTCCAGAAGATAAATCAATTTCTGTGCCATCTATTGTAATATTGTCAATAGTCACACCAGCATCGGCATCTACGACACCACTAAATGTTCCTGTTGTTGCAGTTACACCAGCGTTAAATGTTCCTGTTGTTGCAGTTACACCAGCGTTAAATGTAGCAGCGCCTGCATCAGACATATCTAAAGTTAAAGCAGTTATACCTGCTCCACCATCATCTCCTTTAAATATAATATCTGCGTCTTGTACACCTGAAGTAATTACAAAATTACTTGATGAGTTTGTAAAGTTACCAACACCTGTGCCTGCAATAGAAAACTCAATTCTATCATCAGTAGATCCAATTATTCTAGTATCGGCATCAGCATCTAAAACTAAATCTTGACCTTGAAGATCGTATGATCCACCTAAAGAAAAAACATCATACCAGTTTGTGCCATCTGTAGAGACAAGTCTAGTTGTGCCATTTGCAATAGATAATGTGTTTCCTGCAGCTCCAAGCCTTGCTGTCATTGCAAAACCACCAGTAGTAGCGTTACTTATTAAGTAAATTTTTTGCGTCGTTGGAAATTGAGCAATTCTAACATCAGTATGTGAGCCTGTTAATCTTATGTGAGCGTTTCTTGCTTGGTTATTAGCTTGTGATTGTGGACCATCAGTATTTGTAAGTGTGGTTACTGCTGCATCGCCACAAGCTACGTCTACTACACCAGCGATTGCAAATTCCAATGACTGCGAAAAGTTGTTATTTGTAATTGTACCCCAAGTTCCAGAGTTCTCTCCACTCGCTTGAAGCTCTATTCTTAAACTTGTCGAATATGTTGATGCCATTTAATCTCCTATGTAATATGTATTATTTAAATTAAAGTTTGTCAAAACTTTTATGCGGCCTCATGAACTGGTGTCCAGCTTATATCCGAGTTGGAATCATCTACTTGGTTCCAAAAAGTCCCTCCTAGGGTTCCAGTGCTACTTGTAACAGAAACGCCAGTCGGTGTAAAGCTAACATCTGTCCTAATATTTACTATTCCTGTGTTAGATGTAGCAGAAACACTTGGTGCTTCATAACTTGTTTCTTGGGTCTCATCACCTAAAGAAGAGGTCATATTAACACCAGTAACAAATACTGATGTACCAACAGTTCCTACTGCCGAGGTCATTGCATTACCTGACGGAAATACAACAAATTCTGGATCTGCCAATGCTGTACCTAAAGAAATATCAAGTTGAGGTTCACTTGCAGCAACAACAGTTACTTGTGAATCTCCTGATATTGAAAAAGTTCCTATTGATGAAGTTGTTGCAATTCCAGTTACAGATATATTTTGATCAGTTGTAAGTGTTTCTGTACCTAAAGAAGCACTAAGTGCTTGACCTGTAAGAGCAAATGAACCACCCACGGCGTTCCATTGTTGATCACCCCATCCAATAGAACTGCCAGTATTAATGTCAGTATCACGGTTCCAACCAGTTGTTCTTGTACCTGTTACTGTTTCGTCTCCCAAGGAAGACGTTAAACCAATACCAGTTACAGATATATTTTGATCAGTTTGAGGACTCGATGTTCCTAACGAAGAGGTAAGAGCAATACCAGTTAGATTAACTTGTGCAACACCAGTTGCAGTAGCTGTGCCTAACGCAGAAGTTAGGCCAATTCCTGTTACAGATATATTTTGATCAGTTGCTACTGTTACATCGTTAGTAGATGACGTGAGGCCATTACCTGTAACAGTTACAGGCGCCTGTTCAGACCAAGCACCACTGCTCCAAGTTTCTCGGCCCCATCCTTGGATAGAGGCCATAAACTATTCCTATGCGATCCTTAAAATTGCAGCAGTTGCTTCAGCAGCAGGGAACGTAATTGTAAACGTACCAGCAGTTGAAGATTTAACACCACCAAAATCTAATACACAAACAGATGCATTTGTAGTTAATCCAGATACAGTTGAACTATTATAAATTACAGCAGCTTGTGCTGAAATAGTTGCACTTGTAAATGAAATGTCATCAAAGTCACAAACAGCCGTATCTGTAGATAATGTTGGCGTAACAGATGTTAACGCTCCACCACCTTCAGAATAAGTGCCTGAGTCAGGTACTTCGTCAGTTTGAGTAAATGCAGTTGTTGATTTACTTAAAGTTGCTTCGTTATCGTATAGTGCTAGTTTAAAAGCGTTCCCTGTCGTTGCCGTAAAATCATGTAGGCCTTTCAGGATCTCCACTTTAAAACTGTTGCATACAGCTTGAGTAATTGCCATAATAATCTCCTATGGGTTCCTTGATTCGAGAGGGATACGAATAACGCCGTCCCGAAATTCGTCTCTAC
>Ga0222716_10003413_pt1 | contig 12705 bp, 9 predicted proteins | sample C33_13DmetaG_FD_165044 | JGI IMG/M metagenome (GOLD analysis project Ga0222716, IMG submission 165044) | Estuarine water microbial communities from San Francisco Bay, California, United States - C33_13D | ecosystem: Environmental > Aquatic > Marine > Unclassified | place: USA: California... | reverse complement strand
CTTTGAATGGACTCCCCCTTTATTTGCACACCTGCCACTGCTGCTGAAACCGACAGGAAAAGGAAAGCTTAGCAAACGAGATGGCGAGGCTGGTGGATTCCCGGTGTTTCCTCTCTCGTGGAATGAATCTGTCGGATACAAAGAGGCTGGTTATGAACCCGAGGCCCTCCTAAATTTCTTAGGCCTACTCGGATGGAACCCCGGAGATGACACCGAAGAAATGACTTTAGCAGAAATGGTTGAAAAATTCAGCCTGAGTCGTGTTCAAAAATCAGGCGCACGATTTGACTTAGAAAAACTCAATTGGTTCAATGCACAAACACTTCAAAAATTAGACGCTAAAGAAATAGTAGCTCGTTATAAGGAGAGAAACAACAATTTCGATGCAGTTCCTGAAAGTGTGCTCATTGCGGGAGTCACACTTGTAAAAGAGCGTCTAATAAAAGTTGATGATCTAAATGATCAACAATATTTATTTCAGGAGCCTCTCAGCTATGACGATAAGGCCGTTAAAAAGCAGTGGAAAGAAGAAACTCCAGAATTGTTACAGGCCTTCTTAGAGGGCTTAATGCTCGTTCCAGAAGGTTCAGAAGCGGTTAAAACCGCGATTCACGACTTTTGTCAGAAGCAAGAAATAGAAATAGGTAAAATTATGGCTCCACTTCGTATAGCGTTAGTGGGGAGTCTTCAAGGACCTTCTGTCGATGAATTAATTAACTTCTTAGGGGTAGACGCCGTTAAACAGCGTATCGATATCGCTTGTGAAAAACTGTAGTTAGTCTTTTTGCTCCAGCTTTGCCCAACTGTCTCTAAGGCCCACTGTGCGATTAAAAACAAGTTGCTTTTCGTTATTTTTTTCTAGAACAAAATATCCCATTCTTTGAAACTGAAAAGCAGTACCTGCCTTGGCCTCTATTAGTGATGGTTCTGCATAAGCTTTAATAACTTCTAAAGAATTGGGGTTTATAAAGTCTAAAAAGTCTCTGTCTTTATGTGCGTCAGGGGTAGGGTCTGTAAATAGACGATCGTAAAGACGAACTTCAGTTTCAAGTGCTGTGTTTGCAGCAACCCAATGCAAGGTGCCCTTAACTTTACGCTCTGATTCTGGTGTGCCGCTACCGCTTAAACTTTTAGGATCGTAGGTACAATGGATTTCTGTAATGTTTCCATCTTCGTCCTTAATACAAGATTCTGCTTTAATAATATAGGCGTTCTTTAAACGCACCTCTCCATCAAGCTTTAATCTGAAAAATTTACGATTAGCTTCTTCTTTAAAATCAGCCTTCTCAATGTAGAATTCTCTTGAAAAAGGCACACCCCTAAAGCCTAGTTCAGGATCTTCAGGGCTGTTTTCGGCCTCTAACCATTCTACTTTATCCTTTGGATAGTTGGTAATGACCACTTTTACTGGGTCTAAAACTACCATTACTCTTGGAACGGTTCGATTTAATTCCTCGCGAACATGATATTCTAAAACAGATAAGTCAACCACATTTTCTCTTTTCGCAATACCTATTGCTTCTGCAAATTTCTGAATAGCCAAAGGCGGATATCCTCTACGGCGCATTCCTGATATAGTGGGCATTCGAGGATCATCCCATCCGTCAACATGTTTTTCATTAACCAATTGTAATAACTTTCGCTTGCTAACAACTGTATGAGAAAAATTTCTGCGAGCAAATTCTCGCTGTTTTGGTCTTAGCTTAATAGGATCTATAATTTGATCTAAACACCAGTCATAGAGTTCACGGTGCATAGCAAACTCCAGCGTACATAAAGAGTGTGAAATCTGTTCGATATAATCACTTTGACCATGTGCCCAATCATACATTGGATAAATACACCATTTATCACCTGTACGATGGTGATGTTTGTGCATAATACGATAAAGTATAGGATCTCTCATCAGCATGTTAGAAGATCTCATGTCGATTTTGGCTCGAAGTACATGAGTTCCTTCAGCATGCTTTCCCGCTTTCATTTCTCTAAATAACTCCAAGTTCTCTTGAACTGATCGATCCCTGAATGGACTAGAAGCTCCTTCTGTGGTAGGGGTCCCTTTTTGGGTAGCAATTTCATCGGCTGATTGAGAGTCTACATATGCTATCCCTCTGACTATTAAATCTTCAGCCCATAAATACAACTGTTCAAAATAATCAGATGCATAACACTCCTGAGCCCACTGAAAACCTAACCAAGAAACATCTGCTTTGATTGAATCCACAAATTCTTGTTCTTCCTTACTAGGATTAGTATCGTCAAAACGAAGATTAACAGGGGCGTTGTACTTTTTTCCTAAGCCGAAATTCAAACATATAGAACTCGCGTGGCCAATATGTAGATAGCCGTTGGGTTCTGGAGGAAATCTAAAACGTAAAGATTCTTTCGAACAGTTAGATTTTGATAAATCCTCTTCAATGATATGTTCAATAAAGTTTAATGATCGTTTAGCTTCTTCCATTTGGGCATATTATAGAAATGCAAAGGTAGCATTTCCTACTTTTGCTTTATGGGAGAAATACACCTTAACAACATTAAGCTATACGCCTATCACGGATGTTTAAAAGAAGAATCTATTATTGGTAGTGATTATCGTGTAGATGTCATTTTATACACATCACTAGAAAAATCTTGTGCAACTGATGAGTTAAAAGACACCATTGATTATGTGGATGCTACTGCTATTATATCTGAAGAAATGGCAATACCTTCAAAACTCTTAGAACATGTGGTTGAACGTATTGTTTCAAGATTCTTTATTTCTTTTCCAACTCTTCTAAAAACTTCGGTCTGTGTTGCTAAAATAAATCCTCCTATCGGAGCAAATGTTGAGTCAGTGGCTGTAAAACTTATCCGACAAAGAGATACTTAGGGAAAGCAGAAATTTTAATGTAAATTTGCGACCTAATTGGCATCGTGGCCGAGTGGCTAGGCAGAGCTCTGCAAAAGCTTGTACAGCGGTTCGAATCCGCTCGATGCCTCTTTTTTTATACCTTTTCGAGGTATTCAAAATCTATTTGACGCTTTAATATATCTGCGTTCTTCACCCGTATTTTTACTGTCTGCCCTAATTGAATAGTATCACCTGTCTTATGACCTACTAAAGCGTATTGTTCTTGATCAAAATAATAGATATCATTACCAATATCACTGATTCGAACCATTCCCTCGCATTTGTTTTCAAAAAGCTCGACATACATACCCCAATCGGTTACACCAGAAACTACACCTTCGAATTCTTGATTCACAAATTGAGCCATGAATTTGACCTGCATGTATTTAATAGAATCTCTCTCAGCATTAGCGGCTAAAACTTCACGCTCTGAGGAATGCTTACACTTCAATTCATGTGTTTCTGCGGGAACACTACTACCGCCGTCTAAATAATGTTGTAATAAACGATGTACCATTACATCAGGATAACGACGAATTGGTGAAGTAAAATGGGTATAGAAGTCAAAAGCTAATCCGTAATGACCAATATTTTCTGTTGAGTAAACAGCTTTACTCATACTTCGAATAGTTAGTGTGTCAACTAGTTGTTGTTCAACTTTTCCGTGAACATCTGACAATAAAGTATTGATAGAATTACTAATTGATTTTCGATCTTTTAAATTAAGCTGGTGTCCAAACTTAGATATCACCCCGTTTAATGCTTGTAGTTTATCAAAATCAGGTTCGTCATGAATACGATAAACAAAGGTCTTTTTTTGTTTACCAATAAACGTAGCAACACTTTTATTCGCTAAAAGCATAAATTCTTCAATCAGCTTATTTGCTTGTTTGCTTTGTTTAAAAAACACTCCGGCTGGCTCATTATTTTCATTTAAGTGAAATTTAACCTCTTCTTTATCAAAAGATATAGCACCTGAATTCATGCGTTGAGATCGAAATATAATTGCCAATTCATTTAAAGTTTGAATAGCATTAACTACTTCTTTATCAACAAAATAACTGCCTGAAGGTCTTATAGAAATTTCTTCAGGTATTATTAAATCACCTGTATCTATTATATATTCTGCTTCATGATAAGCAAAGCGTTCGTTAGAATTAATAACTGTTCTACCAAACCATTCATTAACCACCTTAGCCTTGGCTGTAATCTCGAAAACAGCAGAGAAAGTATATTTTTCTTCATTAGGTCTTAGAGAACACGCTTTATTCGATAAAATTTCTGGAAGCATAGGAACAACCCTATCTACCAAATATACAGAAGTTGCTCGGTCAAAAGCTTCATCATCGAGAATGGAACCTTCTTTTAAATAATGAGAAACATCTGCGATGTGGACTCCAATTTCGAAATTACCGTTCTGTAACACTTTAAAAGATAACGCATCGTCAAAATCTTTAGCATCTGTAGGGTCTATAGTAAAAGTGAGAACATTTCTAAAATCTCTTCTTTTACTTATTTCTTCGTCTTTAATCGTGGTATCTATACCATCTGCATATTGTTGTACTTCTGGTTCGAAAAATAAAGGAAGACCATATTCAGCAAGAATGGCATGAATTTCAGTCTGATGAACCCCAGTTTTACCAATATTTTCGATAATCCTAACTTCAGGAGCTTTATTAGCGTTCCCCCAATTAACGATCTCTACGATAACCTTATCATCGGTTTCAACTTTTTTGACCAGGCTTTCCTTAACGAAAAAGTCAGTATGTATTTTAGAAGATAATGGTCTAACAAATAAAAACTTAGGGCTTTTTTCAACAATACCAACAAAAGTACTTTGATTGCGTTCTATAATTTTGGTTACAACAGCCTCAGCTTTATTTCCTTTCTTGAAGCGTTTATTTTCTTTGAATAACACTTTGTCTTTATGAAAGGCTCCTTTAAGATTAGAATAATGAACAAATAAATCATCTTCTAACTGATCTGAAATGATGTATCCATTACCAGAACTATTCAAATCAATAATCCCTTCATAAACTTCAGATATATCCTCTAGTAATTGATAACGTCCAGTTACAGGCTCTTTAATACGTTTTTCGCTTACCAGCTTTTTTACTCGCTTAAGTAATTCGTTACGGGTATAAGTGTCTCTTAAATCTAAAGCAGAGGCGATCTGTTTAAAATTGTAAACTTTATCAGGATGTCGTTCTAAAAAGTCAAACAACATCTTAGTCAATCCAGTTCCCTTACTTTTTCCTTTTTTCTTCTTTTTAGACATCTAGTTAATAACCCTTCTTTTTTTATTTAATTATTTTCGAAGATATGGGGTTTATTATTGTTTGTTAGTAGCTGCAATAATTATTTGATTAAAAAATTGATTTTATGACTTATCAGAAGTTTTAAACTAACGACTTGAAATAAATCTTTTGAAAATCAATTATTTAGATTAGTTTTTAACGCTTTTAAATACGTAATTAACAACTCTATTTTAATTCTTTTGATAACGTTTTAACGTTAATAACTTTAATTTTAGTATTGATTATTGGTAGAAAAAAGAGAATAAATAAGTCTTGTTTATTACCTCGAAATATCGCATTACATTTATTCCTTTAATAATCATAATGATAGTTATTAAGATCTATTAACTACCTATCAACAATCAAAAACGCGTTCTTAACATGAAACTAGCCATCGGAAATGATCATGCAGGATCTGATCTTAAGAAAAAAATAGTAAACCTTCTTGAAGACCAAAAAATAGAAGTTGTGAATTATGGCACTGATCAAAATGAATCAGTGGATTACCCTGATTTTGCTCATCCGGTAGGTAAATCAATACAAGAAAATAAAGTTGATCTAGCTATAGTTATTTGTGGTAGTGGTAACGGTGTAAATATGGTGGTTAATAAATATTCTAAAGTTAGATCTGCTTTATGTTGGAATACTGAATTAGCAGCGCTAGCTAGAAGCCATAATAATGCTAATATATTAGCTATACCAGCGCGTTTTGTTTCAGAAGAAGTTGCTATTGAAATGGTAAACACTTTTTTAGTAACTCCTTTTGAGGGTGGTAGACATAAAAATAGAGTAGAAAAAATTTAGAGATGGAACTAAGATCTTTTAAAGAATTAGATAGTACAGAACTTTATGAAATACTAAAACTTAGAGCAGAGGTATTTGTTATTGAACAAGATTGTAATTATTTAGACCCTGATGGTCAGGATTATAGTGCGTACCATCTTTATGATAAAAAAGATGATAAAATCGTTTCTTATGCCCGCTTGTATGAATCAAAGGAATATTGTCATATTGGTAGGGTACTCACTTCTAAATCTATTAGGAGAGAAGGTTATGGAATTCATCTGATGTATGAAGCGATTAATCATTGTAAATCGTTATATCCGAATAAAGATATTGTTATATCTGCCCAAGAATACCTTTTAAAATTCTACGGAGATTTTGGATTTGTAGCTGAAGGAGAACGTTATTTTGAAGATAATTTACCTCACTTCAAAATGAGAATTAAACTGTCCTAATCCTTTATTTAAAGCTGCAGTAATTTTATCTGACTGTTCTAAATCAGAAGTAGCTATATAACTAATAGCTAGGTGAATTGAATATTCTTTGAATTGCTCATGTTTTCTATACCCTTCTCTAAGTATTCGTTTTGCACGATTTCGGTCAACCGCTTTTTTAAACAACCGTTTAGGCGCAGAAAATAAAACTTTAGAATTCAGGTTGTCGTTGATGATATAATGAAAACGTAACGGATAAGTGGTAAAAGTTTTACCCTCTTTAAACAAGAGGGTAATTTGTTTTTCAGATTTTAACCTTACCTGTTTAGGGAGCTTGGTGGACATTATTTTCTTTATTAATATCTGCCATACGGCCTGTTGGGTCAATTTCTATTTTATCTATTTCAAGACCTTCTAAAGTGAAAGAATAAGAAGGTTTGGCCCAACCCCAATCTTTTAAAACTACCTGGTTTGATTTCTTTTCACCACGCATTTCAGTCAGAGGGATATAATAGCTTAATTGATCACCGTTTTTAAGAGTTACAACAACATCTATAGGCATTGGCATTAAACCGACTCTCTTTAAAGTTACTACAGTGGCTTGATCACTATTAGAAACCTCCTCTATAGCATAATCAATGGTATTTGTGGTTTGTGTCCAATCTTGTAGGTACCAACCTAAATGCAAACCACTTACTTTTTCTGCTGTTCTAATAATATCTGTTGGGGTAGGGTGGGTGAACTTAAAGTCTGAGTAATAGTTCTTTAATGTTTGAGCTAGTGCCCCTTCTCCAATTATGTAACCTAGTTGAGACAGGAAAACTGAACCTTTAGAATACGCACCAATACTGTAGGTATAATTGAAATTATATCGATCTGAGTGAGTGGTTAAAGGTTGCTCATTATCTGATTTTACTAAACTGTAGTAACCCCTGTAACTTGATAAGTAAGGTTGTTCGTTTTTACGATCCATAATCTCATTCATACACCAGCTTGATATATATGAAGTAAAACCTTCATCCATCCAAGCGTGTTTTCCTTCGTTGGTAGCTAGTACATGTTGAAACCATGAATGAGCTAATTCATGAACCATTACCCCAACCAGACTATTAAAACTTCTTTCACCAGTAATTAATGTCCCCATAGCATATTCCATACCGCCATCACCACCTTGAATAACACTGTATTGTTTGTAAGGATAAGGGCCTATATGGGTATTGAAGTATTTCATTGCATCAGCAGTTTTTGGCTGTAATGCCTTCCAGTTTTCAGCTAGCTCTTCTTTGTTTTTATAGAAGAAATGTAGGGTTATACCATCCTCTGTGATTAATTGATCGTGAACATAATCAGGGTCAGCAGCCCACATAAAGTCGTGAACATTGGGAGCTATGAAATGCCAAGAGAGCTTTTGTTGTTTACGCTTTATTTTAGGCTCAACTTCACTGTAACCGTGACCGATTTCATCAGGATTTTGAAGATATCCACTTGCCGCGACAGTGTAAGATTTGTCGATATGTAGGGTTACATCAAAATCACCCCATACACCGTGAAATTCTCTAGCGATATAAGGGTAAGCGTGCCACCCTTCAAAGTCATATTCTACCATTTTCGGATACCATTGACTCATAGATAAAGCAACCCCTTCCTTACTATTTCTTCCAGATCGACGAATCTGCAAAGGAACTTGGCCTTCAAAGTCGAATTCAAGCACGGTTTCCTCTCCCGGTTTTAATGGATCATTAAGATTAACCACTAAAATGGTTTCTTCCTCTTCTATTTCAAGCGCTACACCTCCATTTTGAGTCATATTAGAAACGTGTAGAAAGCCTTTCTCATCATCAGAAAGTTGGGCGATACGACTAAACTTATTTTCATCGACCATTCTAGAATCTGGATCTGCTATTGATTGTAAGCGATGATCCATATCACTCCCTGGCTGAAACGCATTGAAATACAAATGAAAAAATACACGATCTAAGGTTTCAGTAGAATTATTGGTATAAACCACTTTTGAGGTCCCAGTGTAGGTGTAATCTTCAACATTAACATCTACATTCATTTGGTAGCTTATTTCTTGTTGCCAATATCCGGGCTGTTTTTGAGCCGTAGAGGCTAAAAATGTAACACTGAAAAGAAGAGCAAAAAGGTTTTTCATACTAGTTTCTATTTTGAGCTAATAATAACGCGTTATACAAATTTACAATACCACCAGACTTACTGAATCTAGCAAAAGAATTGATTTCTTCATTGTCAGGGGTTAATACGCTGATAGGAAGTCTAATACTGCTATCCATAAGAATTTTCTTAAGAGCAGGGCCTTGGTGTTTTGGGAAATAGGCGGCGATCCACGCGGCTACTCCAGAAACAACAGGAGCAGCCATCGAAGTACCCCCTTGAAATGTAAATACCTCGTTAGGCATACTAGAGTAAATGTCTTCTCCCGGCGCGAATAAATCGACTTTTTCTTTCCCATAATTTGAGAAGTCGGCAATTAACCCTTGATTGAAATAGGGGGCTAGGGCCCCAACAGACAGAAAGTTAGAAGCGAATTCTGTATTATAATTGGGCTGATCGTCAGGGTAATTTGTGTTTTTCTCGACGTCTAAATCTTCTGATTCATTACCGGCTGCATGGACAATTAGAGCCCCTTTACCTTCAGCATATGAAATAGCCTCTTCAACCCATTTTCGTTGGGGAGAAAAGGATTTTCCAAAGCTACAGTTAATAATTTTCGCACCATTATCTGCAGCGTATCGAATAGCTAGCGCAACATCCTTATCATATTCATCACCTGCAGGCACGGTTCTTAAAATCATAAGTTTTGCAAAAGGGGCTATTTGGGAAACAATTCCAGCCACATGGGTTCCGTGTGACTCTTCTATTAAGTGGTTGATCACATTTCCATTACCATAACCGGTATCAGCAATATCGTAAGGGTCGTCTCCTACCAGTTCTCTACCGTTAAAATTTACATTGAGATTGTAGTCGGAACGTTCGGTGTAATAGGTTACCCCCTCAAAAAGGTCTTTGATCAATAAATCTGCACGATCGGTATAGCTTAAAAACTGAAGAGCCAAAGCTTTTTGTTGAGCAATAAACGCTGATTCAGGCGTAAATTTTCTAAGAGATTCTGAGTTAAATTGATCGTCGTTTAATAGAACAGATAGGGTGTCAACAGCGGTTTTGGCCAATTCATAGATTCGCCTGTATTGTCTTTTGTTTTCCTCTGCTTTGGGCAGTTCCTTTTCTAGAATAATGCGCGCTCTTTTTAACTGCTCCTCATCGCCAATTTCTTTTGCAATCATTCTAACGTACTCCATTTGTTCATAGTAACTCTCCCCTAGAAAATTATACCCATGAACATCATCCACAAACCCATTAGCATCGTCGTCGATATTGTTGCCTGGGATTTCATCTTCGTTTACCCAGAGCTTATTATCGAACAGCGGATGATTGATGTCTACGCCTGAATCAACAATGGCGACGATTACTTCAGAAGCTTTGCGATTGCCAACAACTTCCTTGGTTTTTTCAAGGGATATACCAGGCAAGGTGTCCAACACGGGATCTGTGAAAAACCAACGTTTTTTTACGGCATCACTTAAGGTTTTACGCTCGGTTATTGAGGACACTTTAACAGGAGTTTCATCCTTAAAAATTCTGGTAGAAGAACAACCAACCCAGAGGGCTGATGATGTTAAGACAAAAAAGTGTCGCCAAAAGGTGTTTTTCATTTTATTCAAAATATTCATTGAGTCGAAAGGACTGATTTAAACGAATTCCTTTCTCTGTTTGTTTAAGAGAAATAAGCTCGTTGTGAGCATCATGTTCGAAGAACAAAAGATAGTCGTTTTTCAAGGCTTCTTCCAAGAAATTAGATTTCTCTTCTAAGGTTAGGAGCGGACGCATATCAAAGCTCATCACATAGGGAATTGGCAAGTGTCCAGCAGTGGCGATTAGGTCTCCAGTAAAGAAGATTTTTTTGCCACGATAGGGTATGAGAGGAAGCACCTGTTTCTCGGTATGCCCATCAAAGTATCTAAGTTCGAAAGGAAATCTTGTGTTAGCATTTATGAAGTAAAGCTGTCCAGACTCTTTTAAAGGGATTAAATTCTCCTCTAAAAAGGAGGCTTTTTCTCTGAGGTTTGGGTTCATTGCCCAATTCCAGTGCTCCTTAGAGGTCCAATATTTGGCGTTTTTAAAGCGCGGCTTAAGTTGACCTTTGGGTGTTCTCAACACGGCTCCTCCAACATGATCGAAATGTAGGTGAGTAAGAAGGACATCGGTGACTTGGTCAGGGTGAAATCCTTTTTCAAGAATACTCTTTTCAAGACTATAATCACCCCACAACCCGTAGTGCGAAAAGAATTTTTCACTTTGTTTATCCCCCATTCCGGTATCTACCAGAATTAATTGATCATTTGTTTCAACGAGTAAACATCGAGCAGCGAGATCGATTTGATTGTTTTCGTCTGCCGGATTAGTTCTTTGCCAAATACTTTTGGGAACCACCCCAAACATAGCCCCTCCGTCTAGTTTGAAATTTCCCGATTCGATGATATGGAGTTGCATGCTAGTGTTTCTATTAGTTCACGTCCGAAATAAACCAAAGCCTTTACTTCTGTTGGGCTCAGTAGCCGGTCCTTTTTAAGTATGAGCAGTTCACTACCGCTAGACTCGATTAGGTATATAGGACTACTCTCGATTAAGAAGATAAGTTCTTTGTTAAAGAGACTTCTAATTTTATCAGGCTGAGATCCACTCAGGTGAAACTTGCGATTAAAATAGTTGTGACCCTCGACGGTTAAATCCCCCAACCCTACAATTGCATTTAAACGGTCTAACAAACCTTCTTTGTCTAACACGAAGGAGGGAATGCTGCTTTCAAGCTTAATGGAAAGTGCAGTTACTCTAGCCGATTCACGTGCAATAAATTCCCCTTCATTGAAAACGATATCTTGTACCACTCCGTTTGATTCAGGATCAACAAGGGTATTATAAACATGAACAATAGGTTTGGTTTCAAAAAACAGAAACTTATACAAAGAAGGGTCTATGGGCTGGTTTTTAGCACAGTATTCCCACCCGTACTCTTTCGACATTTTAGAAAGGTTCTCTTGTCTTCGGCTAAACAGTTTTTCTATTGAACCAAGCGTCGTTTCTGTTGCTAGGTTTCTAACGGCAAAGGGATGTGATGAACTGGCGCCGTGAAGATCGAGCCCAATAGTTGAAACCTTACCTCCTTTTTTCTCAAAAGAGGCAATATAGTTTTCAACAGTTTGCATGGCGCTGTGATCTACAAACTCACAGAGTGAAAAGTCGATAACAACCGTTTTTGTTGCACCAATAGCGTCTAGTTTTGACTTGAGCTTGAAGAGATTTAAGAACGAGCAAAAGTATTTAACGCTGACATAGTAAGAGTCAGTGTCCTTCTCTTTAAACGCAAGAACGTTGGGCTGAAATAGATGTAGTAAAAAAAGCAAGGGCCTTCTCGTGATGACAAAATGAGATAACAGGGTGATTAGAGTACCGAGAAAAATTCCCGTAATAATATTAGTACTTAGAGTAATGAGAGAGGTTGCTACAAGAATGAGCAGCTGTTCTTTCCCCACTTTTGCTGCCGCAACCAGCTTGAGGGGATGAGCTAATTTATATCCGGTATAGACTAAAATTGCCGCAAGCGCAGAAAGCGGAACCCGATTTAAAAGCTTGCTAAAGAACAGAATAAACAGAAGCAAAAACACACCATGAAAAAAGTTGGACGACCGATTGTTGGCTTGCTGGGTAACATTTACCGAACTTCTTGAAATCACAGTAACTACGTTGAGCCCTCCGAGGAATCCACTAATCGCTGTAGCAACACCAAGCGCCCGAAGGTCTTTGTTTGCGTTAGACCTTCTTCTTTGAGGATCTAGGTTGTCTACCGCTTTGATGGACAAAAGAGATTCTACACTGCCGATCACGGCAATAGTAATGGCCACCGACCAAAGCCCCCAAGAATTGATTAAATCAAAGCTCGGATGGTAAATCATGCTTTCTACCGAACCAGGAAGTTGTATAAAGAGGTCGGGCTGAATCGGGTTTTCTATCCCTCTCAACTGGCAGTAGTAACTGTAGCCAACCGCCAAGAGAATCACCCACATAGGAGAGGGAATTTGTTGATAATATCGGTTTCGAATAGATGAGTTAAATAGAAGTATAACGAGGGAAACGATTCCCAACAACCCGGCAGCTAGCGTTGATGCCGATTCAGGCGCAGACTGAACAAACTCAGTAACGACTAAGGGGAGCTTGAACA
>Ga0222716_10003411_pt1 | contig 12707 bp, 13 predicted proteins | sample C33_13DmetaG_FD_165044 | JGI IMG/M metagenome (GOLD analysis project Ga0222716, IMG submission 165044) | Estuarine water microbial communities from San Francisco Bay, California, United States - C33_13D | ecosystem: Environmental > Aquatic > Marine > Unclassified | place: USA: California... | reverse complement strand
AAATAGATAACTAATGTGACAAGTAATAACTGAAAAATTGGGATAAGAAGAGATTCAATATATATTGAATTTCTAATAACTGTAGATTCATTCAATGATTTATAAAGATTTATTAGTAATCTAGTATATGAAATTAATATACCAGTAAAGACTGCCAGCCTGAAAGGAACACCATAATCAACTTTAAAAAAATTTGTGAGATTAGTATTTAAAACAAATTCTAGGATTATTAAAAAAAATAAATTGTATATAAAAAATTTTTTAGTGGTTCTTTTAATGAATTCGCTTTTTTTATTCGAATCAAGATCTTGAAATATTCTATGTCCTAATGAATCAAGTCCCCATGAAAAAATATTTACAAACAGTATTTGAAAAGCTAGCAACAAGGATATTTCTCCCCATATGTTAATCTCCATAAGCCTTAAAAAAACGGGTAAAAGTATTAAACTTGCTAATCTGGGTGAAAAATTAGATATTAAATAGTTAAGCGTTATGTTGCTAAATTTTTTATTATTCATACGAAAGCTCATTTTTCAAGACTGTTCTTCTTCTGATAATCTTAATAAACCAAACTGGACTTAATTTAAAAATAATATCTTTAATATTCAAATTTAAACGAAAATTCAAAATTCTATCATATAATAGTCCGCTCTTAGATTGTTTAAAATCACCAATACACAAATTTTGAAAGTATTTTGCAAGTGCAAATATTGACTTTAGGTCGTTGTTCTCGACAACGTATAAATCAGGGAGTTCCTTCAAAAAACTATTCATCCTATTTTTTAGATTATTTTCATCTAGATCACCAAAATAAGGTTTACCTTTTCGTTCAAAATAGATTTGTAAATCTTTATGTAAATTTCTGAGGTTTTTAATATCATTTAAACTTTCAGTTGCAACTTCTATATCAGAAGTTCTAGCATTAGATTTTTGTAGATTCAATATTTGATTAATTTTTATTACGGCTGTTTTGACTGAATCATACTCAAGTAAAAACTTTGTATTTATGCCTGCTCTTGCTCCCCCAAAAAAATTTGAATTTATTAAAACTGGCAGGTTACACAAGGCTGCTTCTGCAGTTACTTTAGCCACACCTTCTTTTCTAGATGTGAATAAAAATAATTTAGATCTTTTTAAATAATCTGCAACAATCTCTTGTTTAGGAATTTCATCAAACCTAATAAGCTTTACATTTTTATTTTTATAAGCTCCCAAAATTTCTTCGAAATTTTCATTAAATAGGTGATCATAGTTTGACTTTACATAATTAGGATTAGCAACAAGTATTGTAATTTTTATATTGGGATTGACTAATATCAACTCTTTGCTGATATTAAATATATCCCTATTATATTTTGCGTTAACTTTTCTTGTAACAGTTATTAGATCGATTTCCTTTTCTTTGATTGTTGCATTATTAAAAATTGTACTTGGTATAAAAGACCTAGTCGTATAAGGTAATATCTCTTGATTTTCTAAGTCTGGGAGTTGTTCAGGATAACAAAAGTTTATATCTATATTTTCAAAATTGTATTCTGAAGTATTTTCATATGAAGCTCCCCAATGAACAGCAAAAAAATAGTTATTCTTATATCTTTTTAATACTTTGTTGAATGTTTTGTATTGTGAATATTTAACGAATTCTTTATGAGAAAATATTATGATGCCTGGAGAGTTTTTCTGAAACTCTTTTAATTTGAATACCATGATTTTAAAAATTCAAATATTAATTAAATAATTTTTCTTCTAAGAACAAACAGAGTAATTGACCAAATGTAATATGTCCTTGTTGGATAATGCCAGTTTCCTTTGATGGTATTTGAAGCTTATACTTTACTATTTCACATAGCTTATTATAATTTTTTCCACTAAAACCAACAGTCAGCATACCAATATCATTTGCAACATTCACTGCGTTCAGTACTGACTGGCTTTCACCGCTTGTAGAAATTGCAATTAAAACATCTTTATCACTAGCTAGCCCTAGTAGTTGTCTGGAGAATATTTCTTCGTATGAAAAATCATTTGCTGTAGATGTAATAATACTAGTATCTGTAGTCAGAGCAATAGAGCTAATTGGTTTTCTATTTTTTTTAAATCTTCCTATTAACTCTGCAGCCAAATGCTGAGAATCGGCTGCTGAACCTCCATTACCACAAAAAAACACAGTCCCTCCACTTTGAACTCTATGAAGAACTTGTTCGGCAATATCAAAGAATACTGATTTTAGTTTTATTTGTTCAAGAGCTACATCAGCTGATTCTTTGAGATATTTATCAATTTGGTCCATTAGTTTGTAATTATAATTGTATATAAATCAAATTGGGCATATTTATTTATTAGATAACTTCTTGTATTAAGTCATAATATTGTTCGCTTATTCTTGCTACGGAAAACTCATTAATTAAATCATTAGAAACTGTGTTTCCTTGTTTTAATTCAATATTTAAAATCGATTTGACTAAATCATTTAGATTATTTGATTCGAACAATACACCATTTTTGAAAAAGTTAACAATCTCTTTTGGACCTGAAGGGCAATCAGAAGAAATTATATTTTTGCCAAGTATCTGAGCTTCTATTAATGAATTTCCTAGCCCCTCTCTTCTTGAAGGAAAGAAGAAGATATCAGCTAAATTTAAATACTTCAAGGGATTTTGAACATTCCCTAGGAACTTTATTGGTAATTTAGAATATTTATTTTTAAAAACAGTTTCCAAACTCCCATCACCAATTACTAGTAGGATAAAATTTTTAACATCTTTTAATTCATGAACTGCATCAAAGAGAAGATCTAAACCCTTTTGGTGTTCAAGCCTTGACGTAGTAATCCATATTTCTTTATTTTTAAAATTAATTTCTGAAACTTTTTCATTAGCTCTTTGAAAAAAATCTTCAGTAAAAACTGGATTGTAAATTACAATATTTTTTTTATTTGAAAGATGCTTTTCAATATTTTCTTTTAACTCTTTAGATATAAAAATGTTGGCATCAGAATTATTAAATGAAAAAATTGACATTTTTCCTTTAATTTTATTAATTAAACTATTGTTCCAATTTAAATAGTTGGAATTTGCCTCTCTTAGAACAATTTTAGAATTAATTAATCGTAATTTTTTTAAAATAGTAACCATAAAATTTGGTGTAGGCAGTGTACTTATAATTACATCTGGTTTTTCTCTATTTATTAATAAAAATAATCTAAATAATGAAAAAATAGTTTTTTTAGAGTTGAGGTATTCAACTTTTAATGAATTTTTAATCTTAAGTTCAGGCTCATGTTTTAATCTTTTTGCAACTATTAACTTTATTTCAACTCCAGCATTTTTTGCCAAAAATTGTGCAACTCTTGAGAGGGAGATTTCAGCTCCCCCATAGCCTAAAGTTGGAAGAAAGATATACAACTTATTCAATAATATCGACCCACTTTTTAATTGTCTCATCATTGTTTAAGAGGCTATAAAGTGTATTTTGTGATTCTATAACTAACTTTTCTTTTTTTTCTGGTGTAAGGTTGTTAAATTTATTTACTGATTTGTATATTGAGTCCTCAGTAAATAAATCAAAAACTAAATTACTGTCATTAAATATATTTGTTGTATCTCCAACTTTTCCTATAGCAACATTTAGTCCAACCTGAATTGCTTCAGTGACTGAATTAGAGAAACCTGCGTGAAATGCTGGATGAATTAAGAGATTGAAAAAGTGATAATATGAAGATGCATTTTTTACATTTCCCATCATCAAAATTTTGTCTGTAAGATTTAAATCTTCAATCTGTTGTTGAATCCTATCAGATTCGACTCCTCTTCCAAAAATTATACATTTAAAATCGCACCCATTCTGATTTAGAATATCCAAAGCTTTAATCAAATTAAAATAATTATTTAATGGGTCCACTCTCGCAGATACAACATAATTCAATTTACTATCACCTATGAAGTCTTTTATCTTTTGAGAAGTTATATCATTTTTGCATTTCTCTATAGAATTTATTCCATTTGGAATAAATTGAAGGTTAATTTTTTTATTTAATTCTTTTTTAAATGAATTCATCCCCGTAGTTGAGTTGAATAAGATTGTATATGTATTTTTAGATATTAACTTAAAAATTAAATGTCTAGTTTTTGACTTTTCACTTGTTCTTCTTCCGAGGCGATCACTTCTTACAGAATAAATAAGTTTAATTTTAGGATTTAAAATTTTTGCGATGTAACCAAAAACATAAGAATGAAACATATAACAAATTACTACTATATTTTTTTTATCGCTCTTTTTAATCATTCTGTTAATTTTAAGAACGGTATATAACGCAAGTCTTGCTAATCGTAAATATTTAAATATTAACTTCGCGTCTGCGGAGTAGATTTTAAATCTTGAGATGTGTACTTTTTTGTTTACTAAGTGACTAAGTTCGTCACCTTTTTTAAGAACAAGGAGGTTGACTTTATAATTAATTTTACTTAATGAGTTAGCTAGCCAAATAGCTTGACGCTCTGCACCGCCCGTAAATAATGATGTTGAGATTATAAAGACTTCGGTTTCCATAATTAACCTTTTGTAAAATATAATAGCTTAAGATATCCGGGGTATGTTTTTTCCTCATTTGACAAATAGCCATTATCAATTAACTGATTGCTTACAATCCTTAATTGTCCATTTGTATTTGGTAGTTCAATTCCAATCAAAATAATTTTTTGGAAATTCTGAACTTCTTTAATTAGTTCAATCTTCTCATCGTTTTTTTGAATAAATAAATTATTTATATTTGATTCAAAAGAACAAGTTTGAGTAGATGTATAACTAAAACCATAAAGCTTTTTAGAATAGTAGAGAAAGGAGTGACTCTGTTCTTCTGTAACCAAAAGCGCTACTTCCTCACTGTTGTAGATATTTTCAATCTCAATTAATAAAGGATTTATTGTTTCATTTTTATAGTACGGCTGAGCTGAGAACAGGGTTATTAATAAGTACGCTAAAGCTAAAATAAAAAAAGAATTACTACTTTTCAAAACCGAGAAATTTTCTGAAATATACATGAAAAAATTTAAAATTATAATTATAAGAAATGGTAGAAACAAAAGATCTGTTCTCCCTCCCCCCAGGGGATAGAGCTTTAGAGCTGATAAAACGTAAAGTAAAGACACTGCAGAAAATGAATAAAGAACAATTAAATCATTTCGTATAAAAATAAATACTATTGAAATAAATAATAAAAATACTGATAGTGGATGCAATACAATAGGAAATAATGATTTAAAAAATAATTGACTTAAAAAATAAAAAGAATCAAAAAATTCAGAACTAGATGTTGTATTTAGAAAGAAGCTATCCCAATAACCTCCATTAGAAACTCTTTGTATTTTACTTATAAGTTCACGTTGGAATATCACTACCGAAGCAAAAAAAGCAGCAAAGTAAGTCGTTTGCTTTAAAGTAATTTTGTTTATTAGATATATAAACAATAAAAACAGCATAAGAATATTTACAAAACTTAGGAGAAATAAAAAAAGAGACAGCACTGCGAGTACCATGTAATCTTTTTTTGCTAATAATGATTTTGAGTTTTTCTGTAAAAAATATAGACATATTACTGAGGTCAATATTTCAGAATTATACTGCTTTAGTGCTACTGAGTAAGTGTTGAAAATGGGTGAGGTTATCAAAAAAGCAGTTCCCAAAACGGCAAAAGGATAGTTGAATAAATTTGATAGAGTATTGAAATAAATAAAAATAGTTAAGATTCCAAATAAAAGAATCAATATAGAGACAATATATTCAGGATTATCGAATATTCTTGAAATAGTCCAAATAATACCAGAAAACAAAGGGTGTTGGTCTCCCCAATCAAATGCACACAAAAAATTATCTAAATAAGTCGGTTCTAGTTCAGCAGCATCATCTTGTTGATAGTTGAGGGGAAACAATAAATCCTTGAGATTGTAAAGGAAGATTGAAGACAGCCCCGCAGCAGTCACATTTCCTTTTTGGTTATATAAGTTAACAATTCTCACTTAAACATTATATTAAGCTCAATATCAACAAATATTTTTTTTTAAATTATCTATTAAATGTATTTAATCAGATTATTAGTTATTAATATTATTTCATGATAGTTGGAACTAAAAATATCATTAGTGATATTAAAATGATATTAGAAAAATACTCAATTGTTGAATTAGTAGAACTAAGCTACTCACAATTTCAAAATATTGACATTCAGTGTAATAATCTTGTTAAACATGCTAAAAATTCAAATATTGAAGAAATTAAAAGAGAATTATTAAATAAACTAAACGAAAATAAATACATTCAAAATGTATCACTAACAGATAATAATTTTATAAATATTGAACTAAATATTAATTACTTTAATGAAAACTTAAATTTGGAAATCGATCAATTGAATGAAAATAAACATTCAATAATAATTGACTATGGAGGTCCCAATATAGGAAAAGCTCTACATGTTGGACACTTGAGAACCCTTAATATTGGACGATCTATTTATAATACAAATAAACTAGCTGGTAATAAAATTATTTCCGACATACACCTTGGAGACTGGGGAATGCCTGTTGCTCTGATATTGGCATTCATTGAAAAGAACAAGATAGACATCAACTCAGTAAACTATTTAGATCTAGAATCTATTTACCCAGATGCAAATAATTTAGCAAAATCTGATGAAGCCTTCTACGAAAGTGCTAAAAAGATTGCCAAGAAACTAAACACCGGTGACAAATTAACCTTGGACAATTGGAAAAAAATCTATAAAACATCCGTAACGGAAATCAAAAAATTATTAAAAGAGATGGGGCACAGCTTTGATTGGTTTTATGGTGAAAGTGATGTTGTGGAAGAAACTAAAAAAGTAATCGAAGATGCTAAGTCACAAAAAAAAGTAGTTGACGACAATGGGGCTCTAGTTTCTAAAGAAAAGTATGAACCTCCAATCATTTTAGTTAAATCAGATGGGTCTTTTCTATATTTAACTACTGACTTGGGAACAGTCTATTTTAGAGAAAAAAAACAAGTTTTTAATCAACATCTTTATGTTGTAGACCAAAGACAGTCAAATCACTTTAATCAACTATTCTCAACCGTAAGCTATTTTGGGTTATCAAATAAAGAATTTCAACATATTTCTTATGGAACTATGAACGGAGTAGATAATAAACCTTTAAAAACTAGAGACGGGGGGGTTTATAAATTAACTACGTTAAGAGATGATATAGAAAATGAATTGAAAAAAAAGAATTCTGAAAAAAATAGCTTAGGAATACTTACAAATACAATACTGACTTACTCTGATCTGGTTCCAAATAGAACTCAGAATTACAAATTCGAAATAGATAAGTTTACTGAAACTAATGGTAAGACCGGTATATATATTCAATATGCACAAGTAAGAGCCCGAAAAATATTAGAAAGTGCCCCTCAGGTATCAAAGATCAGTTTCAATGATGATTTAAATGAAGAAGAAAGAAATTTAATTTTTGAAATCTCAAAATTTTACTACATTTTTTTTAATTCTTTAGAAAAGCATGAGCCTCACCATTTGGCAGAATATGCATATACCCTATCACAAGTGTTTAACACTTTTTACACCAACAATAAAATTTTTTCTGAGGAAATCTCTGATGTTGAAAGAAAAAAAAGAATTTATCTTGTTAAGCTTTTTTATCAAAAAATACTTCAAGTATTTGAATCTTTAGGAATTGAGCCAGTAGACAAAATGTGAGTTAAATGAAAAACTTGCTACTTATTATCCACATTAAGAGAACTAAGTAATAAGTATATTCTGAAAAGATTCGAAAACTTCTTTCTAGGTAATTAAGTAAAAATAAGAAAATTGGAATTATGATAAAGCCGGAAAATGAAGTAGCTCTCGTTAAAGAACCGATATATGGTGAAAGAAGCATGTTCTCTGGAAGCAGGATCTGAAATAAAACTAAAGAAATTATAGAAATTAATATTGTAGAAATAATATTTACTATCAGTTCGTTAAATGAAGTATTAGATAACTTAAATTGATTAAAAAATTCAATTGGAAGAAAGAGAAAAAAGATAGCAATTGAAGAAATAATTACTCCCCAGAAGACTGATTGACCAGACCAAGATGTTATTACATTTTCTGTGTAGCCAACTGTTTCTAGAAATAAATAAAGAGATAGGCCTAAGAAGCTTGAACCCAATGTGAAAAAGTATAAACTTAGGGATGATTTTACAAATTTCATTGATGTTAGGTTTTGTAAATTAATAGTTTGATTCTTCATACAGACATATATTAACGTTTTTTTCTATTAAAATAATTACTAATGATAGATTTTAAAGATACCCCGAATCCAAATGCAAAAAAAATTGATATCCAACATAATTACGAAATATCAATATATTTAGACATTAAAAGTGTAAGCGGGGATAAAAAACTTACAACACTGATTCAGAATCCGGGAATTAAAAGCATTTTTACTGGTCCTGGATTTTTAACAATTTTAAAAGAAGACAATGCAGATTGGATTAAGATAATAAAAGATTTAGACACTAATACTGATAGTATATAATTATGGAAAATTTTAACACAGACCCTAAGCCTGGAAGACTAATCCTCCCTCTCGTTTTAATTGGTATGATTGCAACAACTTATACGTTCATTCAAAGAGTTGCTGAAAATAATGATCTAGAAATTATTAGTAACCAAGAAATTTTAGAAGAAGTACAAGAAGAAGTACAAGAAGAAGTAGAAGAGACAACTTCTACTACTTCTACTACGTTCCCCATTGAATATATCTCATATCTTGAGGAAATTAATGGCGAGAGAATTGTTGCTATTACCTTAGGAGAAAAAGTGCTTGAGGCTAACCAAAATTGGGATGATAAATCAGTAACATATCAAGAAGCAAAACAAGAATTTGATTCTTTTATCGAAGACTGGTCAAAATTTGTTGAATCACTCTCTCTTCCTGGTCCTTCTAGTGAATTTCCAAACTTAGTAACTAGCCATGAAGAACTAAAAATTTTAGTAAATCTAGTGTATGAAGACACCGTAGAGCTTAAGGCTGGTTTAGAGTCATCAGATACTGGAGAGAGACGCACAGCAGCATTAGATTCATTCAATTCAAACTTAGATTTATTAACTAAAAAAATATCTGAAGTTGTTGAGTTAAATCTCAGTAACTAATCGATTATTAATCAGAAGATGCTGAGCAAACAGTATCTATCATTAACATTGCAATAACGTAAGGATCTCCATTTGCATTTGGTCTCCTGTCTTCAAGATATCCTTTTTGATCTACTTCAACTTGCCAAGGAATTCTGATTGAAGCACCCCTGTCACTAACGCCATAAGAAAATGTATCGAATCTTTGTGTTTCATGAGCCCCAGTCAACCTATCTTCAATTGCTGCACCATAATTTTTAACGTGGAGGTCTGCATTAGCACCTAATGCTTCACAAGCTTGAACTATAGCGTTATAACCTCCGTCTTCTCTCATTTGTTTAGTGGAAAAATTAGTATGCATTCCTGCACCATTCCAATCACCCTTAACTGGCTTTGGATCTAAAGTTGCTGAAATATTCCAATCTTCAGCGATCCGGTATAACAACCACCTAGCAACCCATATATGATCACCTATATCAGGTGCTCCCACAGGTCCAATCTGGAATTCCCATTGTCCGGGCATAACTTCAGCATTGGTACCTGATATTTCTAAACCAGCTTCCATACAAGCTGTTGCATGTGCTTCTGAAATATCGCGCCCATAAACCTCATCTGCGCCTACACCGCAGTAATAACCTCCTTGTGGGGCTGGATATCCTGAAGGAGGGAAACCAAGAGGTTGTCCATACTTTAATGAATCATAAGACTGCTCATAAAATGTATATTCCTGCTCCATACCAAACCATGGTTCAAACTCACCAAAGTTAGAGGCAGACTCAACTAATGCAGCTCTTGTATTTGATGAATGTGGAGTCATGTCAACATTGAGTACTTCGCACATAACTAAAATATTGTCTCCGCCACGAATAGGGTCTTTAAATTGAGCAACAGGCTTTAACACACAATCTGAAGCATCGCCGACAGCTTGTTGTGTACTAGAACCATCAAAGCCCCAAATAGGTGGCTCTGTTCCCTTATCCATAATCTTTGTTTTACTCCTTAGTTTTGCGGTAGGAGTCTGACCGTCAATCCATATATATTCTGCTTTTATCTTCATAAAAATAATGTAATATATATTCAAAGCAATGTTGTTACAGAAATATTAAATTATTGTTTCCAAATGATAGATACATATATAAACATAGAGAAAGCTCATAAAGAGTTTGATCAACATTTAAAAGATGTTGGTGTAAATAAGTTAGCACTAAAAGACATTATGAGACCCAAGCAAATCAAACTAGTGGTTACTTCCCTTAGTAAATATGGTGATACAAAAAAAAACCTCTCTAATTTAGAGTCAGCAAATAAACCATTTCCTACTTTAATAGTTGTAAATGAGGATGAATTTAATCAAACTGTTGATTTAATTCAGAACACACAAATAGAACTTATTTCAAGTAATAGTAAGTTAGAAGAAGTATCAGCAAGAGTTCATGCTTTAGTTGGTGATGGTGAATCAGAAATTCTTGAATTTAAAGATTTAACTATAAATTTAAAAACATATGAAGCTAAAGCTGGTGACGTACTTTTAGACTTAACGTTTATGGAATATGAATTATTGAAGTTTTTTGTTGAGAACCAGGAAAGTGTATGGTCAAGAGAGGATTTACTCGAAAAAGTTTGGGGGTACGATTATTTTGGTGGTGCAAGAACTGTTGACGTTCACGTTAGACGTTTACGTGCAAAATTAGGAGACGCAAGAAACAATTGGATAAAAACTGTGCACTCAGTGGGTTATAAGTTTAACTAAAGCTATTTCCACAACCACAGGTTCTTGATACGTTAGGATTGTCAATTGAAAATCCAGTTTCCATTAATCCTTCTTTATAGTCAAGAGTTGCACCTTTTATATGTTCTAAACTTTCAGCATCAACAACGATATTCACTTCACCATATTCTTCAATGACGTCACCATCAAACTTATCAGTATCAAAAAACATTTCGTAGGAATAACCTGAACAACCTCCAGGTTTTACACCCATTCTGAGAAATGTGTCTTTAGAATCTTGCTCAGCTTTAAGTTCAATTAGTTTACTAACTGCACTTTCAGTAGCTAGAACTGTTCTTGATGATTTAATTTGTATATCCATGTTTTTATTATAACAAAGATACATTTATTCAATAAATTTATAATTACATCTTTTACAAAATTACTTAGAATAACCGTATGGTACAAAATGATATTTTATTAAAACATTTGTCATCGATATATGATCCTGAATTGGCAGTAAATATAGTCGATTTAGGCATGGTGAAAGATATCCAACATATTGAAAAAAATGTATATATAAAGCTAGCTTTAACAATTGCTGATTGTCCAATGAGAAACCAGATAGAAACAGAGATAGAAAGAAAGCTACTTTTATTAGAAAATGTTAATTCTGTTGAAATTACAACAACTGCTATGAATCAAAAAGACCGTACCGCAGTTATGGAAAAAGCTAGGAAAAAAGCGAGAGAGAATGCACATCCAACCAATATCAACCCCAGAACAAGAGTTGTTGCTATTGGAAGTGGAAAGGGAGGAGTGGGAAAATCTACTTTATCAGCAAATATAGCTATAGGGTTATCCAAAGCTGGATTTAAAACTGGACTGCTTGATGCAGATATATGGGGTTTCTCCATTCCGAGACTATTAGGAATTACAGGAAGGATAGAGGCTAATGAGGATAAGAAAATGGTGCCTTATAAAGTTAATGAGCTTGAAGTTGTTTCAACTGGATTAATTACTAGCGATGAAGATACTGCATTAATGTGGCGTGGACTAATGCTCAGTAAAGCCCTGGAGCAGTTCTTGACAGATGTTGAATGGGGAGAATTAGATTATTTAATAATAGACCTTCCACCTGGTACTGGAGATATTCAAATGGCATTAAGTAGACTTTTGCCTCAAGCTGAACTTATAGTTGTAACAACACCCCAGCTAATGGCCCAGAAAGTTGCAACAAGAGTTGCTGATATGGCCAAAAGAAGCTTTATCCCCTTGCTTGGAGTAATAGAAAATATGTCTTACTTTGAATCGAACTCTGGAGAGAGATATAATTTATTTGGTGAAGGCGGTGGAGAGGCTTTATCAGAAAAGTTTGGACTACCTTTATTAGCCAAGATTCCAATAAGTGAGGATACAAACAACAAAGCGGATGGAGGTACTCCCCTTATAAACCAAGAAAATAATTCTTCAACAAAATTAGCAATTGAAAAACTTGTAAAAGACATAGCTGTAAAGCTTCCTCCCGTTGTAGATGAGACATGCACAGGTAGGCTTGCAAAGGTTTTTGAAGAGCTTTCAAAGTAATGGAAAATATATCTGTTAATAAACTGACTGACTCGACAAATTCCTCTTTGCCAAGAGATATAAAAGTTGCATTAGCTAAAGAGGTGCTTGCACAAGAAAAAGATATAGAATTAGCAAAAGAAAAATTTGCAGAAATAGTTGAAAATTTAGAACAAAAAAAACAAAGAGATGTAGTCAACGCTACTGGTACAGTACTACATACTAATTTAGGAAGATCTCCTAATAATATAGGGTTTTCTGGTAGGTATA
>Ga0222716_10003410_pt1 | contig 12710 bp, 11 predicted proteins | sample C33_13DmetaG_FD_165044 | JGI IMG/M metagenome (GOLD analysis project Ga0222716, IMG submission 165044) | Estuarine water microbial communities from San Francisco Bay, California, United States - C33_13D | ecosystem: Environmental > Aquatic > Marine > Unclassified | place: USA: California... | reverse complement strand
GAAACATCGACTCATTGTGGCCCGCGTCCTGCTGATTTTAATTGGTGGTGCAGGTGCATTTGTCGCCAGCCTGAAACTAACCAGCATTCTTGGGGCGGTGGCTTGGGCCTTTGACTTTGCGATGTCAGGCCTGTTCTTCCCGCTGGTCCTCGGCGTGTGGTGGAAGCGGGCTAACCGTCAGGGCGCCATCGCGGGAATGTTTTTTGGCTTACTGGCGGGAACTGCCTATTTGTACGCAGTCCGATGGGGCGGAATGGAACCATGGCTCTACATCGACCATTTGCGGTTCGGTATTATTGGCGCCAGCGTCAGCCTCGTGGCAATGATCGTGGTGAGTTTGGCAACTGCTGAACCCGACGAAGAGACTCAACGAATGGTAGACGAAGTTCGCATTCCGCGAGGTGAATCGGTAATCGATTCACGCCACTAGACTCGATCCCGTAAACTGATCGCCGGGGCGAAGACGTTCTTCGCCCCGGTTTTTTTTGCCCTAAGGAGAAGATTAAATGACCGAAGCTTTCCCGGTATGGGTGATTGCTATCGATTACCTTTTAGGCGCCACAATGTGGACCTTAATTGGCCGATTTGGAATGTCTATTTTTCTGCGAGAGGATACTCACTTTTTCTTTGCTCAATTTTTTATTCGAATCACTAACCCGTTAGTAAAACTCTTCAACCCCATCACGCCTAACTTCCTGATTCGACCTCTGGTTCCGCTCTACATCGCCTGGTTTTTTTACATGATCCGCTTTTACCTAATGCCGTGGCTCATGGGTTATTCGGTCATGGGCATGTTGTCATTCCCGCTCGAGACCGAATTTTCATTAGGCTTAGCATCCCTTATTGAATCCATCCTCGATATGATTCGATAAGGCGGCCACCCATTGCTGACCGGCGATACGAATAGGTAACAAAAAGTTGACTCAAAAAAAGACCCAGCAACAGCTGGGTCTTTTTTACCATTTACCGTTATAGACTGAACGGCAGCCTTAAAACCTTCAAATCATGATATTGCCTGAGACTGCGAAGGTTCATTGAGCGCTCTCTTTAAACAAGCAAGCACCCTTTCTACATTTTCCATTCGACATGAGTGACCCATTAGACCGATTCGCCAGACTTTTCCAGCCAATGGACCGAGTCCGGCTCCTATTTCTAGATTGTCCTCATTCAAAAGACGTGCTCGAATTGCCGCTTCATCGACCCCGTCCGGAACCTTGACGACATTTAATTGGCCGAGACGAGCGCCGCTTTCTTCAACGAGCATCTGTAACCCCATCGCTCTGAGTCCTTCAACCAATCGCTCGGCGATGTGTCGATGACGCTCCCAGGATTTTTCCAAACCTTCTTGCCGCACCATGCGAAGCGACTCGGCTAGCGCGAAAATACTGTTGACCGGGGCCGTGTGATGATAAGCGCGTTTACTACCTTCCGACCAATAACTATCAATCAAGCCGAGGTCATGAAACCATGTGCCTACAGGCTCCGATCGTTGGCTAATTTTCTTAAGTGCTCTTTCACCCACAGTCACAGGCGCAATTCCCGCGACACTGGATAAGCATTTTTGCGCGCCTGAATAGACAGCATCAAGACCCCATTCATCAACATAAAGAGGCGACCCCACTAACGACGTCACTGTATCGACAATCGTCAAACAGTCATATCGTTGGGCAATCCCCGCAAGCGTTCTCGCATCAGAAAGTGCGCCGGTAGATGTTTCTGCGTGCACAAACGAAACAACTTTTGCATCCGGATTAGCCTTTAACGCCGCTTCAAGCTTTTCCGGGTCAACCGGCTGACCCCATTCATCATCGATCGTGACAACATCTGCCCTGAGCCGAGTGGCCATTTCTTCCATACGCTGACCAAAAACCCCATTCCGCGCCACAACCACCTTGTCTCCTGCCTCTACGATGTTGGTGAAACAGGTTTCCATTCCGGCTGATCCTGGCCCGGAAACCGGAAACGTTAATCGATTTTCAGTTTGAAATGCATAACGCAATAAATCTTTGACTTCATCCATTAAAGAGACAAATGCAGGGTCGAGGTGGCCAATAGCCGGTTGGGCCAGTGCGGTCAGGACTCGGGGATGAATTTCAGATGGTCCCGGCCCCATCAAAGTCCGAATGGGCAGGGTCTTAATCGGCAAGCTAACAACATTTTCCATTGTTGTATCCTGAGATGATGATCGTCTCGATAAGGATACGTGGCGTTAAAGATCTCAATGACTGCGATTTCTAATCACTACCATTACGAAAACATTATTATCTATTCCCAATCAGGTCATGTTTCTAATCGATTACGAAAATTGATTGTCTCAAACACTTACTTGTTTAGGGCGTTCTGCCTGCAGATAAAGGCATTCCGTTGCGATCGTCGCGGCCGCGAGCGCCGTTAACTCCGCGTGATCGTAGGATGGCGCCACCTCAACAACGTCCATACCCACAATATCTAATCCTTTCAGTCCACGAAGAATTTGAAGAGCTTTGTTACTGGTGACCCCGCCCGCCACCGGAGTACCGGTCCCTGGCGCATACGCAGGATCGAGACAGTCAATATCAAAAGTCAGATAAATTTTTCGATTGCCGACCCTCTCTCGGATTTGCTCGACGAGCAACGGCGCGGCGTTGTTATTTACCGTATCCGCGTTTAAGACTAAAAATTGATGGGCATCATAATCATATGGCGTTCGAATACCAATTTGGACCGACGCGGCCGGATCAATTAATCCTTCTTTCGGCGCGTGATAAAACATCGTGCCATGATCAACGGCCGAACCTTGTTCATAAGTGTCCGTGTGTGCATCAAAATGCACTAATGCCATTTCGCCATGCACTGCATGATGCGCTCTCAGCAAAGGAAGGGTTATGAAGTGGTCTCCACCAAGAGATAACAGTGTCTTCCCTGATCGAATAATCTCGAGCGCCTTATTTTCCAGATTTGCGCAAAATGTTTTACTGTCCCCCGGTGGAAAAATAAGATCGCCACAATCAACGTACCTTAAATGATCGGCTAGAGCATAGGTCCATGGCCAGTGCGCCTCTTCCCAGCGAAGCGTGCCCGAGGCATGCCGAATAGCTGCCGGTCCACTACGGGTGCCTGACCGCCCTGTCGTCCCAAGATCGAATGGCACGCCGAGAATTGCAATGTCAGCATCTGATGAGCCGCCCAAATCAAGAGACGCTCCAAGAAAGCCAAAGAGGTTTGAGTAAGACGACGTGTCGTCCCGAATATCAAAGTCAGCCATAAAACAGTCCTACCGGGTTTTCTGTTGTCGAACGCCAGAGTAACATGAGGCAAATCGGTAATTTTTCCACGCGACTATATGCTAAGTCATTCAATCGGTCGCTGATCATCAATTACCTTGCCATCGTTGGGTAACGCGTCTTGATTTACAAACTCTATCTCCGCCCGAAGCTTGCAAATCGCACGGACGCTTTCCGCTATCGATGACGCTAAACTGGTTTTGTCGACACTCGCACTCGCAACTTGACATTGCAGGGTCATCACATCGGCGTTTTCAATTCGAGTCACCACAAGCCGGGCACGACTAATTTCCGAATGACGAGAAATCACCGTAGCGACTTGCGTTGGATGTATAAACATCCCGCGGACTTTGGTTGTCTGATCCGCTCTACCCATCCAGCCCTTAATTCGCGGTCCGGTTCGTCCACAGGCGCTTGCACCATCCAAAAATGCCGACAAATCTCCCGTGGCAAACCGTAACAACGGGTACCCGGGTGTAAGTGGTGTAACCAGCACTTCACCCACTTCACCCGGACTCACCGGATCACCCGTGCCGGGACGGACAATTTCAACAATAACATCTTCATCAATAATGAGGCCATCTTGCGCAGACGACTCATAAGCGATTAATCCAACGTCTGCGGTCGCATATGCCTGAAGCACATTAATCCCTTTATTGGACAACGCATCCCGCAAAGGGGCCGGCAAGGCCTCTCCCGAAACAAGACCGTACTTAAGACTCGAAACATCCATCGATAGATTTGCCGCGGTGTCCAACAGAATATTCAGGAACGAAGGCGTTCCCACGTAGAAGGATGGCCTAAGGTGCGCGATCGCCTGAACTTGCAATTCGCTTTGTCCAACACCGGCAGGGAAAACAGCACAGCCGATTTTGTGTGCGCCGCCCTCCAGCATAAAGCCGGCAGGAGTGAAGTGATAGGAAAACGTGTTATAGACCAGATCACCTTTTCGACATCCCGCTGCGAAAAGTGCGCGTGCCGTTCGCCAAAAATCTTCGACATTGGCCTGTGGCTCAAAAATCGAACCCGGAGACGCAAAAATCCGGAGCATAGACTTGTCTGTCAAATCAGAATATCCGCCAAGCGGCGGGTTTTCTGACTGCGCCTGAGCCAATTCAGACTTACGTGTGACCGGTAACTGCGCCAAACTAACGAGATCAATCACGCTTTCGGGATCAATATCTTTTAGTCGATCCGAGTACGCAGGGACATGCGCCTTCACATGATTAACCTGCTGACGCAATCGGCCGAACTGATCTCTTAATCGCAACTCGTCCGAGCGAGTCTCAAGTTCGTCAAAAAATTCTTTCATAATGACCCGCTATTAGGTAGTCAACAAATTAAACCATCTCACACCAGGATGTGGACCACCTCCGGGCAATCGGCTTCTAACTCAACCAACGCTTTCTGCGACGGTAGGCTTTAACAGTTCTGAAGCTCCGGCGATCGTCTCCGCTCACGCCGAGGTAAAATTCTTTTACATCTTCGTTTTCTGCTAGGACAGATGCTTCACCATCCATCACGACGCGCCCGTTTTCCAAGATATACCCGTAATTAGAATATCGAAGCGCCATCATCGTGTTCTGCTCCGCAAGTAAGAAGGTCACCCCTTCATCTTCATTTAGGCGCTTGACGATCTCAAAGATTTCTTCGACCAGTTGTGGCGCTAGCCCCATTGATGGTTCATCCAACAAAATTACGGCAGGGCGTGCCATTAATGCCCGACCCACAGCAATCATCTGCTGTTCACCACCTGAGGTATAGCCAGCCTGACTCCCACGTCTTTCTTTTAACCGAGGAAAATACTGGTAAACGAGATCAAGATCCTCCGCAACCCTGCTGCGACCATCGGTACGGGTATAAGCACCCGTAAGCAAATTTTCTTCTACCGTCAGGTGTTCAAAACAATGTCGCCCCTCCATCACCTGAATCACGCCCCGACGAACCAGCTCATTAGGAGAAAGACTTTGGACATCCTCACCCTGAAATGTAATCGAGCCTTTAGTGACATCGCCGCGCTCGGCGCCAAGGAGATTAGAAATTGCTTTAAGGGTTGTGGACTTGCCAGCGCCGTTAGCACCGAGCAAGGCCACCACACCACCTTTCATGACTTCGAGGGAGACGCCTTTGAGCACAAGAATAACGTGGTCATAAATGACCTCGATATTGTTGACCGCTAGCAAAGCCTGGCGCTCAGGCTGGATCACTGCACTCATCGGTTCTCCCCCGTCATCATACGATCACCTAACTGCCTGTTTAACTACAGGTTCGAGGCGTCACGTTGTTTTCTTTGGCATAGGCCATTGAATCCGCTTCAATCAGCGGCGCCGTAATCTCACGAAGCGGCTCATAGAATTTGGAAGCCATGCTCCATTTCTTAGCTTTTGCATCCCACTGTTGTACGGCCACTCGACCAGGTCCCTCATGATTCTCACAGGTAATCTTGATGCCATAAGTGAAGTCCTTTAGGCCCAATTCAGCCAGTCGAGCCTCATCAACTTCAAGGCTTTCAAAACCATCACGAACCATTGCAGGAGTCACCTCTTTGGTTCCATGGATTTTCATCGCATTACGAATGGCTTCCACCGTCCACATCACCGCGACCAGCCCCCGGTTGTAAAGCACTTCGCCGATTCGATCACGATCGCCAGCGCCCATGCCCTTGTCATAAACATATTTCCGGATGTCGTCATGCAAAGCGAAGTCTCCACCCGCAGCGTGAAACGTGCCAGAGAGGTAGCCATCAGCGGCATCACCTGCAGGCAATACGTCGTTCTCTGATCCTGACCACCAAACGCCAATAAACCGATCCATTGGGAATCGAATGGAGGCGGCTTCTTTAATCGCCACCTGGTTCATCACGCCCCAGCCCCACATCAGCACCCAATCGGGTCGCTCTTTACGAATCTGAAGCCACGTGGCTTTTTGCTCCTGACCTGGATGATCAACCGGCAACCCACGATATTCAAAACCGTACTTTTCTGCCAATGCTTCAAGCGTTCGAATGGGCTCTTTTCCGTAGGCAGAGTTATGGTAAACAAGATAGATCTTCTTTCCTTTTAGACTGTCCATGCCACCTTCTTGATCAGCAATATACTGAACCAATGCAGTCGCCTGACTCCAGTAAGTGGCGGGAAAGTTAAAGACCCAGGGAAATACTTTTCCATTTGCTGCTGACGTTCGACCGTATCCCATCGAAAAAATTGGAATTTCATCCACCGATGATTTGGGGATTAGCTGATATGTGATCCCGGTCGAAAAAGGCTGAATAGCCAGAGCACGCGAAGGCGCCGTGTTTTTAATATTCTCATAACACTCAACGCCCTTTTTGGTGTTATAACCCGTCTCGCAGTCGACATGTTTAATCTTCACACCTTCGATGCCGCCATCTCGCTCATTCAAAAGATTGATGTAGTCGCTATACGCATTAGCAAGGGGAATTCCATTTGGCGCATAAGGACCTGTTCGATAATCTAACGTTGGAATGACCAACTCGTAGGCAGTCGCATGAGATGCAAACATTGGCAATGCCAATACGGCAGCTACTGCAGCGCCTGTTAGCTTTCTAAGATTCATCATTAGCCTCCTCTTAGGTTTATGGTTAATACAGCATTTATATCAATGGCCGCCTCTAGTGTGGAAACGGCCAAAGTCGTAGCTTCTCCTTAGCAATCTGCCATAGCCGTGCCAGGCCATGCGGCTCCACAATCAAGAAGAAGATTATTAAAGCACCCAACAAAAGAATCTCGACGTGGCCCGCCGTACCGGACGCAACGCCAAACCCACCGACCATCAGGTTTTTCATCAGAATGGGAAGCAACACAATAAAGGCAGCCCCCAGAAAGGCGCCGAGGATGCTCCCAAGTCCGCCGATGATGATGATAAAAAGAACATAAAAAGACTGGTTGATGTCAAAGGCCTCTAACGGCTCTGCCGACCCCAGATAAACTCCAAAATAAAGCGCGCCCGCAACACCAATGTAAAACGAACTGACCGCAAAAGCCGATAGCTTTGCCTGAAGAGGTTTGATACCGATGAGCTCTGCCGCAATATCCATATCTCGAATAGCCATCCATGATCGACCGATTCGACCTCGAACAATATTCTTCGCCGCGAGCGTCAACACAGCGATAATCGTAAGCGTAAATAAATACTTTGCAGCCGGCGTCGCTTCAGGGCCTGTAACCCGGATGCCAAAAAAATCAATTGGCCGGACCGTGATCATTCCAGTCGGGCTATGGTCATAAAACCAACCCACCTTATTAAATAGCCAAATGAGAAAAAACTGCGCCGCAAGCGTGGCCACCGCAAGATAAAATCCTTTGATGCGTAGACTCGGCAACCCGAAAAGAACGCCAACTGCCGCCGTCACCAGGCCAGAAAAGAATATCAGGATAAGGTAATTCACCTCGGGGAAAAAACCCACCAGCTTAAAAGAGGCATAAGCGCCAACCGCCATAAAAGCCCCCGTCCCCAAAGAAACTTGTCCGCAATATCCAGTCAGGATGTTAAGCCCCAGCCCCGCAAGCGCGTAAACCAGAAGTGGGATCAGTATTGCATTAGCCCAGTATTCGTTAATGACAAACGGCACACCACAAAAAGCAACCAAGAGTATGCCAATCACAAACACGCGATCTTGAGCGATTGGAAAGATCGCCTGATCTGCACTGTAGCTCGATTTAAATTGACCGTTTTCTCGATAGAGCATGATCAAACCCTCTCGATGATTCGCTCGCCGAACAAACCTTGCGGTCTAAACAGCAGAAACCCGAGCGCAAGAACATATGCAAACCAGTTCTCGATAGCACCACCGACCAAGGGCCCAACATAAACCTCAGCCAACTTCTCTCCCACACCAATAATCAGCCCGCCCACAATTGCGCCCGGCACTGAAGTAAACCCGCCGAGGATCAAAACGGGTAGGGCTTTGAGCGCAATCAACGATAATGAAAACTGCACGCCCGACTTGCTGCCCCACATTATCCCTGCAACCAAAGCGACAATGCCTGACACAGACCAAACAACTACCCATATCTTATCGAGAGAAATCCCAACACTTAATGCCGCCTGGTGATCATCCGCTACTGCTCTCAGCGCGCGTCCGACTCGAGTCTTCTGGAAGAAAATAGCAAGGGCGGTGACCAATACTGCAGCTGTAGCCGCCGCGACAATCTCCAGCTTTTCCACATAGAGATTAAAATTGTCCAAGAGCCAATCTGACGCCCCTTGCGGAATCCCGATATCGAGCGGCTTTACATCAGACCCAAACAACAGATCGCCCAGACCTTCCAGAACGAAAGCGAGGCCGATCGTTGCCATAAACAAGATGATCTCTTCTTGCTTCACAAGAAACCTCAGCACAGCACGCTCGATCACCCAGGCTAAGAGAATCATGATCAGCGCAGTGGCGGGAATCGCAAGCCACACCGGCAAGGTAAATCCGAACACCGCGAAGAACCAGCCATCCTCCGCAAGAAAATCGTATAGCGCGAGCGCTGCAAACAGGGCGAGGACGCCTTGGGCAAAATTAAATACGCCGGACGCTTTGAAAATCAAAACAAATCCTAGCGCAACCAACGCATACATCACGCCGGTCATCAAGCCGCTAATGACAACCTCAAGGAGAAATAAATCAAATGCCATTTGTCTCTCCTAAAAAACAAAAAAAGGAAGTCTCTCGCCCCAAATCCGTCATGTTAGTCATGGCTGACTCCAAGATACGCATCAATCACGTTTTGGTTCGCCCGCACTTCTTCCGGGGTCCCCTCTGCAATTTTCCGCCCATAGTCCAGCACCACCACCCGGTCTGATATGTCCATCACGACGCCCATATCATGCTCGATGAGCGCAATCGTTGTCCCAAACTCTTCGTTGGTTTCGAGAATGAATCGACTCATATCCTCTTTCTCCTCGAGATTCATGCCCGCCATCGGCTCATCCAACAGCAACAAAGTGGGCTCAGCAGCGAGCGCCCGACCCAGTTCAACTCGCTTTTGCAAACCGTAAGGCAGTCGGCCGACCGGCGTCTTTCGTATCGTCTGAATCTCGAGAAAATCAATCACGTGCTCAACAAACTCGCGATTTTCAATTTCCTCGCGCTTGGCGGGGCCAAAATGAAGTGCCTGCCAAAATAGGCCTTTGCTCATCTTGGTATTTCGGCCCGTCATGATGTTGTCGAGCGTGCTCATTCCACGGAAAAGCGCAATATTCTGGAAGGTTCGGGCAATACCGCCCGAAGCCGCTTCATGCGGTTTCATTTGCGCCCGCCTTTTTCCCTGGTAAGTGATGATGCCCTTCTGCGGGTGGTAAAAACCGTTAATGACATTGAGCATTGAACTCTTTCCCGCGCCATTGGGTCCAATAATCGAGCGCACTTCCCCTTTGCGAATATCAAAACTCACGTCCGACAGCGCGTGAACACCGCCAAACGAGAGGAAAATCGATTCCACTTCTAGCAGTGTTTCATTTTTTAAATGCGCTGTCATTTGCCGTTATCGTTCTAAAAGGTTTTGCATGTTACTTAAGCGACTGCTCGAGCCTCAACAGACACAACGTCGACATCACGTATCTCGAGATCCGCCTCGATCTTTCCCTGACGGCCATCTTCAAACATGACTTCGGTACTCACAAAGCACTGCTGTCGGCCATCGAATAGCGCTTCAATGAGATCACTATATCGCTCATTGATAATTCTCCGCCGAACCTTTCGCGTGCGCGTTAACTCGCCATCATCCGGGTCAAGTTCTTTATGGAGAACAAGGAAACGTCTAATCTGAGAAGTTGCAAGGTAGGCATCTTCAGCAATACTTCGATTAACCTTCTCAACGCAGTCCTGAATCAGATCATAGACCTTAGGATTAGCCGCGAGCTCCTGATAGCTTGCATACGCAACGTTATTACGTTCCGCCCAATTTGCGACCGCATCAAGATCAATATTAATAAACGCAGTGACAAAATCACGCCCGTCACCAAAAGTGACCGCCTCTTGAATCTCTGGATAAAACTTAAGCTTATTCTCTAAAAACTTTGGCGCGAACATGCTGTCGTCATTCAGTTTGCCAACATCTTTGGCCCGATCGATTATTCGCAAATGTCCCTCATCATCAAAATACCCTGCATCGCCGGTTCGGACCCAGCGATCACTGGTCTTGGTCTCAGCAGTGGCTTCAGGATTCTTAAAATATTTCTGGAATACACCTGGACTTCGGTAAAGCACTTCGCCACTGTCCTCAATCCGGATTTCGACGCCGGGCGGCGGCGTACCGACACTCTCTGACCTGACCGCTCCATCAGGTTGCATCGTAATAAATACAGTTGCTTCGGTCTGTCCGTAAAGTTGCTTCAGGTTGACACCGAGGGAACGATAAAAATCAAAAATCTCTGGCCCAATTGCCTCACCCGCGGTGTACGCCACACGGACACGACTAAGCCCCAGAGAATTTTTAATCGGTCCATAAATTAGTAACTCGCCAATCTGGTAATTCAAACGATCTATTAATGAAACTTTTTGGCCATCCAGTAATCGAGCGCCGCTTTTTTTTGCCACTTTCATGAAGTGAGTAAAAAGTGCCCGCTTAAAACTACCGGCGTCTTTCATACGGATCATGACGCTAGTGAGCACATTCTCGAAAACACGCGGCGGTGCAAAGTAGTAGGTCGGTCCAATCTCTCGAAGATCCTGCGCGACGGTGCTCGCATTTTCCGGGCAATTAACGCAAAACCCCACCACCAGGCCCATTGCAAATGAGAATGCGTTGTCTCCAACCCAAGCCATCGGTAGATAAGCAAGCACCTCCTCATCTGCAGTCACTTTATCAAACGCACTTGTATTGCGAGCCGTGATCAGGAGGTTGTCATTCGAAAGCACGACCCCTTTTGGCCGACCTGTCGTTCCGGAGGTATAAAGAATGACCGCCGTATCGGATGACAGTCCTTGATCGATCTCAATATTGACCCGATCCGGATCAGATTGAAGCAACTCATGGCCCAGTTCGACGATATCCCGCATGTCGATAACCACATTTGAATCGTATTTTCGTAAACCTTTTGGATCACAATAGATAATTTTTTCAACACGCGGGCACTGCTCACGAATCTCAAGTGCCTTATCGACCTGCTCCTGGTTTTCAGCCACAATGAAACGGGCCTCGGCATGATCAACGACATACTCAATCTCCTTAGCGATTGAGTCTTGATAAGCAGGTACCGGGATTCCGCCAATTGACTGGGCCGCTAGCATGCTGGCATACAGGCGGGGGCGGTTATCACCAATAATTACAAGCGTGTCCCCTCGGGACATCCCGAGATGCATTAAGCCCGATGCAAGAAAGAAAGCCTCATCACAAAACTCATCAAGGCTCCACGTCTGCCATATGCCAAATGCTTTTTCGCGCATGGCCGGCATTGCACCGTCTTTTTCTCTACGAATTCTTAGAAGTTGCGGAAACGTGCCCGCCTCTGATTCGCTAGAATCATCCATATCCTCTTCCTGTATTCGGCTCAGCTCTTTTTACCTTACGCCAGATGGATCAGGCTCGGCCAGCTCGATGACGCGACACCGTCGCGTCCACCCTATTATGATGACTTCAGTCAGGAAGGGCAAAACTAGAGTGAAATGACAGTTTTATGGATCGAAAACAAAAAAACGCCCGACATTGTCGGGCGTTTTTTTGGAATGCGCGTAGATCATTCTGACTCAAGTCATAACCCGTTCAACCACAACTGTGCAGAAAAAATTTAAAAAGGAATATCATCGTCAAAATCGCCACTAGGGCCAGAATCACGCTGCGGCGGACTTGCCGACGATGCACTTTGGGAGTCGCCTCCACCGCCGCCGCCACGGCCACCTAAAAACGTCATCTCTCGAGCAACAATCTCAGTAGACCAGCGATCATTCCCATCTTTATCTTGGTATTTAGAGGTCTGAATTCGTCCCTCAATATAAACCTGCGATCCTTTTTTAAGATACTCGCCGGCAAGTTCCGCCTGGCGCCCAAACAGCTTAATACGGTGCCATTCGGTTCGCTCCTGTTGCTCACCGCTGTTTTTGTCTTTCCAACGCTCAGAGGTTGCCACCGAAATACTCGCGATCGCGCTACCATTTGCTGCATAGCGAATTTCCGGATCATTACCCAAGTTTCCAACCACAATTGCTTTATTTACGCCAGCCATCAGTCATTTTTCCCTTTTTAAAATTACAATCAGATCAATCTTTAACGCTCAAACAGTATAACGCTCAACAAGCGAATCTTAGCAACTGGCCAGAAATTTTTATCCGGATTCTAAGTATGTGTCTGTATTAGAGACGCTTATGCTTCGCCTCGTTTGGCTAGACTTTGTTAATTAAATATGCGACCTTCTGCTACCTGATTTTTTTCACCCACTCGCGAAATTTGACGAGCACCTGCTGGAGTTCAACATGGAAAGCACCGTAGCTATCGACGTTTC
>Ga0222716_10003409_pt1 | contig 12710 bp, 10 predicted proteins | sample C33_13DmetaG_FD_165044 | JGI IMG/M metagenome (GOLD analysis project Ga0222716, IMG submission 165044) | Estuarine water microbial communities from San Francisco Bay, California, United States - C33_13D | ecosystem: Environmental > Aquatic > Marine > Unclassified | place: USA: California... | reverse complement strand
GACTTTGCATACAAATCATGTAACTCTGACATAGGATCATCTATAGGTTTTTCATTTTCAAAAATTTGATATGCATGTGATCTAATATTTGATCTATGTATACCTATATCTTTTAATGTAGCGTCATCTAAACTATGTAAAGCTGAAACTGTTCTTCCTATCTTAAAATTGTAAAACCACTTCGATAACATTTCTATTCCTTTTTTGTTTGTTAATGCTTAACTCTGCATTTTATTTATACATTCGTTCTTAAAAATAAAAAACTAGGCTAGAATGAAAGAAATAAGTTCCAAAAAAGCATGAATTAATTCTAGGGTATCTATCTTAAATGTACAAAAGAAAAGACTATTTTAGGTACCAATCATACCAGAGCCTTATGTTTCAACGATTCTGAGGCATCTGAGAGCCTCGTTTTTTCACTGATTCCATGATTTCTGTTCTTTTCTGGCTTGAAAGCTTAGACCACACAGATATCTCATCTAAAGTTCTAAAACATCCAATACATATATTATCTTCTATTTTGCAGACGTTTTGGCACGGGCTTACAATAGGCTGTAATCTTTCTGAACTTGTCATCTGGGTATGGAATCTCTGGTTGTTCGTTTAATCGTCTGGCAAAATACAGACAATCATTAACATTGGGGAATGTTTGGTCTTGATTAATTATTATCGTGCCTATCATATAGACTAAAGCAAACTCTATCATTCATCTTTGGTTTTCCAAAAGTATTCATCTGTATCACCAAGTCTAAATTTTTGACCATTCTCAACTTGATACTCTATTGTACTCACTTTGAAGTCTGGCTGCAATGGCTCTTGAGGTGTCAAAGAATTATCATAGACTCTCATTCTATTGTTCGGATACAAACAGAACTGTCCGTTCTTTAATTCTAAAAGATTAAATGATTTATGTTCTGCTGGTGTTTCGCTGGTAGAATAATCTATTACGTCTGGATCTTGATGATAATTATCAAGAGTACAAATATATGTACCCGTCATTGTACCGTGATCCCTTGTTAGTATCTCAAAGGACATTGATCCTATAAACTGTTTACAAATAGATACCACGCCATAATCCATACAATTCCAAAACTGAAGATTGTAAAGATCCATATCTGTGGTCGGGGTATCAGGGCTCGATAGGAATGCTGAAATAGGTAGCTTGTCATACAAAGCACCATAATCAGGAAGGTAAGTTTCAAAATAAAAACTTCTGCCAGGAATAGATTTAGCACTAACCCAGACACCTTTTACGAATTCCCCATGTCCATCTTGATGATCCCTTAAATATTCTCGTCTAACCCATACGTCTACGGAAGGTAAGTTACAAATTAAAGTGGACATTAATGCATAGTCACCAAAGGTAGTGAGTATGAACTATCATGGTAGTCACCAGATTCAATAAAATCTCTTGAAACTATTTGTCTTTTTAAAACACCGTCTTCTATTTTGTAAGTTATTAATTCTTGTCTAATAACACCTTCGGTGCTTTGTTCTAAAATTTGTTTAAAAGGACCATCTTCCATTATATAATACCTTTCGTATATCCGTTTGCTCTTGTATATGTTAGCACATCTTTTCTATTAGCAACATCGTTGACATAAGAAACATGTACCCATCCAGAGTTAGGGTCAATACCGTCCCAACATTCTAGTATTAATTGATCAAAGTTCAAATTGTTTTCTATATATTTTGCTAAGTCGTAATTACTTACGCCATATATTTCTATGTCTGCCGCTTCGCCATCGCAATGTTGTGAGGTGGATTTTGATCCAATGGCTTCACACAAAGCAACACTTCGATAACCCGAATTAATATTGATTGGTTTACCAAATGCTGATCTAACTCTTTCTAGTATATTATGACATAAAGATTCCATAGCCATAACATGTATTTCGTTAGGTTTATTAGTTATGCCTTTTCTTTCAGCTGTCTGTGATTTAGTAAATTCTGTTAATGAAAAGTTGTCTGATAGTTTCATCTATTCCTCGCTATTTGCATATTTTTTAAAACGTCCTCTGGATTATCTCCTAAAATGGAAGGACTAACGGGTGTGCTCGAGCCAAATAAACTTGGAAATTTAGTACTGACATTATTTGTTGATGGTCTTGTAGCCAGTAAAGGAGCTGCCAAAGGACTGATAGGTCCTCTTGTTTGCTCACCTTCAGTTAAGTTAAATCTTTGAACTTTATTAAGATCAATAGGTCTAAACATTCCAGGTGCTTCCTTATCTAAAGGTTTTTTCTTAGCACTTAGCTTCAAACCATTTCTTAATAAGTAAGCTCTATTTAAAGCAGAAGTTGGAATTCTAACATTCTTTTTTCTTAACTCTAACATTTTCTCCTTACTTGGTCTAAAAGGAACATATTTGTCCCTCATTAAAGCACTTCTTTCTTTTACACCCAAAGCAGAATCTTTCAAGACTTTTCTTATTAATCTATCCGAAGCTCCTAACTTTTTTATATCTTGAATATTTAATCTCATTTCTCTAAAGGTAGTTAGTCTTGAATCATCTGCTTGTCTATAAGCTTCCATTATTTGATCTGTTGTAGGTCTTTCTTGACGAACAACTTGATTAAATATTGATGCAGCTTTGGATCTACTTTCTTTAAACTCTTGAGCTTTAAATCCTAATATTCTTTCTTTATCGATAGTTTGAGTTCCAATACCAGTAAATGCTCTAAATAACTCACCTGCTGGTGTGTATTCTCTACCAGTTGTTGGTTCTTTCTTTTCTCCAAAACCGATACCTCTTGAGAGTCTACCAACTTCTATTCCTTTTACAGGACGAGTAAATTCTCCTCTTTCAATTGAACTTGCTATTCCGACTTCTGATCCAATAGGCACTCTTACTGGTAGAATGCCGGGATTAAAGGTATTCATTATATGTACCATTGATTTTTCAAACTGTCTTAAACGGCTGTCTTCTGTGTTATAAACTTTAGCACCAGATCTTGTCTCACCATTTCTTCCTATCAAAGGAGCATTCACTGGCATAACATCAGCAACAGCCGAGAAGATCATTGACTCGTCTAAGAAAGGATTAAAAAATTCAGACATAGATTCCCACATGGCTCTAGTTACAGTATCTGTAACTCCCTCTTTTAATCTACCACTTGTATCCATGCCAGTAATGGCAGCTCGAATAGGTCTAAGTAATAAATCATATGGGTTGGTATGACTAAAATCAACAAATTCTAAATTACCTTTCTTATCTCTACCTACGGGTATAAACTGAGAGTTTCTCTGATATGGTGCAGATAGTCTTTGTGCTGCTTTTATTTCTTCTTCATTTGTTCCTGTCATATATTGACCAAAATTTTGAACGGTAGAACCTATCGTACCAAAAGCAGTCATAGCCCCCATCATTCGTCTAACACCAATTTCTCTTATAGCCGCTTCATTGCTTCCCATTTCTTTTAAAGCAACATTAATTGTGTTAAAACCAGTTCTCATTATTTCAGCTGGGAAAGATATAAAGTTACCTAAAGGTAGTTTTCTTAATCCTTTGATTGCTTCTGGAGTCAGATCGTAGTTAGGTACTAGGTTTCTTACATTATCCGAAGCAGTATTCTCAACCATTTCATCCATGTAATTTGCTATCTTTGAGTTAGTATCTAAGCCATCAAGCTTACCACCCATAGACATGATTAATCTTTTATTGGCATCGGCTCGAGCAGTGTTGATAAGTAGACCTTGTCTTTTTATATCGAGATTTTCAAAATTTTTTGCACCAAAAGATTTTATTCTTTTTTGAACCTCACCATTTATTATTTTTCTTTGAGCTTGTCTTAACTTATTTTTTTCAAAAGTGTAATTATAAATTTTCCAAATATCATCACCACCTCTATACAAGTCTTCACTAAATTGTAAAAACTTACCAATGTATGGAATGTCTTTTGATCTTCGTATGTAATTTGCTCCTTGTTCAGGTGTGTCTGCTGCTCTTTCTATTTCCGTAGCAGTCTTTCTGTATCCTAATCCCTTTTGAATATTATCTAAAATCTCACGAAGATTAGCCGAACTTCCGATAACACCTTGCTTCTGTAATTTAGCTAAGTAATTAAGTGATTCTTCATCTTGTTTAAAATCAAAGCCTAATGTTTTTACAGACCTTCCTGTGTCTATTATATCTCTTAATACCATGTCAACAGATTCAAATACGTTAGCACCCTTACCAATATTACCTTGAGCTAAAGCAAACATGGCGGCAGACGTTACGTTTCTAACTTGAGTGTAAGGAGATAAAATTGTTTTAGCATATTGAGATGCACCTTTCATCTTTAAGAAAGGAGCATATATAGCTCTTGCTATTTCTGTAGCAGAATTTTCAGATTGAACTTGAGTAGAAAGAGATTTGTATACTGCTTTAGGAACAGCATAGCCGAACATGGCACCATATGGACTTGTCCCCATAATATTTCTCTCATTTAAATTATTACCTTCAGTTCTACCTAAAACATGTAAACCTTCAGTTTTTCTTTTCATCGCTTCAAAAGCATCGAATCTTTGTTCATTTGTCATCTCATCAATGTTTATTCTTCTTCTAGCCGCATAATTTTCTAAAAATTTATTAGTATCTATAAAAGCATCCTTTATATCATTTCCTTCTTTTTCTAATTGATCTTCTGGAACGCCTCTTTGTCTTGCTTCATTGTTTCTAGCTCTAATATCATTATTAGCCGATCTAATAACGGCATTTCTTTCTGCTGTTTCTCGAATAGATTTGTCTGCCATATTTTTGAATGTAGTGTAGTAAGCATCAGTTGATAAGAAACCAGAAAGTTCTGCCACAGTAGATATGTAAGCTTCTCTAGGGTCTTTAACTTGACCATAAATTTGTTGAATTATTTTGTCATCAACTTTAGTTTTATTAATTAAAGATGGGTTAAGTCTATCTATTATATATCTAGTTGATGATGGGGACTTATCAAAACCTGCTCTTCCTTTAGCTAAGTTAAAAACTTGATCTATATATATGTCTGCTTGTCTTTGAGTAATTTCGTAAGTTCCATTTTTAAATTCTTCTACATTGTCTGCACTAATTCTTATTTGATCAGATAATCCCGGTTTACTATTTAATATTTTTTGCATATGTTCAATATTAACAGCACTTCCTGGAGCTCCTTCTCGAGGAGCTCTACCTATGATTTGAGCTTTGATAGCTTGTTTAGCTGCGGGAGTTACCTTATAATTTTTATTACTAAATATTTGATATTTTCTTTGTAGATATCCACCAGAAGATATTTGTTCTGTAATAAGACGTTTAAAAGTTGCTTGATCCATAATACCTTCTTTAGCTGCAACTTCTGGTAAAGCTTTGAAAGCACCTGTCTTTTCCATTTTTTTGGATAAATTATCTATAACATTCTTTGCTTTTTCAAATTCTCTAAATAGCTCAATACTTAAAGGATTGTCTGCCGAAGAATTAAACTCATTGAATTTGGTTCCCTCTAATACATCCATAAAAGAATTCATTAATCTAACTTTTTGATTACCTGATAAGCTTCTTATGTCTTCTCTTTTTAACTCTTGAGATATAGCATCATCAATGTTTTTTAGTTTTCTTTCTGCTATTTTTACATCGCCTTCAATAGCAGGAGCAATCAATGATCTCATCTTTGCAGTAATGGGATCTAGTAGTCCTTTATATGTCAATGTTGAGGCTACTTTACCAACGGCTGCATCTAAAGTATTCACAGATTCTCCAAGTTTAAATCTTTCTATAGAGCCTCCAAGTCTTTCTCCAGCCGCATCAATACCTTTTCTTGGAAGGTAAGAGACTATCTCTGACACACTAGTTCCACCCTTACCAACTGGAATATTAGCAGAAGCTAAAGCAGTAGATGTTTTTAAAAATCCTTTTATAGCACCTGGAATAACTGCCGTTGCTATTGCACCCTCGGCACCCATGTGAACCTTGTTCATGAACCTACGATAAGCATCCTCTCGTCCTTGGAGCCCAAGTCTTTTATCTGTTTGAAAAGGACCTTGTTCAAAAAAGTCAGATACAGTTTCAGTATTATCAGTAGATACAATAGCATCTGCCAAACCTGCTGCACCAATTTGTTGAATAGCTATACCAGTTTTTCTGGCTTTACTTATATTACCACCTTTTTGAGCAAGCTTTGCGGCTCGTCTAAAATTTTTAGTAATACCTAAAGTACCTTTGGCTACTAACCCTGCAGCACCTAAACCTGGTACACCAAACTGCACAAGTCCTTCGGTTATTTTTCCCGTCATACCTGCGGGATCAATACCTAATTTATTTCTAAGAGCTATGCCTCCTTCTTCAACATCTCGAGCTAATGTCTTTGTAGCACCAGAAGCATCAGACAGTATTCCAACAAGTTCACCTACACCTTGAAACATACCTATGACACCAGAGGCAACACCTTCACCCATCTCTGTTAGAAAACCTTCGTACTTAGGATTTTCGTATGTTCCTTTAGCAGCCGTGGATCGTGTTTCGGGAGCCACTGGTTGTTTAGCTAAATGAGTTTTAATTCTTCCAATGGCTTCTTCGTCAGAAACACCATCTTCGAAGGTATAGTCCACACCTCCGTAGTTCAGAGTCTTACTCATTAGGATTTACCTTGGCTCAAGTCAACAGAAGTGTTTTTAAATAGTTTAGGAAACATTTTAATTGGAGCAGAACCTACTTTAATTTCTCCTTCATCATCTAGTTGATCTTCTGTAAGATACCTTTGAACCTCTTTATAAGGTATTTGATTTATGTCAATTAAAGCTCCTTGATCGGCATACTGTCTAACTAGAGCCAACAGAGTTTCGGCGGCTGTGTCAGGTCTTTCTTTAGTATCATTTATCCACTCTTTTTGAATTTTTTGCCACTGGTTTTGAAAAGTACCATCATTGTTTTTCCCGTCTTCTGTAAAAACAACACCAACACCAGCTACAGACTTACCTTTATTGATTTCTATATTTTTTTCTGTGTCTGTTTTTCTGTATGTTCTAGTATTATCGTAAATATCTTTGGCGATCTTTATACCCTCTGGAGTAAAAGAGTAGGAATTAGGATCAGAGATGTCTACAGTATCCATAGTAAATCCATCTTTAGGTTTAATTAAACCTAACATGAAAGGAGTAGAAATAGCTTTGTTGTTTATAATAGTATTCTTTAAGGCTGCTTTAATTTTATTATCACTTAGTCTTTCTGTTTGATCCATCTTTTTAAGTTCGACCAAATAGTTAAGATTAAATTTCTTTTGTTCAAATTCTGCATTAGCTTCGGCTATTGCGTCAGACCTCATCTGTCCAACTTCTGTTGAAGTTATATTAAAAATCTTCGCTTTCTTATCTAACTCTAATGCTTCTTTTGCTAACTGCTCTGATCGTTTAGTACCTAATAATCGATACATAACATTGGTTGATTCTTTTCTGTCTGCTCTAAGATCATCTTTTAAATCACCAACATCTTTTCCAAAACTTTGTAGACCTGCACCTAAACCTTTGGATATGTTAGTCAAGGCATTAGAGCTTTCGCCTGCGGCAACTTGTAACCCAGCATTCATTAAGTTAAACCAGAAAGCTTGTCTTCTGTCGGAGTCATAATTTTTTTCTAAATCTCTAGGATCATAGCCAAGTAACTTAATACCCTCGTCATAAACATCATCGAGACTAATCTCTTTGCCTTCTTTAGTAAGTTGACCAGTTAAATCATTAATAGCTTTATTGTATGTTGTGCCTGCAATATCAGTGTCTTTAAAATTTTTAGTTGTAGCAGTAGCTACCTTTTGCATAGCAGTTGTTACTTCTTGATTTGCAGTAATTAGACCTGGATCTTCTGCTGCTGATAAATTTTGCTTACCCCTAACATTAAGATTTTGACCAAAAGGCATTAATTTGTTTATATCAAACTCTTCTTTCTTTTCGTTGTCTAAAATATTTTTATTAGTATCATTAATATTAGGCTTTGCTTCTACAGTATCCAAATCACTTTTAAGTGATTTGTCTTTTTCTTCTTTTAATGTATCTCCTATTTTAGAAGTACCAATCTCTCCTAATCCAAGATTTTCGCCAGGACTATTAAAGATTTTTAATTTAGGATTGCCATAGATAGGGATTTCAGGAATAGCCGTTGCTATTCCTAGTGTTGAAAATTCTGGTGCATTTTTTTGGGCTTCTCTTATAACCCTATCTTGATAAGTACCACCTTTTTCATACCCTTTAACTGCACCCATTAACTCTGGAGACGATGCAAGAATACCCATAGGTTGTTTAGACATACCCGCTTCACGAAACATTTTTCTTTGTAAAGGATTATTCATTTATTATTTCCTCGGGGATAAACCCATGTTAAATAGATTACCTACACCACCTGCTGCTCCAGCTGCACCAAGACCTGCAATACCTAAACCTAACATTTGAGAAGTGGTACTTGGACCTGGGCTCGTGGTTTTAGAATAAGTTTGTTGTAATGATGGGACACCACGAAACAAGTCAGACATAAAACCAACTTGTTGATAAGGTAAGGCTTGTTGTGCAAGTGTGTTTGCTCTTGCTACATCTAATGATTTTTGATCTTGTCCTTGTTGTAGTGCACCTACACCTAATAGTGAGTTTACGTCTTGAACACCCATTTGTTGTCCTAGTTGTCCTAGTCCCGCTGTTGCCGTTCCTAGTTGTCCTATTGATTGACCAAGTGCACCAGTTGTTTGACCCAACTGCCCAGTAAGTTGAGCTTGTCTTAATTGTTGTTGTGCTGCTTGTTGTGCGGCATTTTGTGCTTGAGCAAAACCTTGAGATCTTAGTTGTGACCCAGTTCTTGCTTGTTGATCCATAACATTTCTTGCTATTTCTGCTTGTGCGATACCTTGTCTTGACCCACCAAAAGCACCTGCACCTACGGCATTTCCACCTAGTTGGTTTTGTTGCATTTGTCCTTGTCTTGCTATATCTGCTTGTTGTGCTGCAATAACGGATTCTGTAAAAGGATCCATAAAGTCTTGATAAGAAGTAGGTGTATAGTCTGCTTGTCCAGCTTGATCTATCGCAGTCCCTATAGTTCCAAGTCCAGTACCAAGAGCCTCGATCCCCGTTCCAAGAGCTTGAGACCCTTGTTGAAGATAAGGTTGATAAGAACCAACACCTTGTGTTGCTGCTGTAACAGCTTGCTGTTGTGGAGCAGAAAGATTAGCTAATTGTTGATCGGCATAAGGCATTTGAGAGCCAGGCTCTGTTAAAGCTCTACCACTTGCAAATATATCTGCTAGAAATTCTTCTTGAAAAGGAGCTAACCTTACAATTTGTTCTTGTTTGACTTCTTGTGGATCTGCCATTATGCGGCTCCTTCTAATTGTGACATCATGTCATACATTCTTGCAGCACCGACATTTCTATCTCCACCACCTGCACCACGGACTGCTTTCGCAGTTAAAACAAACTCTCCGTCTGATAATCTAGCAGGAACAGAATCAGATGTTCCTGTTCCAGGTCCTTCAACTTCGCCTCCTGCCGCCGCAAAAATGCCTACATCATCCTCATCATTCTGTCTATTTCTATTATCTGTATAGTATTTTTGTCTTTCTTCATCATCATCTAAATTATACATTTTATCGCCAATTCGTCCATACCCTAGTCTTGATTTACCAGTAGCATAAGGACGCATATCGGAACCCATACTCTTTCCTTCTTCGTCACCAGCTAAAGCTGTTAAGCCTAAACCAGCTATACCAGCAGTTAATGCTTTGTTGTCTTTTACAAAATTACCTATTTGATTTAAAACTCCACTACCACCAGCTTCTTGTATTGCTGAAACGGGAGTTGTGGTTGTTTGATTCATCATCATTTCTGGACCCGATATATTACTCATGCTTCCAGTGGATGCAGGTAATTTTTCAAAACCTTTACCATATCCACTCATATACGCAGTACCACCTGCAAGTGCTGCATTTAATAAAGCTTGTTCTGTGTCTTGACCAGCTGCAAGAGAACCGATACCCGATCCAATTGAAGCCCCGATTGGACCACCAAAGTACATACCAATACCCGCTCCGATAATAGGTGCGGCTTTCTTTAGTGTCTTAGTGATGTTCTTAAAAATACCCATAGTCTATACTACCAATTAATCGTTTATTTTTCAATCCTATAACGCTGTTGTATTTCTGCTCTGTGCAAACTCTTGTATGCTTGCTACGACATGTAATCTATTTCCTGTTGCCGCTTGAACTTTTAATATTTCTGTGCCTTGTAAAACAAGATTATGTGTTAACAGCTCGACTGTAGCATTTGCACCTACTGCTGCAACTTTAAATAAGCTAAAAACATCACTACCATTTGTGAGTGTTACTGTTATTGTATCTGCATTACCCGAATCTTCTGAAACTAAAATAGAATTAATAACAGATGCATTGAAATCTGCATCACTAGGAGCAGTATAAAGAGTGACTACACCAGTACCTGTTAGATCAGCTTTTGCATTTGTTATATTCTGTATATATTGAGGTATCGCAGTAATAAACATTATCGTCTTCCATCTGGTCGTATATCTATTCTAGGAGTTCCAAGCTTCCAAGATACTCCTTGGTTCGTGGACTCTAGCTTCATGTTGAAAGCTCTACCTCTAAGTCTAACATCTACTATATCAGTAAACTGTTCTACTGGAGTTGATGCTGTTCTAGTTGATGCTCCAGAAGAATTAGTTGCATAGGCACTTCCAGGTCCATTCCTAGCTTGTAGTGTAAAAGTTACAGTAGGGTTTTCTTCCGATGTTGATCCTTCGAATGTAATGTCTGGTATCAATTGACGAATAAAATTAAATTGAAAGCCATCACCTATATCCATTTGACTAGATTCAACAGATGCAGTCATAGCAGAGCCATCATCATCGTTACCATTTTCGTGATCATATAAATATTGAGAACCTGCTGCGATAGGATATTGTCTTACACCTCTATCATGCCAAGCAGTTCTACTTAATGTTCCGTAGTACCATGTTTGATTAGCATAATTAAAAATAACATATTTATCATTTTCATTAGAACTAGCGGAAGGGTAAAACCACCATACCTCTGACCATTGTGAGTTTACTCCAGCACAAACTTTATCACCTTGATCAAAATTAAAATCTAAAAATACTTTGTCTCGTACAGTACAAGGTAACTGTTGAGCTTTTCCACCATTAAAAATATAAAAGTTTTCTTTACCCATCCACAGAACACTTTCATCAACAGCTACGGCAGATTTGGAACTCATAATAGTTATATTCTTTGATAGTTCTTGTAAGCCAAAAGTAAAAGGAGGACCTATAAATCTCATGGAAAAAAGACTTCTGTCCGTAAACACTAGTATTTGTTGTTTTGTTTCTACTGCTTGTATAAATTCAGACCCACTACTTAATCTTAAATCGCCTGCTGTATTTGTTGCAGTAGGAGTAAAATCAACTAAAGATTCTTGAGAACCAAAGCGTATTAACAATGGATCTTGGACCGTGGTTCCCAGAGTATTGGCTCCAAAGACAATAATATGTCTGTCTATATCTGAAACCATAACTTGTCTGCCAATCGTAGGTACGTCAGAGGCTCCTGATTCAGAAGAAAGTGCCACTGCTCTTGAAGTCAATCCATCTGATTTATCCCAATAGAAGACACCTCCATCTCTCGGATTTATAAGTAGATCCTCACCAAAATTATCATGAGTCCACAAACGAACAGTTGCAGTAGTTCCCGTATTTGCTGCTTCTCCCCAACCAAAGGTTGAAAGATCCGAGTTAACACCAGAAAAACCTCCTGCTCCCCAACCATTACCACCAACAGTTGTGTTAAGACCTACATTGATTTGATAAGAGGCATCTCCACCCGAACCACCGTTACCACTATCTGAACCATTTGCAGTTACAGTGCTACCACTTGTATCTTTTGCAGTGATCACAAAACTATTAGCATCAGTTATTGAGTCTATTTCATATTCTTGATTTAAAACATTGGCTATAATTAAACCACCCAGACTAGCAGCTCCCGCAAAAGTAACAAAGTCTCCTTGAACGGCACCGTGAGAACTATCAGTAACTGTAATACTTGAAGAACCATTTGTAGCTGCAAAAGTTACACTGTTTGTTGAAGTTTTACGGATAGGTGTTATGTCCGTGAACACACCACTTTCTTCAATATAATATTTTAAGTGTGTGCCTACACCCATGTAGTTTGAACCATCTAGTGCTACATAATTATGTAAGGCTCTTGCAACTCCAACATAAGTATTTGAAGAGTGCTTAACCCAACCTCCTATTTTTTCTGGAAAAGGAGTGTAGAATCTAACTTTTTCACAGTCAAAGTATCCTCCTTCATTAGAGTAAGAGGTTATTTCTCTGTTAATCCCAGGTTTAAATTTTAAACTTGTTAAAGGCATATTGTAAGTTCCACCTATTTTTAATAATTACTATGGAATGTCCCACAAATGACTAATCCAACCAGTAATAATAAACTTCTCTGATGTATGCGATATTTCACCACAATGAGTATGTGTCCAATCAGAGGGCCAGATTATAGTTTTACCCTTTTTAGCTTTTTCTGTATGATTGTAATATTTAAATGTTGTCCCACCATCAGGAACATCATTTAGGTAAGTCATAAATACTAGAACTCTTTTAATACTTTGATTAAAATAACCTAATCTTTCACAATGCATTTCTTTATATCCACCACTAATAGGATAGTGTTGAATGTTTACTTGCTCTGCTAGACCTATACCCA
>Ga0222716_10003404_pt1 | contig 12716 bp, 25 predicted proteins | sample C33_13DmetaG_FD_165044 | JGI IMG/M metagenome (GOLD analysis project Ga0222716, IMG submission 165044) | Estuarine water microbial communities from San Francisco Bay, California, United States - C33_13D | ecosystem: Environmental > Aquatic > Marine > Unclassified | place: USA: California... | reverse complement strand
CAATGTAGAATACTACAAGTCCAATGGCTGTATATACATAGTTATTCACGGTGCTGTACCTTTCCATAACCTTAATTGTGCAGACAGTCTTTCTACATCTTCTAGTAAATGTACGTTACGAGTACGTAATGTCTTAGCTTGTGCTTCCCAATACTTTGCGTCACGTTTTACCGCCTCATACTTTTCACATAACTCTCTGTGTGTGTCTCTATTTATCATGCCTCATACCTCGCTGTCTTGTAGTTCAGATTGGTATGTACAATACCATGCCAACCAGACAGTTTGTTCTTGACAACATTGAGGTGACGCATAGTATCTTCTTCGTCCTGTCCCTCAACAGGTGGATTCTTTGCAATCAACAGCATTAGGTCTGCCTCTGCAGCCTTACCTGTACGACTACCTTCCATCATGGATTGGTTGAGTACCACCTTGTTCTCTGCATCAGCAGATAGCTGAGACATGTAGAAGATAGCGCAGCCATGTTGCTTTGCAATCTGTCTAGCATAGATAGCGTTAGCCTTTAGTGCTTCATCAGGGCGAGAGTAGCCAGAAGTCTTGGCGAACTTGTCACCCATGTCAAGCACCACAATGTCAGGCTTGTATGTCTTACAGACACTCTCAACCCATGACATGTCACGATCAGTAGCGTCCTTGAACTTGACGTTATCCCTGATCTTATCGTATGCAGCCATTGCCTTTGACTTGTTGGCTACAACCTCTTTGGCTTCCATGTTAGAGGCGGCAGTGATGTAGCGGTGGGCTACACGGTGATAGCCTTCCTCGTTACATAACACAATGCACTTAGCACCCTGCCATGCAAAGCCATTCTCACCAGCAATCAGGCTGGCATGGAATGAAGTCTTGCCAGTGTTGGGCCTAGCACCAATCTCAATCAAGTGACCAGCATTAACACCCTCAACCTTACGGGTAAGTGTAGGGATGTTGAATGTCCACTGGCTCTCAAGACTGTTGAGTGCAAGGATATGATCAATGCTTGTGTCTTCCCATTCAATGTTTAGCTTGGGCGTGAAGTCATCACCATATTGCTCAAGCATATTACGTAATGGCTCAAGGGTATCCTTTGTACCATTGACATAATCAAAGCCAAGGTTAGCAATGTCCTCACCAATCACCTGTTGGAACAGCTTGGATAGCACCTCTTGTGCAATGTCCTCACCCATAGGCTGTTCTCGCTTTACTGTAGCGAACAGCGCACTGTAGGCAGTCTTCTGTGCTGTAGTCAGGGTAGCATTGTTTGACATAAACAACGCCTCAATCTCGTCAGGTGTAACGGTACGCTCATAACGGTGCATGGCACTGTCAATGGCCTTCTTAATCTTGCGTACATCAGGACTGAACAAACGTTCAGGGCAGCGAGAGCCACGATGACTGTCATAAAACTCTTTGTTCATCAGGCTACGTATTAGTGCTAGTTCCATGTGGGGTTATCCTTGTGTTAGGGCTATCAGATTACTGATATCGTCAGGGTTACTATATTTTAAATCGTCTGTCAACTTTAGTACACGAACATCTGAACAGTACGTGCGTAATTCCTTAGCAAACTTGAGTGACTTGGGTAAAGCATCGGGGTCAAGTGCTACTATTATGGTAGAGAACTGCGACAAGTATCGCTTGTGTCCCTCTGATAATGACGTACCCAACACAGCCACCCCGACATATACATCATCATCTTTGGCATCCAGCTTTAGATCGTTGTTCACTGTCGCACCTACAACTGCGGCACTCACGCTGTCCTCCACCACTACAGCGACATTACCACATCCACAATGGTATGGCAAGTCACTATTACCATATCTTTTCCATTTAGGTATTCTTTTTCCCAGTGATCTACCTGATCCATCAACTATACAACCTCTGTCATCTAGCACAGGAAAGACTATACGGTGGTCCTTTACGTCATACAATACAATAACATCTTCAGATGATAGGCCATACTGTTTAAGAAAATCCCAACACTCAGGCCCATCATTAACTAGGTAGTCAGGCTTTACAAATGGGGTAGGGTCTAGCTCGTCAATCATATAACCTAATGCCTTACGAACATCACCTACAGACATAGATACATTGGTTGCACCACTAACTGTACAACTAGCCTTGTAACAATTCCATACAATCTTACCCATTGTATTAGTAATAGTAAATGTATTCTTTGTATGACATACAGGACATGCCATGCGTCTGCTGTCACCAACAGTAAGCTGCAAATCATTTATGATTTCTATTATATTCATAGTGTATTACTTCCCTATGTTACTCTCTGTGTTCGATTTTACATGAGCGTATCTGGCTGTCAAGGCATTATTTGCAGATAGGTATGTATTTTTCATGTATGGTTTCACAGAAGACACATGATTGTGTCCTGTCACCGACATAATCTGAGGCAATGGCACACCAGCTTCCATCATTTCTGTAACACCTGTCCTACGTAGGTCCATCAGCCGTAGTTTCTCTGGCAAGCCAGCCTCTCGCATTACCTTACGTCCAACCTTGGACAATCTTTCCATAGCATATGGCTGAAAGCCACCAGCTACAGGCTCTGGATGCGGTGCTACGTATGGCTGAAAGCCAAGGTCTTCGTGCTGTTCTTGCAGCATACTAAACAACTCGTCATCAATAGGCAGGAACACTTCTGCCCTACGCTTTGATTGCTCAAGGCACAGCATCTGCTTGTCAAAGTCTATCGTGTCCCATGTCAGGTTACGCATGTCACCTAGTCGTTGTGTCCATTTGTATGCCATCATCACAATCATACCTATGTTGCGATACCTGTACTGGTCAAATGCAACGTCAAGAAACTTAGTCACATCAGAATGTTTCCAAACTACCTTACGTTGTGGTGCAGCTTTACGTTTGATATTGCTGAATGGATTGAACTGTATCTGCTCCATAGCAATAGCGTAGTTAAACACACGGCTGGCACAGGTAGCACCATGATTGGCATAGCTTATACCTCTTTCAACCCACTGTTCATACAGTTGCTTTGCAACCTTAGAGGTAACAGTAGTGTGCTTCCTATGCCCTATAGCATCCACCAACAGGCCAATAAAGTAGGCATAATCTACCTTAGTTGTAGGACGTAAAGCCTTGTAATCATTGGATGCATAGTAATAGTGTGACAAATCTGCAACAGTGCTGCTTGGCTTGATCGTGATAAGCTGCGCCTGTTCTTCACGGTACTTATCTATCTTGTCATTCAACTCTTTGGCGAGTACCTTGACCTGTTTAAGATCACTGCCCCATTCCTTACGGCTCACCACCCCAGCATCTACTAGATACTGAGGCGGGTTGAAGCGATAGGACGCTGCACTCTTAGGTTGTTTACGCTTTTGTACAAAGCGAGGAAGGTTAGTCATTATGCAGCTTCCAGTGTGATGAACTTGGGATCACTGACCCACTTGCTCACCTCTTGCTCACGTGACCACATGCTTACAGCTTGTGTATCGTTGCCAGTATTCTTGAGGCTGAACCCGTTACGTTCATCAGCATAGCTGGCGTAGTTAGTGAAGGCAGAATACAAGGCAAACTTGTTATGTCCACGGACACTGGCCTCATGGCTATACAACTGAAACATTTTCTCGGCCTTACGTTTGGATGAAATCATGTCATCAAGCAAAGACTTAACATCTACATACTTGATTGATGTTCTTGCCCATACCTGCATCTTTGCAGCGTTGTCATAGAAGTTAGCTCTGGCTCTGGCAAGCTCATAGATGAAACCTTCCAACGTAAAGTTGGCTGTGTTCTTCTTACGAACCTTGTCATATTCACCAGTAATCATACCATTGGTACAGAAGAAATCAATAGCACCGAAGTAGGATTGGTTTGAACATGACCCGTCAATGCCATGCAGACTGATAATACGATTACCAATATCTGTATGATGTTCGTCTGATACAATGGTGCTACGCATGTTAGGTAGGGTAACATCTAGCATTGCCCATGCCCCACCTCTAGCGGTACGCCATGTGAAGTCAGCATCTACTACCTCATTAGGTAACATTTCCTCTGTCACTGTGTCCCATACACCTCGGAAGAAATCACCGTGGCTGGCACACTGAAAGCCTTTGCCAACAATACCCATGTACTGTCCTGTGTCTGCATTAAGCACATACTTTTTGTCGTGCATCTTTGTATCCTCAAACGCTACGTCAAAGTCAAGGTTCTCTGGAATAAAATCTAAAGCCATATTGTGTTCCTTTCAGGAATGTTAAGGCAACTGTGCCTCTGTTGTATAGCTATCATAACCTATACTAGTAACGATAGCAAGTGTTATCTGTTCAGCCCATCTATTTCTCTAAAGAAATAATGAGAGCCAAAGTCTCCTTGGTATAGCATCATGTCAGCCCAATAGGGCTTGACATAGTACGCATGATAGTGGGTTGATCCACCAGTAAAGTCAGGGACTTCGCCACGTAGTACATCAGCCGCCACCATCTGAGCATATGCCCAAGCATATTCATCATCAGGCTTGTCACTCTTACCATCACAGTACCAACTGAATTGGCAGACGTTGTTGTCATTACGTTGTGTTACTACTTCACACACCTCATTAGGCCAGCGACTATCCTGTACCCTGTTGAGTACAACATGAGCCACGGCATACTGTCCAGACATGTTGTCATTACGTGCCTCAAAGTATACGTTCAATGCAATGCAGGACAGGGCAGTAAGTACCATTTATTGTCCTTCCATTAAAAGTTCTAGTTCTTTTTCGCATACATTTTTGCTCGTATAGTAATAGACCGTTTCATCTATACAGAAAGTCATTAGGGTTTCAATGTCCCAATCACCTACAGCCTTTTCAACAGCTATTTCTATTTGTTCCTGTGTGTATTTCATCATAACATCCCCTCTAGTATCTGATGTAGTTGTGAGCCATCCACATAGCCACGTGGATCACCTATCAGGTTGCCCTTGCTATCAAGCACACCTACCTCAATAGAGCCTCTGTCTCTGTCACCCATCATGCCTACGCCTTGGGTAATGGACAGTCTCATGCCACTAGGCATTTGAATTATCATGTTGTTAGGCATATTATAATTCCTTATCATTTAAGTTCCAAGCATATATCTCTGGCTTATTATCTCTGATAACAAAGCAAGCTCTATCTGCCTCATAGATTGCATCACCTGTACTGCAAGATACAAATGTACCTGCAAGGTAGGGGTTGTACATGACACGTTCACCGCCTAGCCAATCACAATACTGTTTAATGATGGACACATCAATGCCATCAAAATGTTTCATCCTGTCACCTCTCACAAAGGCATGGACATTCTTGCGCTGTTCAAGCAATACCTTTGCCCTACCTGCTGGCTGTACTGCGAAGGTTACATTACGAACAAACGCAGACCTGATGTGCTGTACAACTCTGCCCTTTACTCGGACAGAGAATACATCTTTGTGTAGGTTCCAATATGTTTCATGGCGTTGGTTAATGATCGGGTTCATACTGCTTTCCTTTCAGTATCAATTACAAATCCACTGGTATCTTTTTTGGCTCTGCCTTTGGCATACAAGCTAACCACTACACCATCAGGATCAAGAAACCGTAGGTCATCTGCATCACCAGATATGACAGGACGATCCATGAAATGATGTGGTATTGCATCAACACTGCGAAAGACAACAGCCATGTTCATACCCTTTGCTTTAGCAATCTCTATCTGCTTTTTGTACAAGGGATTAGCTTCGCTATAGCTAAAGGTAAGATGGTAGTTTGATACATTATCAATTTTACGATTGGCAATCTTGGTATAGTCATACCACTGCACTGTTGGAAACATATCAAAGATATTGGCGTAGTCATCAATAGCTATACGCTCCCAACGTATGTCGGATGTACCATTGAGCCGAATAACAGGCGTCACACCTTGTTTGGCGCAATACTTGACAAACTTGGTAACATCAACAACAAGCTGTGCCATAAAGCCATCACGATCAGAAGAAAACCACGCAGTCTTTTTAGCACGTGACGCTTGTACTGTGTTCATAGCACCACGACCTGCTGTAAAGAGACAGCCATCAATACAGCCAGCAATCTCAGCATTGGCACAAACATTGATACCAGCACTTTTCCAAGGCTGCATATACATGATAGCGGTTTCATACTTGTCACCGTTACCCTTGATAGTTTTAGCATCAGCACCAGATGCAATCAGCTTACCACGAAATGCCATTGTATTACTCCGTAAAAAGTGTCCAACATTGGACCGTTTCAGTTTGTTACAGTGTAGTATATAAATACTTAGTACTTTTATAAATGTCAAGTACTAAGTATGTTATACACACTAGTTGATGGTTAGTGGTATAGGGTAAGCATAGTCGATGCCAACAAATTCATCGGGTATATATTCCTTGCACTCTAACATCTCAATGTTAGCGAGAGGTGTTTGCATCTGAGCCAACAGCATAGCTGTCTCGACAGCAGACTTCCAATCGTTTACGTTAGGCATAGTATCGTCCAGCTTGACTACACTAGGCACATCATCAATGCCTAGCGTTACTTCATATGCTTGTAGATAACTCATAGGTCTACATTCTCAGGATCAAATACAGCCAGAAAGTTATGTCGCATTTGCCAGAAAGCATGATCAAGTTCCTTTATGTCTGACAGCCATAGGTCATTACAATCTGTAAGAGTAGTTTGCGCCGCTTCCAAAGCCTTGAACGTCTGCTTTATAGCAGCTTGCTGATCGGCTTGCAAAGCATTGAAGGCATCAAGGTTAGCTTGATTACGGTCCCTGCGCCATTGCTCCCATTCTTCTGGTGTGGTAGGTTTATCGGTCATGTTTGTTTCTCCTATAGGAATATTATATATCATATTACCCTGCTAAAGCAGCAGGGTTTTTATCCATCAACTGCTTGTAAAGCAGAGTGGTTTGCTCCCAACTTTGGATATACTCCTTACGTAGTTGGGCCTCGGCGGTCATGTTGGGGCATTTGTGAGGCAGGATGCCAAGCTGTTGCAGCTTCCCAACACGGTAAACTATACGGTTATGAAACTCATTAAGGTTACGTGCCATTTCTTTGGCTGTCATGGTCATGTAGTTCTCGACTACATAATCATCAATGACGCTGTAGTTATAGGTATAACACGCTGCCTTCGACATATGGAAGGTGTGTTGCTCATACAAAGCAGGATTGCTAGACTTGACGATAGGACGGGTTGTGTTTGTGTTGGTAGTCATGTGCATATCTCCTATGCTGTAAAGTGTCCAATGTTGGACCGTTTGGTTGGGGTAGTAAGTGTAGTATATAAATAATAAGTATATCGTAAGAACTCTATACTTATTATGTTATACACACTAAGTGTTTAAGCCAGTGTTAGTTTAAGGTCAAGCTCTTTCCATCCTACAGGCATACACATGTAGGCTACGTTGTCTAGCAGATTAACCACAATATCACCTACAGATATTGAGGGATGCTGTTGTAGTGATACAACATTAATCTCTGCTCTGCCATGACCATTACCTGCATCAAACACATCAGCAAGTGTCATTGACATGCTATCAGGAGCGTTTATCAACATGGTCTGTTTATACATACCAAGTTCAATGGCATCCATTGCCCTTTGATTGGCATTTTCCCCATTGGGAAACATCAAGGCAAAGTAAGCCAAAGCAAACTCACTATCTTGTGATGCATTAATGCGCTTCACTTGATCATCGGATAGTGGACGTTGGTAAATCATGTAGGTCATTTTATCGTACCCTTCTACGAAGTTTCTGTTTAGCATAACGTAAAGACTTACGTTCTATCTGCCACAACTTGCGGCGTTCCTTGTAAGACATATCATTCTGTCCAACATTGGACCGTTTGATAAACTTAATAAAGTTTAAGAGTTTCATCCATCCATATACTCCCTGAGTGCCTTACGGAAATCCGTTTGGCGATTACGTTTAGCTTTGTTGCCCTTTTTAGGAAGGACAACCTGCGGTGACTTACGTTCCTGCAGCATAGCTTTAGCTACAGGATTGACAATACCCATTGGGGCATTCTTCATATTACGATTAGGTACTTTCATTTTTAAACAAATCCCAAAACATCCATCCTAATGCACAAACTTGCACAAGGATTAAACCTGCAATTACACCAGACAAAAAACCTATAGCAATCATATTAAAAGTTCCTTTTAAAAGTGTCCAACATTGGACCGTTTCGGTTAGGTCGTTAGTGTGTTATATAAGTTATATATACTTTCACTAAAGTATCAAGTATATATAACGTTATAACCACTATCAAAAGATAGTAAGATTAGGCCATATGTACACTGCAAACCATAACAGTATAGCCAGAACAACGGCAGCATTTAGGGCAACCATAATACCATTACCAATGGTATAAAGAATATTTAAGACAGCTTGTTTCATATTAAACATCCCTATCTTGCCAAACACTTGCTAAGTGTTTACCTAGCACAATGTACAGCTTGGATATATCAGGATCAGAGAATACGAACTGACCATTACATAGTAATGTATTGTTTACAGAATACTCTAAAACATTGTCATCATGGCAAACCTCAATGGTAAAACCATGACATTGCAGGTCGATTGTTTGCATAGGTTTTTTATAAGCCTCACCCTTACCTTGGGTGTATCCACCAAATTCTTCAATTTCATTATCGTCAAACCATAAATTAGTCATGTAGAAGTTCCTTCTAAAAGTGTCCAACATTGGACCGTTTCAGTTACGCTCCGCTTGGCGAAGCCAACGCTCTGCTGTAGTCACATCAGCAGCACCTGCTTTCATACAGGCAATCACAGCCTCATCATGAGCCTCACGCTCAGATTGCAGGTCAGCATTAATCTGATCTTGCAGATCAGCTTTCCATTTCTGCTGATCCGTTTCAGACATATCCCGATAGAACACAAGATCACCGCCACGTGGCCTAAAGCCATAGGCATCTTTGTACATATCGCTGAAGTTATCCATATAGAAGTTCCTTCTAAAGTGTCCAACATTGGACCGTTTCAGTTTGATAGTGTGTTATATAAATAATAAGTATATCGTAAGAACTCTATACTTATTATGTTATAACTACTATTTACATTCCGTCTTCGTGGCATCCATATGGTGCAAGGTATCCCATTTCAAGGATACTATCCCAAAATTCTTTCGCTGATTCTGCGGTTAAATCAGACCATTTTTCTACGAAAGCACGGCGCATCATCCCATTACCACAATCGTCAATTTTATCTTGAACTGATTTAGGAAGATTAAGGCAGTGTACATAATCATCTTCACCCCATGAAAAATATGATTTAACATCATCTTGATTACCAAATTTCTGTAAGAAATCGTTGCGGCCCATTTGATAAGCGTCAGCTTCCATATAAAGATTAAACAATTTTGACATGTAGAAGTTCCTTCTAAAGTGTCCAACATTGGACCGTTTCGGTTTGATAGTGTGTTATATAAAAGCAATAGGTAGTTCGTAAGAACTTACTACCTATTACTTGTTATAACCACTAGTTAGTGATTAAAAGACCTCAATTTGACCGTTTGGCAATTTCTTGGCTGCATACACTGCAATGTGTGTATTTGCTGTATCTACAGGATCATCTGCTTCAAGCTCTGCTTCAAGCCGTTCTTGCTCAATCATCAGCATCTCAATGATCTCTTCAAGATCAAGGCCATTGCCTTTCACAATGTCCATCATTTTGTCTACGACAAGCTGCGGAGTAACCTTTAGGTTAGGATTTGGTCCAACATTGGACGGTTCTGCTTTAGCAGTAGGTTGTTCCGTTGGTTCAGCTTTAGCTGTAGTATCAGCTTCGCTGTCTGGATTATCAGCTTTACGCATTGCAGCTTTTAAAGCTGTGAGACTAGAACCTTTGAACTTGCCTTTGGCAATGAACTCACGACACTCAACTTCGTTGTCGGCAAACCAAAGAGCTTCGGAACGACGCCGCTTATCAATACCATTGATCCCATGAGTGACCAAGGTTTGACGGCTGATTTGACCAGAGTCAACAGGGCTAGAGGCTTTCAACTTCTGTAGAAGTTTACCCAACCGAGTATCAAAGCCGTTGGCTTTTACAGTCTGTTTCAGATCGTTGATCTGCCGCCACATTTTACCAAGGGCTTTGCCCTCTGCAATATCGTCACCGATTGAGGTAGTTTGGTTTTGGTTTGGAGTTGCCATGGTTAGTTTTCCTTTTATCTATTCTGTTTATATGAGAGAACTTATATCTCTCGTAAAGAACGAGATATAATTCTCTTTATAAACTAAGTAGAATAGAAAAAAGGGTTTGTCAAGTGGGTTGGTTTTGGTGATTGATCGAAGATCAAAAGGTCGCATGATGATCCTCGGCGCAGGTCGTTTCGCATTGACTACAGGTATCGAAGATACCGCAGTTCGTGTGTGAAACTCATGAGAAGTGTTGCTGAATTGTCACAGTTTGTACATAGATGGAACATCTAAAAAAGTGTCCAACATTGGACCGTTTGACCATTGGCAGAGCTATGCATGGCTTGTAGGATCACATGACTGACCAATACCATTGGTGGGGTAGGGTATTTTTAAGCATCGGCTTCACTACACATCTTCGATGTGAAAACCCTTGGTATCAATTCACTATTTATAGTGGCAACTGATTGAATAACACTTGTCGTAGACAAGGAAGCTGTTGAAATTATTCACTCTTTAGAGTGTTTGGTGTGATGATCACCTAATCTGCCCTCACCGCAACGGCTGCTTAGGCATTATGCATAGGTACAGGCGCAGTGACACGTGAGGGGCAAGGGCCACCCCCGTACCCAGCGTATATATGCATGTACTAATACACAGATCAGTATTTTCAACTGTTAACCACAAGGTATATATACGTAATATGATACCCCATAGACACACTTACTGTGATATATTTGTCACACTATACCTAAATGCTACACTAAAATCCTACCACATACAATATTAGGGGTTGACATGTTTTACCGAATGTGTAAAACTATCATAGTAGACAGTAGACACTCACTTACAGTGATTCATTGGTAGATAAAAAATAATTCTAATCTATTAATCACATAAATGCAGACACTTTAAGTGAGGAAACACAAATCCTACTACTTAAATGTACATAAATAACAATAATATGTAGAAAGTACTTGACAATGAGTAAGAAATCTGTAAAACTATATACAGACAATGTATTAGAAGAGTTTTATAACCACCTTCTTGACGGTAATTTAGACCAACTGCACATACCACATAGTGATGTATTCTATGTAAAGGCTGCAGTTGATGCTCACTACGGTAAATCATTTACATTAAAGCACGTAGAAGAAGCAATGAGGCTGGAAGGCTGGACTGAAAAATCATACAGTGATCCTAACTATGGAAAATAATTTATATGGCTATTCCTGAAAGAGTTAAAACTAAAATGAAAGAGGAAGGACTCCAAGGTGTTAATAAACCTAAGAGAACTCCTAGTCATAAAACAAAATCTCACTGTGTAATGGCTAAAGAAGGCGATAAGTATAAGTTTATTAGATTCGGACAACAGGGTGTTAGTGGTGCAGGTAAATCCCCTAAGACTGCAAAAGATAAAGCACGTAAGAAAAGCTATTATGCTAGACATAATGCACAAGGAAAACCAACGAATAAGTTATCAGCAAAGTACTGGTCACATAAAGTAAAATGGTAAGGAATATAAACCAATGGGAATACTAGGTAAAGTAGTTAAATCTGCTACAAAAGCGGCAGTTGCAAAACGGGCTGCTGCTAAAGCAAAGAAGAAAGCTGCTGAAGTAGCTGCACGTAAAAAAGCAGCTAAAGCTAGAGCAGCAGACAAAAAACAACAAGCTGCACTAGATAGTTATGATGATTTTTCATCTGACAGTAGTTATTTTTCTGGTTCAGGTCCAACACCTAAAAAATCTGCACCTAAACGTAATAAAGCTGATGATGCTGCACGTGCAAAGGCAGATAAGGCAGCAGAGGGTCTTAAAGGTAGTGGTGAGTCACTAAGTACTAAGCTCCGTAAAGAAGCTAAGGCTAAAGCTGCAAAAACTGGCCCTAAGAAAACTAGTACTACACCGGGTAAAAAGAAAGATACACCTAAAAAAGCAGAAACTGCACGTAAAGCTGCTGGTCAACGTAAAAAAGATCGTGATGCTAAGACTGCACAGGCTACTACACAACGTAAAGGCTCTATTGCTAAAAAAGCTACTGTATCTAAAACTGATATTGAGCAAGCTAAAACCAAAAGAAGTTTAGACGCTTATGAAAACAAAGTTAATGATATGCCAGCAGGTAATATTAAAACTATGTTAAAGAAAATGATAAAAGCTAAACGTAAAGAATTTGAAAAAATGCAAGCTGAAGAGGTAGATAAAATAGGTCGTAAAGCTACACAAGCTAAACGTGATAAAAAACCCTTTAAAGGATATACGCCTAAGTCTCCCTTTAATAAAGGCGGTATGCCTATGGTTAAGAAAGATGGTAAGTCTATTCCTGCTTTTGCTGCTGACGGTGTTGGCAAAATGATGAAGGGTGGAATGGCTAAAAAGAAAATGATGAAGGGTGGAATGGCTAAAAAGAAACCTACTGCTAAGAAAAATACTACTGCATATATGTATGGTGGCATGGCTAAGAAAAAAGCTAAGAAGTAATGTCCAATAAAATTAAATCAGATGCAAAGCGTTTATCAGATAGTCAGTTCAAGGCTATCTATAAACAAACTAAAGCT